>Ga0208898_1002893_pt1 | contig 10278 bp, 19 predicted proteins | sample VirMetDEL_Mar_4_FD_184513 | JGI IMG/M metagenome (GOLD analysis project Ga0208898, IMG submission 184513) | Aqueous microbial communities from the Delaware River and Bay under freshwater to marine salinity gradient to study organic matter... | ecosystem: Environmental > Aquatic > Marine >...
CTAGTGTAGTAATAATATTACCACAAGTCAAATCAGGGTTATTCAATCGTTCTGATTCGTTTAGTTTTACAAAGGTAAACATTTCAGCTACATCATTTGTAAGTTTACGTTTACTGTCTATAATTGATAATTTAGATTTACGACCGATTTCTCTTAGGTCACCTAACGTAAGGAATCCTTTGTTATAATCACTTACAATTACAATATCGGATTGACCAATTAGAACATCAATATCCATAGTCCATTTGAATGAGGTAATTTTATCCTCACCCTTATCAACTCTAAGAAACATATGGTTTGATTTTTCCTCAACGTAACGAGTTTTAGTAATAGGCTCGTTTTGTCCCAAAGACATAGTATAGTAATCTGGGGCCAATGCTCTAATATTAGCTAGAGTATTGCCTGCCATACCTTGGTTTTTAGTTGTTCTAATTGGGTTTAGTACAGGTACAGGTGCTTCAGGTGATAATCGTTTAGCATTACAGTAAACAAATTCATCAACACATTGCTCTCCTATTACTAGAATCTTCGTCTCCATAACTTTCTTTTTGTAGTTGGTTATCCAATGTAATCATAACACATAGTTTGCCAAGATCTTCATACTCCATTTCAACTAGATCTTCATCGTCTAGCATAAGAAGTACATCAACTGGTCTAATATTCATTTGAACCATAAGTCATATAATCGGGGCGTGCTTTTTTCTTTTTCTTCATAGATTGATAGCGGTGAGATGCCCACTTGTGCCATTCACTGAATGCTTCATAACGTGTCTTTGCTGACATTTTACTCATAACAATTACAATTTTTATTACATTTATTTGGATTAGAACATGAATATACGGAAGAAAACAGTGTATAGCAAGCCCAAATTAGAGCTGCTATACAAACTGTTATCTCTAGTATTTCAATCATTAAATTTTTTCTTGGGCTGTTACAACAAGGTTTGAAAGTTTCCAACCTCCACCATCACCACACAAAGTTCCCCATGAACATTCACCGCCACTATTTTTGTACCACTTTGGATCATCAGTACCAGGTGACCAAGAATCGTGATATGATGGGGTAAACCACCAACCAACATTCATAGCGTCTTTTAACTTACTCATATCCAAATCACTTGGTGTGTATGGATATTTAGGTTCAGTCATATCAAATACTTTTACACTATTACCATCTTGAGATAATGTAATAATCATATTTGTATAGTCTTCGTTGAAATCTACAACCATATGGAATGGTTTGTTAGGATCAATTTTACCAACTAAACTATGAACGCCAGCATCGCTTGCAGCGGCTTGCATTTCATCCCACTGCCAACAATCTGTATTTGCTGCTTCTGTAAATGATACTTCATATCTTTGAGCTCCGTGTTTAGCAGTATCTAAGTGTAAAGTATGTTGGAACATTTTTTGCCCATTAGTCTCTAAGAAATCAATTTCTTGACAAAATGGACATGGGTAACCCTCTTGACCTGGTGAAGGGGTGAATTCAGCATCACAATAATTTCCATCACCTTTAGGTTGTTTATCACTACTTACAGCATAAAAGGCAGCGTTTAGCCAATCACCAGTAAAACCTGGACGTTGTGCTAATCCTGATAGATCAATATCAACTTCAATTTTTGAGATGTTTTTATATCCGTTCTTTGAGCATACTCTTCCTGCTTTTACATTACCAGCAGAACCGAAGTCTACACCACCAACATAAGTTTGAGGGTCTACCCCACAGTTATTATAATCTACATCAAATTCTACTGTATAAGTTGTTTGATCAGTAGATGTTGTTGTGCAATTCCATAACATGGTAGATGCAACTATTGCAAATAATATTTTTTTCATTTTAATTTATTTTTGATTTTTAATATCGCTACTTAGTTTCATAACAGGGATTGGTGTTCCAACTGGGTATGGAGCATTTTCTTTAGCGGCAGTAATTGATTTCATACCTGATTTTACAGGGATTGCTTTACGTAATGGTACAGCTGCTTCGTTGAGCGGGCCAAAACATTCAGCTAAAATAATACCATTATCTAATGTGTCAATAATACGACCAGGCATAGCAAACATATTGCTCATACTTGTGTGTGCTGAGTCTGTGTTTACAATGAAAGCACGGTTATTTGGTTTCATCCATTCCCAACCCTGTGTTGCAGGATTAAATTGCGGCACAACATCTGTTGTATCAAAATACCAATAGAACGACCATACTGTTTGGTTAGTTCCGTCTGGTGTTTGTGGGTTGTCTTTAACATAGAATTTACCCCAAGTTCCACCATCACCCCACATATCGAGGTTAGCGATTGAAGGACCTACTAATACAGGACAAATAGCACAACCCTCATCGAATTCTACTCCTTGAACAATAATTTTTTTACCGGTTGGGACTGCACCTGATGCACCACAGAATGCGTAAGCGCCTTCATGGATTTGTAGAATATTCTTTTCAGGGTGAGGTTTAGAACAGCTGAATAGCATTGCAGCTGCAACCATTGCGAATAACATTTTTTTCATTTTAATTTATTTAGGATTTCTGTGTTAGCTTTCATACGAGCAGTTTGCTTAGTGCTACTGCTTTTACTTTTTGGTTTTGGTTGGGGTTTACGTGCGTTTGCCATTATCGTCCTTGCCCTCTATAGGCTTTTTTATAGTTAGTAGCATTTTTACTTTTAGACATTTGTGTCTTAGCATGGATTCCTGGGCGTGATGTTTTGGTAGAATCTGCTTTTTTACCCCCTGAGATGATTTTAGCCATTTAGTTGAATAATTCTTTTAGGTTGTTTTTACTAATGATGTTCTTCAACTTAGCCTGATAATTTGTATCTTCAGCATAGCCGTTTAGCAAATTATAGTATTGCTGCTCTGTTTTGCATTTAGAACCATATGTTGCCATCCAAAACGCATAATCCAAAACACTTTCCTGCCAAGTATTGTAATAAGCATGTTTGTATTGGGTACCCTTTGCTAGATTAATTCGCACACGGGCTTCCTTCATCCCAAACAGATTATTGTTATCAATAAATATGCGAGAAGAGTAGTTATTCGATTCTAATTTAGCTTGAGCTAAAACAATATGAGGATATTTTACGTTGAGTTCTTTTAGTTTACGAACAAGTTTTTCTTCACTAAACTCACGTTCACCATTTATATTGATTTCTAGGATACGTTCATAATCTTTTATTTCCATAGTATTGATTGATACAAATGACATCAATACTAACATCACTACAACCCATCGAAAGTATTTTAGTTTGATTACTGGTTCGAATTTGAGTTCGTGTTTGTTATATTTGTAAAGCATAGATGAATTTTTAGATTCGACTTTCAAGTGACTTAATCGCAGCAGCGATGCGAGCACAACCTTCATATTCTTCATGTAACTCATGTATTTCTAGATTTTGTTTGAGAGTTTGCATCATGTCTTTTCTATCTAAAGTAATATCAAAAATATTACCTTCATCTTGAACATGGATTTCTAAAATTGGAATAAAACGTTTTTTACTAGTTAGATTAGCTAAAGCAGTTTCAACAATAGCCTTAGATATTTTGATATCTTTTTTTTGGAGCATATCTTCAAACTCCTCTTGTGTTTTTACTACAATTTTTTTTACCATTAGAATAGGTCTAAGAATTTACCATCTGTTTTCTTGTCACGTAATTTACTAAGCTTTTCTTGCTCATCCAACATTTTTGTAGCAAGCTTTTCAAGATGGGTAGATTTTTGATTAGCGTAATCAGTGACTAGTTTGTCATGTTTACGTTTTTTTCTATCAATTGGATCTTTTTTACGCTGTTTCATTTTCGAGATACTAAGCTATAAGGGTCATCATCGTCTTTTTGTTTGTCCATCAAACCTAATTCTTCAAGACGCTGGCGTTGGTAATCATCTAATTCCCATTCAACCTCACTTTGGTATGTTGGGACATGGTCTTCAATGCCCTTAATTTGTTTGTCGCTAAATATATCTCCAATTTGTAGAAAATAGTGATTATAACAAAGTAACTCTACGTTACTAATATTCCAATTATTTTTATTATTGTCTTTGAAGTTGAGTAACAAAGGTATTTTATAATCGTTTACTCTACGTTCATGAAAACCACATACAGCACAATTTTCTTCTAAATACCCTTCAGTAATAAGACGATATTTTAGTTTATCTGGGCTGAATGATGATGCGTCTACTCTACCTTCAATAATATCCAATAATGCGGGTTCAGGTCCACCTGCTCTTAGGAACTTAGGAATACCTTTACCTGCTTGGTTTTTATGTTGCTCAAATAGGTTTGGATAACCTTCTTCAGTCGCATCATAGTTTTTAGCCCACTTTTTGTAGTGAATATAACTTACATGCAAATAACGTGCTGCTGCCTTGTTAGACATAGTCACGTTCATTGCTCGTAGGATATCTTCCTTACTAAGGGGTTTTGCTTCAGGCATTACAAAATAATTGTCTCGTTGTATGTGTGATCCCCTTCACCTAATTGGATTTCAATGCCTAATTTTTTTTCTGTAGAACTACATTTGACACAGAATTTGTATCCGAACTTAGTTAGTCTAAGTTCAGGCATTGGTTCCTTACATACGTGGCAAGGTATCATTTTTAATTCCTCACTCATTTCAATTTTTTAAAAAAGTTATAAAATTGTTTGTGGGTTTTAAAGTGGTACACTTTACCATCTTCATCCTCTAAACCCAATAAACTACCATCAGTATCAAACCGATCTAGAACATACCACCAAAAAATTTCAGCTCTATATGCTCCGTATTTGAGCATTATAAGCGTTTCAATGGCATGATATAAGTATTGGGAAAAGCCAGAAAGGTCAACTCCATGATTTTCAAATAATTCATGATCGTTTTTCCATCCAACTTCTAGAGTTTCTAATAATTCAATAAATAATTCTTTTTCCCTTTGTTCAACTGATTTAGGGGATTCACGAATATTAACTTCAGCTCCTATAAAATCTTCTAGGAGTTTTTTGATATCGTTCATTTCGATACAGCAAAAATAGATAAAAAGGATTTCAAATCTAACTGTTTCATCTCCGCAAAATACTCTGCTGCTTTTATTCGACTAAAAGACCAAGCAGACATAATAGGTTCTTGAGTAGAGTCAACACGTGAATAAAAGTAATACTTTTTCTTGAGTAAAGTCATAATTTCCTTTATTTTAATAATTCTTGAATTTACGAAGTAATTTTGAGTTATCCAAATTATCGTGCTCAGCTGGTGAATCCCATTTCAATCGAAAGAACGTATGTGCCGCTAACTCTTTACGAGTTGATTCAATATTTTGTTCTGGGGTTTTACGTGTAGCCGCTCCGGCAAAATGGTAAAAATTTATATAGGATCGTTTCATAATATAACCAACATATTCACATTTGAGGAAAAAATCCCAATCAACTACGTGTGGTGATGGATACATAATATCCCAACCACCCACAGCTAAATAATCGTACTTATTCATCAAAAATGGTAATGTAGAACCATTTAGTTCTATTGGTTTGTAGTTTTTAGCTTCAAACTCCCAAAATGCTTCTAAATTAAATTCATTAGGTGATTTACCTAAATCTTTAATTATAAACTGAGGGAATATAGATGGTTTAGGTTCGATTTGGTTGAGTGATACTACAACACCTTTTTGACAGAATATTTCTAAACGTGAATCCCAACCTTTAGGAAACACATTATCATCATTTACTACAATAATCCATTCTTTGGTAGCGTTATAAACACCCCAATTCGTAGCTACAGATAAACCTTGATTCTCACCTAAATCTAATACTACTACATCTGGGTATTTGTCTAAAATAGGTTTATTTAGTTCATAGAATCCGTCTACAACTACAATAATTTCGTTTTTGTTGTCTTGTCCTTCAAAAGCAGAACGTAAACATAAATCCAGATATTCTGGTTCTTTGTATGTGGGTATAATTACACTAAACATTTTTCCAATCTGTTAGGGGTGATAACCAAGCTGTTTCTCCGTGTGTAGCATAGCCTGGTATTGAGGTTATTAGTAATCCACCTTGGTCTCTTAGGTGTAGGAACATTTGAAAATCATTAGGATGAGTCCCATTAGTAAAACTTCTTAAAGTGTCTTCGTATTGTTTTAGTGTAGATACCTTAGCAGCAAACGTCATTGTAGTTGAATTGGTAATTTTCCAATGACAACTATCGGTTAGATACACTCTGGTGTCTTCTGCCCCTCCAACACAATAAGGGTTTCCACCTTTAGATGGGTCTAAGTATTTGTCTGGGTGGTCGTAAAGTGCTACAAATGAAGCTCCTAATTCAAATCCCTCTTCTAATATTTGTTGGGATTCGGGTTTATGTAGATAATCGTTTTCAATGAAGTAAATAATCTCATCATCATCGTATGTAAGAGCTTCATCTAATGCCAAATTAAAAGTTCCAGCACCATGACCTACAGAAACCCATTTGGTGAGATCTTCAGCAACATATTTACGAATCATATTTTCAGTAGGTTCCGAAACATTATCAGCAATAACTAACCAATCAGCATCTTTAAATACTTTAGTAGCATTAGCTAAACATTGTTCATTGCCGATGTAATCTGGTTTTTCTTTTTTATAACCAGCATCTGAGATTCTATAAATTATTCTCATAGGTGGGTGATCAAATTATTGGGGAACTGGAAATGGCAAACACCATTAATCATAATATTTTTATGACTACAGTCGTGTATCTGGTTCTGTTTTATTAATTCGAGTAATTTGATATAAGTGTTTGGGTTAATCAAATGATATTTAGAAAGATTATTTCTTTCTACACATTCCCTTAAAAATCCTTCGCATTCCCAACCTTGAATATACTCCCATATTTTACCATTGTAATTATCTATTGATTGGATGTATTTATAGGTTTCATCTAAATACTTTTCATCGTTTAGATAATCAGTTTTAGATACATTTATAAAATAAAAATTAGTTTGTGGGAAAAAATCTTCAAAAATTATTTTAGTATTATCAAAGTTATATTTTTCCATCCCACCATAACCAATCCCATTCATATAATAGAAATCAGCTTCTTGGATTGGAATATCTAATACTTCTGGTTGTAGGATAACATCTATAGAAGTTTTACATAACCATTCAATTTCTAAATCTTTACACACATCAAATACTACATTATCTAAATCAGCAGTACCAAAGTTATGACCACGATTTTCTCCTAAATATAAAATAAGTGCGTCTGGGAGGGTTGAGCTAATGACTGTTTCTAAGTATTCGTCATCTAGTTCTTTGTAAGTAAAAACAAAAATATGTCCCTCAAACTCATCTAACACAGGTTTATTGTGTAATAAGTAAGAACCTAGTAAGTCTATTGAATCTCGGTTTTCAATATAACCTATAGAACCATACCAGCTTTTATTGACTAGCTCTTTCAATAACATATTTAGCTAAACTTTTAGTTGTCAAATGTTGTTTAGTGTGTTCAAATACTTTATCTAATATACCATAGTATTTTTGCTCATCAAAGTTATTAGCTAATTCTCTAGCCTCTAATAATAACTCTTTTGGAAATTTAGCCAGTGTATCTGTAGGACAATTTTCTAATCCAACAAAATATGGCATACAATAATTACCTAAAATTTCGTAATGCCTCATACAGTCCCATCCTGCTTTTTTCATCGTAACCCCATAATATGATTTTTGGTAATCATCGTAGTATGGTTGTTCGTCTTTAAAAATATAAGTTTCAGGTTGACCAGGAATACACGTAGCATAATCTTGGGTTTTTGTTTTATTTGGTTGAGCTAATTTAGGTGTTGGGATAGCAAACGTAATAGGAACTAAATTTGGATGTTGTTCAACTAATTCACGTTTAAAATATAAATGTTTTTTATATAATGGGTCTAATTCAGTTTCGTCATTACCATCAATCAAAATAACTTTGTTATCTGGGTAGTGGGTTGATACTAAATCGTAGTAGTCTTTACAACGTTTGATAGCACCATAAATAATTAGATCATAATATTGATCTTTAATTTTTTGTTCAATATTAGTTCTATCAATATTATTTTCCCCAATCAACCAAAATGCTGTCATTCCACCCCAAAGATACCTAGGGTCTATTTTATCTTTATATTCTTTATAAAGTGAAACTATAGGAGTTGAATCAACTACATCATCACCATATAATTCTCGTAACCCATAAAATACTAAATCATTTTGGTAGTCTGAAATGAAACCACCACTTGCTTTAGCTATACTAATATGGTTTGTTACATATAAGATTTTCATAACGTAGCGTAATAGGCATTTTGTTTTTCTTGACGCTCAATATCTTTATGGTGGTATAAACACCATTCTTCTTCCGCAGGTAAATGTGATAATGTTTTATAACCACTAAGTACCTCATGTACTTTATTTTCCCAACATATTTCCGGTGTATTTCGGTAAATTCTCCATTGATAATCGGGGAAGTTTACCCAACCTCTTTCGTTTACATGCCATTTCCATATACTGATATGTTCCTGAGTTAGTCCTTCAACTGTATTGATTCTGGGTACTCTAACTACATCTACATCGTTTTGTTCTAATAATTGTGGTAATAAACTCATTACGTATTCAGAAATCATTTCATCAGCATCAATTTGGTAGATATAATCTCCTACACATGTTTCAGTAAGAGCATTTTTCATGTTAGCAAAATGACCATCAAAATGATAACCCATCCATCTAAATGGAACTTTATTTACACTTTGAGCTCTAAGATATTCTTCTACAGATTTAGAACCATTGTTAGTATCAAAAAATATTACGATTTCGTCTATATCCCTTTTATTTTCTATAAGGAAAGGAAGTAAACGTTGAATTTCTACTAATTCGTTACAGACTGTAACTGCGTAACTAATTTTCATTGTTCTCTACTAAATACTCCAATATATTCTAACGCGTCCATAAAATCACCCTCTGGGAAATGTTTGATAGTGTTCATGTCCATTTTCCATTTGTAGTCTTTGCCTTTAGCTTTAAATTTTTCTTTTTCGTCTTCAGGCATTGGGATTGCTTTTACTGCTGCCCAAGCCCAATTTGAACCATTTTTCCCGTCAGCAAATACCATTCCTTTGTTATATAAATTAACTGTATTGGGCATCCAGATAAGGCCATTTTCATCTTCACCCATCAATTCTTTATATAATTCAGGGAGAATCTCAAATTGCTCTTCAAAGAAACGCTCGTCTTTTTTCATTAGAGAATTAGTAACAAAACCACAACCATAACACATATAATTTTTGATTTCGTTATTCACTTCTTGAACGTAACAAGCATCTGAGCCGCAACGATCACATGTAGTTAAATTATCCTTCATTTTTTGTCAATTTAGGTAAGTTTAGTTTAGGTAGTTTCAATTCTACCTGTTTTGGAAATTCAGGGATAATTTCATCTAGTTTTAGTTCTAAAACTTCTTTCATTTTATCCCAACTAAATTCGTTTTTACTTTTATATGCTTGGCGTTTAGCACCATCGATAAATTTTTTATAATTCTCAAATATATGAGAAAAAGCTGTGTTGACTTCTATGTGATTTGGGGAAAACCATTGAGATTCTTCTAATATCATATCTTTTACAGCAGCACTTTTGTGAACATTTGTTAGTTTACCTCCAATAGTAGATACAAATTTTGGATCTAAAAAGTCCATATGACCACTCCAACCACTAACAATAATTGGTTTTTTAGATAAACTAAACTCGAGTAATGGGCGACCAAAACCTTCACCTTTAGTCAAGCTAACCATGGATTTTACTTTGGGGTGGTTATAAAGTTCATTCATTTCTACATCTGTAAATTCACCTGAAAGTAGGTAAATATTAGGTAAGTCCTTAGAGTTACTAGATTTTTTGATAGCTAATAATTTCTTAGTAATTTCTTCTTGGTCCATATATGAAGAACTTACTTGTGATGTTTTTAGAATAAGTGCTGGTTTATTTTTCTTATTTTTGAATGTTTCTAAAAATGCTTTTACTAATAAACCTACATTTTTTCTATCTTCACCAAAATCACCTTGCATCCAATGTCCTACAAACAAATAAGCGAATGATTCAGGGATAGAATTCAATGACTGATATAGATTATCATTTGTCATAGGGGAATTTAAAGGTTTGTATACGTCTAAATTAGCACCTTCAAATAATACTTCAATAGGTTTTTCTATTTTGACTTCACCTAATTTATTACCTTGGGCATCAGTTTTTTCAAATACTGAGTTTAGAAAGGTTTGTTTAGAGTGTTCAGATGATACAAATGTAATGT
>Ga0208898_1002894_pt1 | contig 10276 bp, 18 predicted proteins | sample VirMetDEL_Mar_4_FD_184513 | JGI IMG/M metagenome (GOLD analysis project Ga0208898, IMG submission 184513) | Aqueous microbial communities from the Delaware River and Bay under freshwater to marine salinity gradient to study organic matter... | ecosystem: Environmental > Aquatic > Marine >...
ATCAGAGACTTGAGTACCAAGACCATGCCAAGGCAGTTCACCTGCATAGGCCATCTGAGCAACACCGTTTACCATTTCAATTTCGTGAGCCATCTTCTTTCCTTTCTTTAAGATACTCTCAGAGTATATTTGATTTCAAACCGAATGTCAAGCACTTTTTTAAATTATTTTTGCTTTTTCGATCCAAATCCACTCTTGGATTTTTTCATCATAGGTTTTACCGGAAGATGTTCCTCCGGTATATTCTTCAAGGAATTGAACTGCTTCCTTTGCAGTAGCAAAAACCTGCATGTCTTTGCTGTTGTTCATGTTGGGTTTAACTTGAAAAGCCATTCTCTTTCTCCTTATGCAGACATGTCGAAAACACGACCAGTGTAGTCTTCACCGAAAATTACACTATCCTTTTTTCCTGCCTCAAAATCTTTCAAGGCAATGTTCAAGTGCCGCCAGTTAGGGGTAGAAGTGTAGTAGGTTCCTACAAACCACATCTCTTGGTTAGTATCCCAAACATAGAGGAATTCTTCACCGCAGCTAGGAATGAAGACATTTTCTTCAGTCTTCATTTCAACTTCACCACCCGACTCTTTGTAGACATTACCATCATCAGTAGCAGTCTCTTCTACAGTCTCTTTCAGACTAGACATATCACCGAGAGCAACAAGGTCAAGGATAGTGTCAGTGTCATTGTAATACGTATTCAGCAATTGACCGACACACCAAAGACCACCATCCCAATGACAGTATGCAGAAGCAAAGTTTTTCCAGTCAGAGGTAATCATAATGTTAGAGCGAGTAGCCATTGGGCAGTTCCTTTCTTTTCTCAACTTACATAATTAATATAAACATTCTGACGAAAAATACAACCCCCAAAATGAATTTTTTTCATATTCTTTTGGGGGTGTTGCATTTATGTTACGCTGCCCGCAGCAGACTTGGTGCTACACGCCACCGAACAAGGGGAGCAGTCCGAACACTAATGGTCTTGCTGTTGATTTTCTCAATCTCACCACGCTCAACTACACCTTTCTTGGTGTTAAACTCAACCATTTGACCTACGGTAAACTTACTACCAAGTTGCTTTTGAACAACACTACGGCGTGCATTGATTTCTTTAATCATTGCGTTGAGTGTATCGTTGTCAGCGTTACGGATAGCTTTGAGAGTCGTTGCGTTAATCATAATGTAGAACCTTTCTTTATTAATGTAGTGTGATGTAGTAGGGGTGACTATTCTAGCCACCATCCTTGTGCTTCGATTCGCCTCGAAGCTTCGTCCCATGAGACGATTTCGGTATCGGGGTTATCAGCGATCCACTCAGGACCAGCTACCATGACCACGCAGAAACGACCTGTCTCACCTTGGCAGACCATGCCAGCACCACGCACAGGCTGATCGTAGTCGATCAGGTTCCAGTCACAACGGCGGGTGGTCATATCAATAGCGAAGTTCATATCAATCTCTTTCTTTTCTCAAGTTACATAATTAATATAATAAAAAAGGAGGGCAAAGTCAACCCTCCTTTTCATATTTTTTTCAACTATCGTTTCGGATTTTATCCAACAGGCCATCCTGCACAATCAAACCGACGACCATCAGTCAGAGTGCGAATGTTCTTTTTATCAGTAGATTTTACGATATTCGGACCTTCAAGTGTGATTACTCCATCAGGTTCAATGACCTTCAGATAGTTATTCAATCCACCATACATACGAGACTGATATGCTTTTTTGTGTGGATTCCAGTTTGACATAATGAACTTACCTGTAGGAACATCACTCAAGCGAGAGTGTAGCTGGTCAATAGGACCAAGCAAAGGCTCTTTCTCAGTCTCAGAGAATTCTTGCTTTTCGCCAGATTCAGATATTAGTTCTTTACCCTCATCTAGCACACACTTCTCACCAAGCTCTTTGATAATCTTGGTCTTCCAGTAGTTACGACCAGCAACACCTGCATAGGTCTTGACCTGCTCTTTACCGTCAGCATCTTTCCACTTGATGTAATATGAAAACTTTTTCATCGTGATATCCTTTCTCATTTCACATAAAACAGAATATCATAATGATTTTGAGTTGTCAAGTGTTTTTTAGTTAAGATTTTTCGCTTTATCTTTCCGCATGATATACATGACTTCATCATCATGGTACAGACCAAACTCTGAAGGCATAATCCTATCTACCAGCATAAGGAAGATGTTGATACGTTTTTCCTGTTTGTCCGCAATAAAATCAAAGTTAATAGAATCCATATTAGGATTTGCTACAGTGCAGAAGTGCACGCAGATATGGCCAATGGTCCAGAGTAGTTTTTTGGCGTTGCTAGAGATACCAGCTGCTGTAATAATTCTTTTATACGTACCATCTTCTTTTTTAACCAACCTGGCATAGTGTACATCGTACTGCTCTTCGCCAATGTGCTGAAACACTAGAGAGATTTTATCATCGCCATCATACAGCTCATAGTCGTAGCTAATATCATTCTGGCGCACTAATTCAAAAGGATAACAACTCATTTGCTTTTACTATGTACTACGATTTCCATGTTATCAAGCTTAGGAATTTTAAGGTTGTCGTGCTTATGATGCAAGACAAACTTAGTATCTTTAAACTCTTTAAAGATGCCATGGAACACTTTACGCCAAACGTCAGTAAGCCGTACTGTATTATTATCACCACGGTCAGAAGGCAGATAAAAATCTGTCATTGACCTAGTAGTAAAATCAAAGATACAGTCAAAGCCGTACATATGAATCTCATCAGCTTTTAACTTGTTGGCTGTGTAATGAGTAGCAAAGTGGCCACAGTTAAAATTAGTGTAGCCTTGTCCACCCTTGCCTGCATATCTAGGAAGTTCCAAGTAATATTCTCGAATATGGCCAGCATGACGCATGTTAAAAGTTGGATGCTTCTCCATATGAATCTTCGGGCGATATCCAAGAACCCAAGTATACTGGTCCAGGTTAACACTACCTTCTGTTAGCGCTTTCATCATTTTAAAATCAACAATACAACATGTATGCACGTTATCGACTTTAACAACTGGTTTGTTACAGATTACACGAAGACCTTCAGCGTTTTTATTATCAAACCAAACTGCATTGTCACCATTACCAATAACGTGTGCAACTTTAGTCGCCATAATATTTCCTCAAACTTTTATATGCTAATCCTGATTTCATTTCATCAATAGTGAATTGATTGTTTGCTAGATTATATAGGGCATTTGTTACATCGTCTTCTGACGGTATTTTATTCTTAGTTGGATCCATATCTAATACTGCCAGAGCATGATACGATGGTACCATAGACGGATAACCTAATACCAGAGCATCTACTGCTGCACCACTAATAAGGGTACGTACAAACGCTGCTTCTTCAAGGTCTTGTGCGATTGATCTATTCCACCACTGATTATTAGGTCTAGGCTTATCTCTCCAGTATACTGCTTTACCTGTAGAGATTTTAAGATTAAACATTTCTGATTCTATCCAGTCTTGTACAATCTTGCCAGTAAAAAATCTAGTTACTAGGTCAGACGAAGAACAAATCAAGATATGGCCGTTCTTTTTATACTTCCATCCTTCAAAGTGCTTAGTTACATCCTGGTCTACCAGTACATCGAACCGCTTACGGTCCGTGTCAAGCAGTTTATTAAGGTGCCATGCGCCTTTAGTAACCCTAAAATAGGTCTTATCGTAGTGGTGAATCTTCGGTGGGTGTCGATCAATGAAAGCACTCATGTATCCATAATCTATGAACCACCACTCCTCACCAGCCTTCCTGACTTTTTTAACTAGATCTGCTTTAGGATATCCAAAAAAGAAGTGTACCCTCTTGTCACCAGTATCCTCCCAACCCTGTTCAAGAGCTGGGAGTACCTGATGTGATAAGCAATTCGGGTTATCGTTAAAATGTTTAATGATCATGATTTAAATTTGGATAGAAGAGACTGTGTACGAATCTCTTCAAATTGATCTCCACGGTTTCTAGGAAGACCTTCCTTCTTAACCACCACAGCATTTCGGTGGAACCGAATAGAGTGATAGTCACGCTTAGGAAACTTAAGGCGGGTAGTATTAAGCGGCTTCATATCATCCTGAAGATGGAACTGATCAATCTTTTTAAACATAAAGTCCATGAATGTATGCTCTTTCTTATACCACGGAGCATTGTAATTATACACCAAGTCTTCTACCATGTAAACCCCCGGAGACTTGAGATGCCGCCACAGAAGATTATATGTAGCGATCTGCTGCTCTGGCAAGTGACTACCATCATCCAGAATAATGTCAAACTTACCGTCGACTTTTTTCATTAGCTGATTAATAGTTTCAAGATTGGTTGCATCTCCAATCACAACCTCTGTATTCTTTAATTTAAAGATGGGTCCTGGAATAACATCGCGGTCAATCTCTAGTGCATAGATGTTAGCCTTGGGAAAGTACTTACGGAAGATTTCTAGTGATCCGCCTTGACGTACACCAATCTCCAGGAAGTTAATTTCTTGATCACGATACGGACCAAAGTACTCATCATAGATTTCAGGGTAGTGATTATGCTTAAGGGATTCGTATCCATCATGCTCGTTAAAAAGCTGCCAAAATGTTTTCATCGTATTATGCCTTTAGCCATTCATTATTTTCTAGTGTCCATTGTACAGTTTCTTTGAGCCGCTCACGGACAGGGCGTGGCACCCATCCCATCTTCTTCATCTTCTCACCGTCCAGTGCATAGCGAAGATCATGTCCTGGACGTGAAGAGTGGAAGTCAACCATTTCGTAGTTTAGTTCCTTACCCTGGAACTCAGCAATAATCTTAGCCAGTTCAAGGTTGTCCAACTCGTCAGCGCCTACAATATTAAACTTCTGACACTTCGCTCCACCATAGTCTTGCTCTAGCTTACTAATGTCGTAGTTCATCAAGAACCACAGAGCATCTGCTACGTCATCGGCATGGATGTAGTGTCGTGATCCAGCCTTAGTCTTTTCAGAGTTACTATGTACTGTAACTGTTTCACCATCACGTGCACGCTTGATACACATAGGAATGTATTTCTCTGGATGCTGTCTCTCTCCAAATACATTCATCGTATGAGTGATGATAGCAGGTAGCCCATAGGTATTCTCATAAGCTACTACTAACTCCTCTGCACCGGCTTTAGACGCACTGTAGGGATTGGTAGAGTTGTAGCGGTCGTTTTCCTTATACTTGACACCTTCTGGAGCAGGACCAAACACTTCATCAGTGGAGAAGTAGATAAACTGCTTCAAACCTTCTACCTTCCGTGCATACTCAAGAATGTTAACAGTACCAATGACATTATCCTGCACAAACTCCATAGGGAAGTCAATACTACGATCTACGTGGCTACCAGCTGCCAGGTGTGCAATGTAGTCAACGTGACCGATAGTGGTAATAATCTGTGGATTCAGTTCTGCCTTCAGATCGTGATATACGACACGGACACGCTTTTGTGTCTCCGGATCATGGCGACGAATAACGTCATGTAACCTATTAAGATTACCGCTGTAATCCAGACGATCCAGTGTTACAATATTCCAGTCAGAGTTTTTGAGGAGGTAGTCTACGACGTGGTGTGCAATAAATCCTGCACCGCCAGTAATAAGAATAGTATTGCTCATACTAAAGCCTTTCAATCAGATTAATCCATTTTTGTGCAATGATGTCGGGAGTAAAGTTGTCTTTTATATATTCTTGTCCTAAACGGATCCTTTCGACGGTTTCTTCTGGATTAGCAAGACAGTGTAGCATGCTTCCAATAATATCGTCTGTGACATGTGCATAGTCACTAAATGGTAAGTAACTGTTCTGTGGCGATGCTAGCACCATCGTACCACATGCTAAACCGTCTACTAGCTTGTTGTGGCTTTTCCCACGGGTGAATGGCAGTCGCGGATTAATCGGCAGTATGATAAAGTCTACATCTTTAGAATATTGATATTGGTTTTCTGGGCTGTATGGGACTAGATTGTATTTTGCGCCAGACAATTCAATACCAGGTGGAAGGTGACCTCCACCATTAATAAATGTGAAGTGCACATTCTTCAGCTTATGTAAGTTGTTTAGCATAGGTCGGAATACTAATTGATCCCAATTAGCTCTTTGTAGGTTTACATCATATCCGTACCATAGGCAACTAACCAAACCTTTTTTAGGAGTAAACGTTGGCTTTACAAAATTAAAATACACAGGGTCTTCAATAACAACGATTTCTCTCTTGATGCCCAGGTCTTTCAATTCACGCTCTAGAATTTTTTTCATCACTGGCGTGGTAGTAGTCATTAGCTTACAATTCTTGGCAAACCAAATAGCTTCTTGGCGCCTGTGGTCAGAAAAGTAATTATCGCAGATATCCCAAATTAGACCTTTAGTATTTGTATATCGATTTAGGTCTTCTTTTTTCCATGCACCATATACTAAGTAAGTATCAGAATCCGGATGTTTCTTTTCTTGGTTTTTATAACCCATCTTATTCATAGCTAGAGATACATTATAAAACCTAATACGGCTGGCGCCAGTGAGATTTTTCTGACCAGGTTGCATTGCCAAATGGTAGTATATTTTAGGCATTAATAATATCTTCGTAAATTACGGTTTTAGTGATATCCGGATAGTTACTAGAGATTTTTTCAAAGACTGCATCCCACCACTTTTGAGGTTTTACAGTTACGTGAGCATTCTCTCCGTTTGCTAGTTTCTTTCCTGCCGGTCTAGTACATACATTGACATATACGTGTTTACGAGCAAACGAAAAAAGCCTTTCTATTACATACTCTACCGAGTCTTCAGGAATGTGTTCCATGACGTCGGTACAAATAACTAAGTCGTATTTTCCAGCTGGCTCTTTATCATATAAAGGATAACCAGGATCGTATTTAGTAAAAAGAGACGACCACTCTGCCGGATGAAACTTGGCTTTACCGCAGCCGTAATCCAAAGCGGTTTTAATTTTCTGTTCTGTGATTATACTATTGATAGCACTAATATGAGGAACAAGAGAGTGACCATCCCATGCAGTTTCTCTCATATGCATTTTTTGGGCGAGTCCCAAATATTTTTTATAGTTTTTAGTAGTCATGACGTCATACCAATTTTAGTTGTTTCGTTGTAATAAGTCCACCACTCATCTGCATAGTCTGTTTCTTTATAGTCATCGAACCACGGACCACCTTCAGTAAAGTGTACGTTTTTAACGTCTTCCTTGTGGTCATACTCGCCGGCCAGCCAGTTCCACTCTAATGGTAGTGCACCGATCTGCTCATCGCTGTTCAGCCACTTAAACTGATGAAGCTCTAGTCCTGAGGCAGAGTTAACATAGTCTGGCGTTAATCGTGTGCACTTAGAGCAGTTCATCAGCATGAAACTAGACCAGTTCTTTTTAGGATAAACCGTCTGTGTCTGGTTCAAGAACTTGGTAGTGGACTTGGGATAATAGTCATGCTGACATACTTGTACGGCATATCGATCATCACGCATACGCCATAGTTCACCAATATCTGCCTTCATCAGCATATCACAGTCCATGAACAATGCCCAGCCCTGGTAGTTCATCAGGTATGGTACCATAAATCGACTAAACGAAAACTCTGTAGAAGACAGATTGTTTCTAGACCGGATAAAGTCGTCTTTAATGTTTGGCAGGTAGATAGGCGTAATAGCTACTGGCTTAGTGCTGTTTCTAAGAATAGAATAAGACAGCGTACTGAATGCTGCTTTTTCCTTGCTATCATAACCAATGAATACGTTAATCATTTTCTTCTTCACCTAGTTCTAAGCTAAGCTGTTTATCGACTTCGAACTTACCCATCTTCTTCAGACGGATAACAACTTCATCGCCGTCTAGCCATAGGTCTTTGCCGTGCTCAATGTCTTTAATTTCTTCTTCTGTCAGGAAGTCTTTATAGATGTTATTAACTAACTTATTGAACCACTTCTTTTCAAAGTTAATCTGCTCGTACATCTCTCCGCCTTTACCGATAGTAATGCCAGAGTAGTTGTGGAACATAAAGGCAGAGTGGTCAGACACTTCAAACGATTCTGATGCCAAGAAGATCATGGTGGCTGCAGACATGCACGCACCTTCGACAGACGTAATGATATTGCCATTAGACTCTGTAATGCAGCGCATCAGCTGTACTGCAGTAAACAGATCACCGCCATAGCAGTTAATGTGAATCTTAATAATATCAGATTTACTGGCAGATCGCAGTAGTTCGAACCAATCCGTGTACTGATCTGAACTTTTAATCTCACCAGACAAGTACAGATCGTGCTGCTGGACAAGAGACTTACCAGAGAAAATGTTCTTATTCTTTTGTCCCATGCCTAGCATTTCGTCTAGTGGACCGAACGGGTCTGCATTCATTTAGGATTCTCCTGATTATATTGCTCAATAGTTTCCTGTAGCTTACCAATCCATTCGTCACGATGTTCGACAAATACGATTGGTTCTTCATGATCTACTGCCATGATGGTAACTAGCTGTGTGATAGGCATGCCAGTACGTTCTTCCCACATAACAGCGTAACCAGCTTCTTGCATAAAGTAGTTGTAGCACTTGCTACGGGTTTTACGCTTACGTGAGGTCTTGAAGTCAATGATAGACAATTTACCATCAAACTCTGCCACACAGTCTACACGACCTGCTACACCTAGGTGCGTAGAGTACAGTGGCTGTTCTTGTGCATAGATTTTGCCAATACGTTCATCAATGATTGGTTTCAAATCCATGAAGTTGTCGATGATGTGCGGGAAGTAACCAGCATCAAAGTCTTCGACGTTGTCGATATAGTCTTCAATAATCTTATGCACATCGGTACCACGACCAGATGCCTGACGCATGATCTTATCTGCTTCTTTAGCACCAACACGCTTACGCCATGCTGCAATAGAAGCACGTGTAAGGATGGATAGTACTGTTGTGATGGAGGGAAGCTTGTTTTCCTTATCGATCACGTACTTACGACCATTATCAGTGGTCTCTGTGACCAAATCATCATAAGTAAATTCTACGTCTACGTGTTCGAAGATACGACGGTTTTCCATTATACTACTTTCATTCAGTTACATACTATATGTAATGATTTATGGGAGCTTTGTTAACCCCCTGTTACGATAAAAATCCAACATTTTCACGGACGATATCATTATGATTGAATTCTGCCCAGTACACCTCAAAGGCGATACTGTCTTCCAAACATTCAAACTGGTGATAAACACCGGGTTTTACCTTAGTCCATTCTCCTGCACAGAGAATAGTTTCATCTACAAGGTCATAGTCATTCTGCCATACACGAATAAGCAATTGACCAGACTCTACATAGAATCCGTTCCATTTAAACTCATGTTTATGCTTAGAACATACCCCACCTTTCTTAGTGAAGATACGGTGAAACTCTAGTGCACCGTTCGCCTCAATCAGTTCCGTAGAACCCCAAATCTTTCCGGCAATAGTCATTATTCTCTATCCGTCAATTCTCTAATCATAGTAATCAAACCAATACCGAACAGACACACTACTACGAATGTACCGATACCTGCTAATGCAATAATCATCTAACTGCCCATCCTAGTTCTTCATCTGCTTCATCATCAAGATCAATCTTTTTGTACTTACGGAGGTACTTATCTTCGTCGATATCTGCACCTGCACGCTTAGGACCTTTGGGATATTCACCCAATGTCATCTTCTTATTGCGTCCATTCTTTTTGTTACGCGGGTCAAAACGCGAAAACTTAGCCAATGTCCTATCCTTTCATTTGACTTTTAGCATTTCTTTGGTCATAATATAATCACGGACAATGCCTGACCGGACAATGTCCTCCCAACCAAACTCAAAGATCTCAAAATCTTTCATTTGCTCTACGATGGTTAGGAACTTGAGTATGCCGTCTCTGTCTTTTTCCTTATCAAAGTCAGATTGGTAGTAGTCACCTGATAAGATGACCCGGCACTCTCTACCGATACGCGTGATTACAGAGTCTAGCTCGTGGAAGTTGAGGTTCTGCATTTCGTCTACGATCACTATCGAATTGTTAAACGTGGTCCCTCGAATGAAAGATGTAGACTCGAACTTAACAATTCCGGATTGAATGAGCTTATTCCAGGCATCACCTTCACCGAATAGCTCATCACAGATTGCTCTGTAGGGTCCGGTATAAGCATCTTTCTTTTCATCTTCATTCCCAGGCAGGTAACCGATATCCCGTGTGGGTACAATTGATCGAACCAGTACGACTTGATCATAGGGAGTTTCTCT
>Ga0208898_1002897_pt1 | contig 10274 bp, 8 predicted proteins | sample VirMetDEL_Mar_4_FD_184513 | JGI IMG/M metagenome (GOLD analysis project Ga0208898, IMG submission 184513) | Aqueous microbial communities from the Delaware River and Bay under freshwater to marine salinity gradient to study organic matter... | ecosystem: Environmental > Aquatic > Marine > Coastal...
TAGGAGTTCGCGAACCGTTTGTCAACCCTTTTTGTGTGTTTCTTGCACAGTAAATCTAGCCCGTAAACTAGACCCCTTGTGACGCTTATAGCCGTCCTTGGGGTTTTTCATTAGCTGATATCCACTGCCCTTCTTCATCCAGTGATAGCCTCTGGGTGCAGGAACGGTTTTGATTCGTGTAGCCATTAGTCCATGTACCCTTTGGATTTCTTCTCCATGCGTTCGAAAGCCGGAGACTCCTGCTGTTCGTGGGATTTTATTTTACCACCACGGTTCATGCCTTGCTGACGAGGTTGCATAGGATTGAACATGCTTGTCATGCTTGTCTCTGGGTTCATAGGGCTGCGAACCATTGAGCCATAGGCATAGCCCTTGCGCTGGGCTTTGCCGCCATAGGCCATCTTCTTTTTTGCTCCGGCTATCCTATCTGCTTGTGTAGGGTTTGGATTGTTGTCAATACCTGCCTTTACACTGAGCATACCGAACTTATTTTTCTTGTTCATCTGTAGTCTCCTCGTCATCGTTTCTGTCTGTTCCGGTAACCGGGGACATGATGTAGTTTGCTGCTGAATCCGCTGTATCAACTACCGTTTCTACTGCGGCCTCGCCCATTTCATAAACTCCCGGAATAAGGTCACCCTCGCCATCAAGAGCTATTTTCTGACCTTCTTGTGCTAGTTCTGTAAACAAAAAGTTTTTGAGTATGTTATCAAACTTAGCCAAATCGTTTCCGCCTATCAAGTTAGGCGTTTTCAAGAATTTGTGAATAAGCCGCGCCGCAGTTTTATCCTGCAGGGCAAGTTTCATCATGCTAATTTTACCTGCTTTAGCTGCAGTGATAGCATACTCCGAAGCAATATAAGCAGGATTAACAACGCCTTTCACAGCATTATAGATACGACTGACTTTACCCGCTAGGCCAATACCTATATAGTCACCGGTAGCCCCGCGAACATTTACGGCAGTCTTGCTATCATTCAAGAGTTGCATTGTGTCTTCCAAGAAGTCAATGTGTTCAGGGTCTAGTATCTCTTCTAGATTTTTTCTGACTCCCGTTTTTTGAAGTTCAGCCAATGCCTCTTGAGGACTAAAGAATGTTTCAGTGAGTTTTTCTCCAGCGGCTCTGGACATGACTCTTCCACTTACCCCGCCTCTACCTGCTTTTTCAAATAGCCCTGACATAGTGTAGTAGGTAGCAACAGTTTGAAACGAGTCGTCGGCATCTTGAGGCTTCATCCCCGATGCTATTAAAACGCCTGTAACTCTTTCTTTTAAGACTGCCAGTTCTCCGCCTTCAGGTGTAAAGATAAAGTTATCCGCAAACTCTTTTGACGACATAGACCTTGTGGCTTTTTCAAACAAGTCATATGTTCTCTTGTCCCGTTCGTTTAGTTCGGATAAGGTAGCCTTTGCCCCTTTTTCAAAATCAGAAAACTCAATCTTCAGTTTTTCAAAAGCGTTTTTGACCACTGGTGATTTTTGTATGCTGGTTATCAAGTCTTCTTTAACACTGACGGCTTCTGTCACATCTAAGATAGGAAGTTTTACTACATCTCCACCTTCTTCTAGAATAAATGAAACCCCAAGGTCTTGGGTAACATCATCAGCGTAATTAGCAAGTTCAGGATTTATTGAACCGGCTAACCCCGCAGGTTGTCCGGGCCGTTTTACAGCCCTGTATTTTTCTAAAAAGGTGGCCCCTGTTCTAGAATAAACAACCTCTTTTAAAATATCTTGCAGTTCTTGAAAACCTTCTCGACCGTTTTCTGTGGTTAGGTCAAACACAAACTCACCGTGCTTCTCAGAAAAGCTTCCAAAATTAGCTACCATATTGTCTACTATGAGAGGAAGTTTATTCTTAGAGGGGCCAAACATTTTTCCCGTTTTTGTCGGCATTAAAGCTCCAATAGTAGCCTCTGCAAAATCATCAAAAATTGCAACGGGATTTTCGCTGTAAACGTTTTTGAACTTCATACCAAAGCCTAGTTCATTCACACGTCTGACTTTAGTTTTTTCGTATTTGTCTAACAGTAATTTAGGTGACTGCGGCAGTCCTACTTCCATTTCATAGGATTTCCGTGCGTCTGTTATCGCAGTAAAGTATTCTGTTGATGCTTGACTCTCTACAACAGAGTCTAATTTGTCAATAAACTTGCCGTACTCAGCAGCCTTTTCAAACTCACTAGAAGAGTAAAAGGTAGATTTTGCCCGACTAAAAGCCCGCCTTACAAGCTCTAAGTCATAAGGGTCAGCAGCCATGAACGGATTAAAGTCAGGGTTTAGAAGCTGTCCGTCAGGGCCTTTTGCAGACATCATTTCTACAGCTATGTCTAAGTTTCCCATTTTTCTGAAGCGGTTTTTTTCTGCTCCTGTTTCCGCTGCGTCTATTAGTTTATTACGCAGTTCATTCATGTTCTTTTTACTAATCGATGTTTCTACCATAGATTCCATAGCTCTTCGAACACTAGAACCTTCTGAACCCGTATAAAGAAGAGAGGATTCACTAAAGAACCGCTTAACTCCGTCTACACCCTGCGACGCTATGATATCATCGACCAGCGGTTTCAAACTAATAGGGCCACTCTTTTGAGCAAGTTCTCGTGGAAGCGTGTAAATCTGTTCGCCCACCATTTTGAGTCTGTTCTTTTTAGAAAGAACCAAGGCTGATGTCGCTTCATTGAGAGCATCTACGTGTCCGGGTTTATCTCGCAGTAGTCGCGCTCTTTTTAGGCTATCGTCAACTGACTCTCCTAGTTGCTTATTGGCTTTTTGTAAGAAGTCAATGGGGTTGTACACTACCCCTGCAAGTTTACTAACAGCCCGTCTATGAGCCTCTAAAGCGTTTAGCATGTCTTCATCGAGGTTTTCTCGTGGTCCAAATTTGATGACGTACTTTTCCAAATTGTCTAGATTATTGAGCCTGTCTTGGTTTGTTTTGCGAACCCGTTCTTGCAATCTAGTTAAACCACTTTCGACTTTACCAATGTAGTCCTTTACAATTTTTTGTGATGCTATATCATCTATGTCAAGAACCATGTTTTTCATTTCAGCCAAGGATTCTCCAGCGACAAGAAAGCTCTTCTCCATGTCTGTAAAGTCAGCTTCCATGTCCTGTAAGTCAAACTTGCTAAGAGTATCGAGGTCTATTTTGCCTCTGTTGAGTTCGCCCGCTGCGGCAAGAGATACGATTCCGAATGTGTTTCCATAAGATTTTAAGAGAAGCTCGTTAAACCTGTCTCTGTTTTCTGGTCGCACTCTATTTAGTACTCTTGCGTGAAGGTCAGCAGTTTCGTCCATATGGCGAAGGCTTTGAGCGCGGGTTTTTGGGTCTAAGTTTTGATGAAGCTTAATTATATTTCTAATGTTCTCTTGCTGTTGTGCATCCAAAGCTGTTCCCATAGCATTTTCTATGTTCTTTAGAGTTCCCTCTACAAGTATAGGGCCAGCAAGTGGTATATTTCCTGCAATTTCTTTTCCCATCTCCCATATGGTAGGAACTCCATATTTTATGGCCCCACCCCCAGCAGACAAGACCTTCTTACCAAGGCCCTTGGCCCCATAACCAAGTCTATATCCCCCAAAGGACATGAGCATATTTGAGATAGCCGCACTTGTTTCTGGGTCATCACTGAACAAGTTAAGCTCTCTGCCCAAAGCAGTTCCGGCACCTATTATAATTGCAGATTCACCCACGTCTTTTACATAGGGTATAGTTTTTCCTGTAAAACGTGCGCCTCTAACGGTGTTCACTAACTGGGTCTTTTCTGCAGACAGTTCGCGGCGCATGTCATCCGTCGTCTTGGGCGACTTTAGCTCAATGTCAATTTCACGTACTCTGTCGTTCGCATACTTGATTTCAGAATCGACACGATATTGGGCAACACCAAGTTTAAAGTAACTGTCTGCTTTTTCTTTAGCCCCGTTTCTATTTACGATATCTAATATTTCTTCAGGGTCATTTACGTCCTTTAACATAGGGCCATACTTAGGAGAGTTCTTGTAGGACATTATTTTAGAGACTCTTGCGGTTCCCCTAGCCATGCCTATAGGCCCTGTAGCAGCCGCCCAAATTCCCTCTTCACTAACGTCTACACCAAACTTTTCCCACGTAGACAGGGTATTGTAGGTAGAGTCTATCATAACCTGTACGTTTTCAGGCTTTACAAACTGCTTTTTAATCCGCTGTCCGTCTTCGTCTAGAGCAAACTCCCCTGCAGATGTTCGCTCAAAGGCAAGATTTTCGTACTCGTCACCTTCGTATTTTTCAGCCAAAGCCGTGTGAATACTTGCGTTAAAACTATCGGCAGCATCTAAGGCGGGTAACTTTTCAGTTAGAGTGTTTTTCCATCCCGAATAAAAGTCTTCCCACTCTTGTTTCTTTATGTCGTACTCTGACATAAATTCAGCACCGCCGGGAAGGTCCCCAGTTTTAATAGAAGCTGATACTGCGGAAGGCAGAGTCAAGAAAGCAAAGTCAGGCAAGGCCGTACCCAAAAACCGGCCTGCTTGTTTGAACCGTTCTAAAGTTTCTTTTCCAACACCTCTATACTGTAAAATATCATTGGCAAGCAAATCTGCAACTTCAGGAGCCATACCCATGCTATCAAAAGTTTTCACCAACTCTTGCTGTGCTTTTTGAACCCGCTGGGCTTTTGGAAGAAGTTCAATGTATCGGTCTTCTCCCACGGCTTGTTTAAAAGCGGGTTCGTCGAATGTACCAGATGCTGTCGTGAAAGCCGTGACAACATCTGCATTCGGTGCGGTAGGCATGTTAGATTCATATTTACCAATGAGGTCTGCCCTCAGACGAATATCCGTCTGTGCCTGTTTAAGTAGGGCGGCATCTACAGGAGTTTTGCCCAGAAACCCAACACCATCCTTATCCATAATTTCCTGCGCCCACGCATCAAAAGTTACAGGTTCTGTAGCCTGAAATTCACGACGAGCAGCGATATCAGCAGCACGTAATCTTTCTGCCTCTGTTTTACCAGAAGCGTCGGGAATCCCTGCCTTTGTTCGTTCTTCCAACGTTTTAGAAGCCTTTGCGGAAGCAGAAGACTGTGCATCCTCTGATACAATTACGGGGTCAGTCTCTGCTTCTTCAGGTGCAGGATTGTCTTGCTGAGTGTTTGGGTCTAGAACCATTTAGTAGATACCTCTGTTGTCTAGCGGTGTATTACTTTTTGGAGGGTTAAACAATATACCAATATCTTCATCTGATAGCGGTACAATAGTTTTATTTTCAGTATCTTCTCTGTACCATTGACCGTTATAGTACTCCACCCTTTGTCCATTTAAAGTACGTCTAGGTGAACCGTCTTCTAAATTAGTCTTAGGAAAATCTTCTGGAATAGCGTTTTCTGGTTTACCCGCTTCTACAGCAGCAGTCATACTTTCATTGAGGTATTGTTCATCCAAAGCTACCTGAATCAAAGAGTCAGCCCTAAGTGTCCGAATTCTTTGTGGGGTTATTCTATTACCTGATGTTAAAACCTCGTTCATAACACTAACCCGCTTTAGGTCACGTGCAAATTCCACAGAGATATCGTTTAATTTTTGCTGTACTTCAGCCATAGTATTCCCGACAAAACCTGCCGCACCAAGTCGAGCAAGCTGCACTTCAAAGTCTTGGTTTGATAAACGACCGGCAGGGTCGGCAGCACGAGCCATTGCAATTGCCAGAGCTACCTGTGCAGCTTCTGCTTTAGCTGCTGCCATACCTCTTTCTTTACTGAAAAATCCTTTGCTTTTTGCAATAGCTTGTAGGGATTCTACAGTTGTTCCTTTTTTAAAACCGCCTTCTGCTTTTTTTAGGTCGTCACCAAAAACTTGGTCTATTGCACCGCCTTCACCGAATATACGAATGCCGAACGTTTGAACTAGGCGTACAAACCCTGTTGTTCCGGCTTCTTCTGTACCGCCTCTAAAGTTCGCCAACTGTCCTTGCAACTTTACACCCGCCGCATATTGTGTCTTAACTTCTGCGGCTTTAAACGGGGTTATTTTTTCAAATACCTCATTTATATATTCTTCTGTTACTACTCTTCTGCTTTCGGTTGTATTTTCGTTTATTTCATCTGGTTGTAAAAGTAGTGATACTGCCTGCGCCATTGAATATCTGTCGTTTTTATACTTATCTGATAAGTATTTTCCAATCTCTGCTCTATCAGCATCTGTTCCACCACCATTAAGAACAATATCATATTTTCTATCCATCATGTCTAAGGCGGTAAAAAGCACTTTGTTTAGTTGATAACCATTCTGTGGCGTTTTCTCATCACCGGGTACTACAGTAGCAAATTCGGCAAGCATTTTGTTTACGTCACCTCCAAATCGAGGAGCATAGTTTGCAAGCCGAGGTAGCTGCTGATGCAACCTTTCAGGAAGTTCTGTAACTACAATTTCACCATCTTCACCCTTTATAGCATAGGAAAAATCAACGTTATCTATCAGGTTCATTTCTTTGGCTTGAGCAACTGCAGCAGAACTTTCACTGCTTGTGTCCATATTTTTTTGAAACCTATCTAAAACTTTAAATACGTTGCCATACTGAGTACGTGCGCCAGTATACGATTTTAGCTGTCCCGTAACTAGGTTTGTTGCTTTTTTCTGCGAACCGTTATTATAGTCGTCAGTTGCTCTTTGAGCTTCCTGTAAAAACGTGGGAATAAGGTTTGGATTACTCTCTAAGTGGGTTATAAACTTGTTTACATCTTCTTCGGTTCTCAATCCGCTTGCTACTGTGTTAAACCACGTAATGCCGCGAACCTGTGCGTCACCAGATGTCATGTTCTTATCAAATTCTTTTGCGCCCCCAAACTTTGGAAAAGTTACACTCCCATAGGCTAGGGTACTATCCACGTTATTTACAAGGTTCGCTGTGGCTATGTCGTACTCAAGCCCGCCTTTTTTTGCAGCTAACTCGAGGGCCTGCGGGCTTGCATCTTTTTTGCCCGCTAACTTAAAAAACTCCTGCTGATAAAATTTCTGGTCTTCAGCTTCTTTTTCCTTTGCCGCAATTTCTTTCTCTGCCATTGCCCTTTTAGTATCGACCCAGCCTTTCAAGGCACCTGTTGCGAATGCTACTGCTATACCCATTATTCAGTTCCCTTCTTTCCAGTTAGAAAACCCTTATCTTCTTCAGGTGCTTCTGGCATCATGCCTAGCCGTATCTTTGAGTTTATTGTTTCTTGAACAAACTCGAACATGCGGGGGTTGTTTTGTTTCATCATACGGAAGAATGTCTCGTCGTCCATTTCACGTTCCTGACCGGCATTGTCGTTTTCGAACAGTCGGTACGGGATATTCTCTTCTTCTGCCATATCCGCAATGAATAGGGCTAATGATGGTTTCATAAGCAAGCCTACATCTGGGGTGAATAGACCCTCTTGGAACCCCTGAAATATAATACCTTCAATAATTACTTCAATAGACACACCAACCATCAACAGCTTTAACATTTCATCTTTTAACTTGGGCTGTTTAATTTTGTTAATGGCTTTTTCCAACGCAATGTCAGGGTCAACATCCTGCGGAGGCTGTCCCCAAGGCCATTGTGAATTATCTTGTGTTAAGGAATGTCCCGGTGGAGCCGGAGAAAACCTGTCGCCATAACGCTGGTCAATACTAGCCATCTATAACTACCTCTTGTGTTGACTGTGTGCGAACAGACGCTGGTGTTGCTGTTCGAACTCTAGGTAAACCCGGTGAGCCTACATCCATTGTTCGCGCACCTTGTCGCTTGGTCATGTACTGTTGTGAAATTCGTTGCATATCGGGGTTGACGTTGGTTCGCTGAGAAAGACGTTGCATAGCAGCCCGTACATCTGGGTTGTTCACACCTACGGGATTTCTAAGAGCGGCTAATCCTGCAACACTAACTGTAGAAGCAGCTCGTGTAATTTTTGGGGCTTTTACTGCGGTTTGTTTAAAAGGACCGTCACCTTTTTGAGATTCTAGATAATATTTGGCTCCACTACTCACTAGGCTACCCAAGTCGCTTCCCAAGAAACTTTCTCCGTACCCGTATAGATTGCTAAAAACACCCGGAGTTCCGTAGTCTTCACCCATGCCACTGTCTGTTCCGAACAGCCAGTCAGCACCTTCTCCTATAAGGTCACCACCCCATTCCCAAGCGTCACTAGCAAAATCCGTAATCGTGTCCCAAAAACTCATCTAACTATTCCTTTATGTTCTGCTCGCTGCCCATGATGCTAACCAATTACCAATCCCCGCTGCCAAGTCATCTTTTTGTTGTTGGTCGTATAGCTTCTCGCTGTTCGCGAACTGCATTGCAAGGGTTCCAATATCATGTTCGCGCTGCAAAGCGTTTTCACTCTTTTGAAAATTCCAAGACGCATTATCGCGATATGACTGCCAAAGATTGTTCAGGGCATTCTGGCTCATGTTATAAGCGTTCTGTACATTTATGCGGTTTGTTTCATTTTGGAGAGCAGTGTTCGTGGTGTTAATTTCTCTGCGCCACACAACGTTAGACTGGTCAACCGCGAACTTCATCTGAGCGTTGAACTTGTCCCGCGAATCTTTCAGGCTGGTATTGAACTGCGCCATTGCATTTTTTTCAGAAGTGTTAAACTGACGCATGGCAGCAACACGGTTCGCGTTCGCGGTATCTACTTGTGCGCCTAACTCTGCAAAAAACTCCTCAACCTGTAGTTGGTTCTTGGCGTTGAACTGGCGACGGGCGTTTTCTTCAGCAGCATCCTTGAACAAACCTTGAGTTAATGCGCTAAATGTTAGGGTGCTTGCCTTCTGCTCATTATCCAAGTTCTTCAAATCAACAGACAGCAATGCCTGTGCGTTTGTAACGGCAGCTTGCATACGGGCGTTCAAGTTAGCCTTGTCCATCGCCGCGAACGTAGCAGCGTTAGCAAGGGCAGTTTGCTGCTTGTTGTTCAGGTTCGCTAACTGGATGGTTGCGTACTTGTTCGCATCTTGCTGGGCAATCTGAACCCCAGATTCCATCAGGGCCTGTGTCATGGCGGCGGCTGCCATCGAACTCGAACCAAGGCCACGAGCCTGCATAACGGAACCGATTTTGCGAACCGCTGGGGCAGCCCAAGCAGGCATTGGCGCACCACTTTGCAGAGATGCCATTAGCTGGCCTAGCTGGTACTGTGTGGTAGCCCGTGGGTCTAGCTGGTCTGTTGCTGCAGTAGCAATAGCCCCTGCAGAGGGGCCAGCCTGTACACCTGTCATATCAACGTAGGGACCTGCGGGAGTTAGCTGGGCTGCTGTTGCGGGACCCATAGCAGCAAGTCCCGAACTCACATCAGCTACGCCACCCACCTGTCCTAATCCGGGGGTAGCTCCTGTGGGGGTTGGTGTGGTAAGGCCAGTTGTTGCGGCAGTGGCGGTTCCGGCAACGGGGGCTGCGCCTAGTTCCGTACCGGCACCTGTCATAACTGTTCCGGGGGTTTCCGCAACAAAGGTCGGGGTTACCGTTGGCATTCCCGTTGTGTTGCCAGCGGCTGCTTCTTCCATTTCTGTTACTATATCTACCATATCGCCCGGATTCCCAAATCTTGTATACTGGTTAAATTCTGCAAAGTCTTCATAGCCCATTTCTCCCGGTAAAACCACCCGCCCCATAAAACCCTCTGCACGTCGTTTTTTTGCGCTTTCGACTGCCTTTTGGTATTCGGACTTTAGGACATCTTCCGTGTTCGCAGTTTTTCTCAAGTAATCTTGGGGGTCGCCCAAACTTGCGCCCATTCCTATCCCGCTTTTTACAGGATTTGGAAGCTGACCTATTTGCTGCGAACCACCGGGCTTAACGTCCACCCCCATACGGGACATATATGCCATATATGCGTCTGCGATTACTGGGCTAGAAAAATTATAAGTAGTACCGCCTACATCTAAAGGTGCTATTACTGCGGAACCCATCTGTGTTGCGGATTTAGCGTATTCGTCCGACTGCTTAAAGGCTTCCCAGTTAGGAGCGTTGGTCTGGAATGAGGAGTTTTTTGAGGAGTTTTTTAATAAAGGGTCAGCCATATCTTAGTCCCTCTGCAAAACTTTATCTAACTTATCCTCAACCCGATGCAAGGCTTCCATGACCTGCCGCATATCGTTGCGAACATCTTCACGAGTTGCGTACTCTTCGCGTGTCTTGTTAACCAAGATACTCAAGCGTTTCTGTTCGCCGTTCTGTTCCTTTAGGAACCACGCCAGACCAGCCACGAACAGGCCGATGAGCATATCGATGAGGCTGGTCATTTCCATCGCTTACCAACCAGCAGGTACTTTTT
>Ga0208898_1002899_pt1 | contig 10272 bp, 4 predicted proteins | sample VirMetDEL_Mar_4_FD_184513 | JGI IMG/M metagenome (GOLD analysis project Ga0208898, IMG submission 184513) | Aqueous microbial communities from the Delaware River and Bay under freshwater to marine salinity gradient to study organic matter... | ecosystem: Environmental > Aquatic > Marine > Coastal...
GGGACGCTCAGGCGTCTAACGCTGCTCTTGCAGACTTGGCGCAAGCTGAAACGGCTCAAAACGAAGCGCAAAAAGAAGCTCTTCTTGGGTTGACTGGAGGGGATTACACCAGAGCTCTTGGTGACGTTTCGACCGCCGCTGCAAACATAGAAGGTCTTAAGCAAAGCAAAAGAGATGCTTTCGGAAACATAATCACGGGGTTAGGGCAGACAGCATTGAGTATGGCTACTGGATTCCCTACAGCTGAAAACGGAATGAAAATCAAATACCAAATGGGCGGAGTACTAGATCAGATCATGGCAGACAATGGCCGTCCAGTTGTTCAGAAGACAACAGGCGAGTTTAATCACGACACAAACAAAAAAGCTATCGTCGATGAAGAAACGGGCGTGAAAGAAGGGGAGGCAACTGGAGGGGAATACATAATCAACCCAGAACATTCTGCGAACATTCATTCCGCCTACCTACAAGTAGAGGATAGTCCATCGATGGAAAACCTTATGGCTTTGTATGAAGCTGTTCAAAAAGTCTTTAGTCAACCTCAGTTTAATGAAGCGGAAGAAAGGGTTGAAGCAATGAATGAAATGGCATAATGGAAGAGCAATACACTTTAGGTTCTGTAGCCCCTATAGTCCAAGGAGGAGAAAGTTATTTTGACAAAATAACCAAACAAGTAGCGTTAATACAGCAACAAAAAGACGCTACTCTTAAGCAGAGGCTAGAGCAGGAAGAACAGAATAGGCAGTTCAGGACAGAACAGCTTCAGAATATATATGATTTTGATGTGTCTGGTTTGGTTGCTGGAGACATTGAAGTTTTGGGTCAGCTTCAGCAAAAAATGGCTGACGCTTTGAACCCAGACTCTGAGTTGCATTACAAGGATTCAAGACAATTGGTTCAAGACGTTTCCACCTTAAACAATATCTACAATGAAATGAAGAGGTGGGGTGACACAGGGGCAAAAGGTAGACAGTCGTATCAACAAGCTCTTCTGAATCCAGACCTAGGCAACGGGCTGGAATTTGCTGGTGATGAAAATTCTCTTTCCCAAAGAAATCAAATTTGGGAGAAAGGAGCTTTTGAGAACGTAAATATAGAGGGTGAGCCTGGGGCTTGGGTTATAACTGGCGACGCTCTTGATCAAGACGGAAATGTATTGCAGGCTGGAGTAGACTTCATGCAAAATCCATTTAGAAACAAAGCAGATGATTTTTGGAGACCAGAAGTAAGGCAAGGAGCGCTTTTAATGGATGGGGTTGCGCTTGATTACGCCTCTAGAGCTGGTGTTGATTCCACCAACGTGACGAAAATGGCTGAGGCTGTTTTTAATTCTGATCCAAAAATATTAGAAAGGGTTAGACGGGAACGCTTAATGGAAATAAACAAAGAGAGAAAGGCGACAAACCAAAGCGAGCTTAAGTTAGAAGATTTAACAGAAGATCAGTGGGTCACCCACAACCTTGGTGTAGACCAAGTAAAAGAAGCCTATGTTGCAGAAGCAAAAAAAGGCATGGACTTAAGACCAAGAAAGCCTGTCAAAAGCTCTGCATCTGGAAAGACTAAACCTTCTACGTTTGATGGAACAGTTTACGACACTCAATCTGGGGTTAGGACAATCGGTGTTAGTAAGCCGTTTGACTTAGTTACTTCTGGAGTTAGAGGAGAAGTGACTCATGTCGGATGGAAAGACGGAAACCTAGTCTTAGTTTATTTTGATTCAGATGATGAGCTTCAAGAAAAGGTAGTTACAGAAGGATCAGACACATGGAATAGCGTTTTAGCCAAAGTAGGTGGTCTTGAGGGTCTCTCTTCAATATTAGGTAGCGCCCAGATTGAACAGGTAGAGCAACTACCCCAAGGGGTTAACACAGAACAAACTGGTGAAACAGACCCTGTTGCAGAGCAAAACGCTAGAGAATTCGATGATTTAATGGAGCCTTATGAGGAAAAAGGGTTTTTCGAAAGGGCTGGCGATTATGCTTCGAGCTTATTGAAGAATTTTGGGACAAGGATGTTTACTCCTACTCAGAAGTTTTAAAATATAATTAACATTTTCTGATGGACGAAGAAAACAAGTACTCGGAATACACAAAGGGGATGAGCGAAGCACAGGCTGCTGAATTCATTCGCATGGCTCAAATCTATGACCAAAGATTCTCTTCTTATGGAGGGTACGGAGGGCAAGAGGTTGACGAAGACCAAGCCAAAGACCTTACCGTACTTGATTATGGAGACGAGATAAACGCCCTTCTGGGAAACGAGCAGTTTAACCCTCTTTGGGAAAAAGCAAACAGAAGGGGCATGGCTCAAATGTTGATTAGTAGCGACATAGATCCATATAGTTTTTTTGAAGACAACCCAACAGCTACCCCCATAGACGTTATGAGGGCGACGAACTTTGAAAACTTTAACGAAAAGGAAGCGCTGGTATCTAACCCTGATAATTACACAAACGTAACTGGCGCTACAGAGGGCAAGGAAAGATTAAGCAATCAGTATTTATCTAGGTTTCAAAACTCTTTTTTCTTTCCAGAGTTAGGAAAACAGCTTAAAGAGATTGTTCCAGACTACATCAAAGAGGATCCAGAGAAAATGCAACAGTTTGAATTTGCTTTTTCTCAACAGCTCGGAGGGGCCAAAATAGACTTAGACGATAGCGGAAGAGTGGGTGATTATCATACAGACAATGTAATTTCTAATTTCTGGTATGGCACAGGGTACGCCCTTAACGATGCGGCTCTTTCAATAGAAGATGGAGTGTTGAGTCTTTCAAACACTATTTACGATCTTTTCGGCGGAGATTTAGCGGAGGCTGACAAAGAGTTTTTAGAAAGGCAAGAAGCAGGTGAAGAACAAACAGTTACAGAAAGGGTTGCGGCGTTCGAAAAAAGTTGGTGGGGAGCGGGGATGGACGATTCTCTGTTTTGGGCTTCTTTTTACAGCCCAGAAGCGCGACGTCAATACGCGATGTCCAGATCACCTCAAAGAACGCTTGACTGGCAAACTTTAGAGGACCGCAATATAAGTGATGCTGATTCAGAAGATATTTTTTTAGCTGGGTTAGACATGATTACTGGGTCTGCAGGTCTCATGGTCGACATAATGGGTGGCGGTGCTGTTGCAAAAGGTGCCCTTAAAGGACTTACTAAGAAAATAGCAAAAGAAGGTGCTGAAAAAGCCTCTGCGGTAGCAGCCGTAAAAAGAGGTGCTGGGTTTGCTTCTCCAACTACAGGTAAATTCGTTTCCAAGGAAGCTGCAGAGCAAATGTCCAAAAAGGCTGTTTCTATAGAAAAAAACATTGCTCGATTAAATGGTCTTGTCAATACAACTGGAGCTGTTGTAGCAACAACACCTATCGTAGCAGCTCAAATGCATGCCGATCTGGTTGGCGAAGAATGGTATGACAATCTTTCTCCTGGAGAAAAACTTTCATTCTTAGGGGTTCAGGCTGGGGCTGAGGTAGTTACGGGTATAGCGCTTGGAAGAGCCGTGGGTAGAGGGCTTGGAAAAAGCAGGATGACTCAAAACATAATCAAGGGTCAAGGGACCTTAGCTGGCAATTACACAAAGCACGTATTAAGAAGCACTTTTGCTGGACTTGCGGAAGAGGCTTTAGCGGAAGGCGCTACGGCTGGGATTCAATACTTGAACGAAGTAAGAGCAAAACAGCTTGGTGGGGACATGACAGCTGTTGTTGACTGGGGAGAATTCTGGAAAAAGTCAGCATCAGGAGCGCTAGCTGGTTCTTTAATGGGAGGGCTTACTGGATTTAGCTCTGGTACAATCGGCGGGGGTGTTAAAGGAATGTTGGCCTCGTCCAGTAAAAATTTAATCAACGCCACAAAAGAAAGAGCGGCTGCAGAAAAAGCATTTAATGAAGCGAAGACAGAGGCGGCTAAGCAGCAGGCTGCTCAACGATTAGAGGCGGCTATGCTTAAACATAGCGGTGCCAATACCGCAATGGCAAGAGCGTATCAAAGAATGGCTGAAGCTGATCCAGAGTCTTTTGATGAGATTGCAAGACTACAAGGGTTTATAAACGCAAAGGTTTTTCAATACAATAATTCCGCGTCTAACCCTGAGTTTCAAGGGGCTATAAGAAATGAAATAAAATCGCTTATTGAAAGAAAACAAGAGCTAGAAGCTCAAGCGGCAAAAGCAGCAGGAGCGAACAGCGTAGAGGCTTTATACGAAGAAGAAGCAAAAAAAGTAGCCAGCAAAAGAAAAGGTAAGGTAGACAACTGGAAGCAATCTTGGGAAAGCGACCCAGAAAGAGAAACAGAAAGACAGCTTAAAGGAGAATTAGAGGCTCAAAAAATGTCTTTGTATGCTGCGGAAACCGCAAATTCCGCCGAACAAAAAGCAGACGATTCAACTCAAGATAAAGAGGGTGTTGCGGAAGACGATATAGAAACAGACCCTGACTATCAAGAGCAAGAAGGCGACGTGTTGGGAGCCGATGCAAACGGATTGTTTGATCCAGCAGCTTTAGAAGGAACTCCTTTAGCTGGGATATACAGGGATGTAGTTACAAAAATCAACAACCTATCAAGGGCTTTTAAAGGACTTGGGGTAGACGTAGTACTCCATACAAACATAAACAGTTTTCACAAACAAACTGGAGAAAAAGGAGGTGGTTTTTTCAAAGACGGAAATACTATACATGTAAACCTGGAGGGTATAGCGAGAACAAGGGCTGAAGAGGCCAAAGACCCTGACTTGGTGAGATCGGACACTGTAAGACACGAGTTTCTCCATGCGGCTTTTAAAACGTTAACCCCACAGCAAAAGCAACAGTTTTTAGAAGAGCTTTCTTCTATGCATCAGCTCAAGGGGATTGCGGCTCAGATAAAGAAGCGTGTAGAGCAAGAGTACTCAGACTATTCAGAAGAAAAGCTCATTGAAGAGAAAGTAGTTTCAATCCTTGAATACGTGCTTGACAATCAGGCGCTAGACAAAGGAATTATACAAAGAATTATAGACTCACTGACCAGATTGCTTGGCTTTGAGATCTTTGGAGAGTCAGACCTACAGGGATTTGTAAGGAAGTTTAGAGCTGCTGAAAGAACTGGGGCTAGATTTGAAGGGGAAGCTGTTACTGACGGGACAGATATGGCTTCAAGGGAGTTTGGCGTTAGAATGCCGTCAAAAGCATACCCAGACTTAGTGAATAAAGCTGTTCGTTTTAACTACAATTGGCCTGATAAGTTCGGGAGAATGCAAAGCTACTCTTCTGAAAAAGTATTTAATGATTACTGGCATTTTAGAAATTGGTGGATTAGAGAAACTGGAAACGGTAAAAGAGCCGATAACATCTCTAGCTTTCAGTATAAAGGAGCAGACGGAACGTTTAAGACAATCAATCCGCCTAAACCAAAGATTGACAAAGAAACAGGTAAGCCTGTTGATATGACACCGAATTTAAAGCCGCCTTCATTAAAAAAGATGGAGGCTGGAGAAGTCAGCTCCAAATCAAGAGAGAGGATAGGGTTAAGAAGACAGCTGGATTCGGGATTTGGAAACGCTTTGAAAATTATGGCTGGGCTCGTCACCCCTACTGGATACGAAGTTGGGAATGAGATGAATTTCGATTCAAGGATGACTAGAACAGAACAGCCTTCTGATCTGCCCGTCGTTTACAGTGAAGTTTTCTTTACAGAAGGGTTAAAATCCTCTGATTTTGAACAGCTTGGAAGGGATTTTAGGGAGTCTCTTGATTTTATCATACCGCCATCGCAAGAAGCAGACCTTGCTTTTACTTTTAAGAATAACGGAGACGGAAGTATTACCGCTGAGGTAAAGTCAAATGTCTTAACTGGTTTTGGAAAAGAAAACGGAGATATCTTAACCGAGGGTTTTGCAGGAAGAGATTTAAGAATAAAAGACGAAAAACAAAGATCCTTAAAACCAACATGGGCAAAAGAGTCCATGCTTGGTAATGTGTTGGAGACTTTAGGTATGTACGCCATGTCTTTTGGTTTTGATAGGACTTTCAAATATTCTGGAGTTAAAGATTTAGTCCTTGACGACAATATGATAAGTTCTCATGTCGACATTGAAAAGGCGGCCATGATCTTAGACAGAATGGTAGCAGCCGCTATCGCAGTAGCTGAAAGAGAAGGTCTTGGGTATGGAGATGTTGGGCGGCTTGTTATTTACAATACGCTTTTAGGGGAAGAATCAACTTTAGGCAATCCATACGTTTTTAAAGATGCAATAAAAAACTTTAGTAGTGAATTAGAACTTGAAAAAGCTCTTAATAAAAACACAAGTGAAGCAAAGCAGTTTCAACTCGCTTTATTAAAACTCGCTGGAAGCGACGCCGAAGTTTTCAAGGTGGCAAAAACCGCAAGAAAAGGAGAGAAAGTTACAATTGATGATGTTGTCTTTAATAAGATAGTTAATCTAATTTCAGAAAACGCTTCTTCTTTTACGTTTAATTCAAGGACAATTATTGCGAAGCAAATCCTGTCAAAAGAAAATCAAAGCAAGGTTATAGAAAAACATAACGACAAGCAGCTTAAAAAAGCTGACCTTGGGGAGGTAGTTAGTTACACTATTGTTCCTTTTTCTTACACTCCTGGAGCTTTAGATGGCGACGTTAAAGGCTTTGACATTGATTTAGAGCCAGCTTCGTCAAAGAAACCATTTAAAGGCAAGATAATTGCGACGAATGTTTTTGATAAAAACGGAAAATTAGTAGAAAAACCAAAAACATTAATCAGCACAAGTAGGTATCACCTTGCTGAATTGATGCCAGAAACAGTAATTCAGGTTTCTGAAAAAGGAGATAAAGAAACCATAGTCAAAACGTCTGATCTAACCCCGTCTGAACAAAGGTCAAAGCTAAACCCAAGGGCGGCTATATCAGCTATAGAGGGCTTTGTTCAGCCAACAAGTTTTCTTGATCCAGACAACAGAACTATAAAAATAACAGAGAAGCAAAGGGTTGGGTCGGCATCAAGAAACCTCGGTCTTAAAATAGACAACTCCGTTGACTTACCCTTCGAGCCGAACAGAATAAATGCTTTTCAAGCCTTCATGTCAAACGTTGACAGGCTGTTCGCAAACAAATATTCAAACGTTTTCAGTCTTCAGAAAGCTGTGGAAGCGGCAAAGGGAAGAGCTGTTGAGATCACACAAGACTTTATTAACGCAGAGACTTTGATGTACGGAAAGACATCAAACGATTTGGAAAAGCTTGATGAAAAAGTAAAAGCGATCTCTGAAGAGATGAAGCTTAATAAGTTGAGCTCTGAGGATGTATCTCAATACTTGATTGCGAGGCACGCGCCAGAACGAAATGCTGTTATTGCTGATCGTACAAACGGAAAGACACTTGACGGTAGCGGAATGAGCAACGAAAGAGCTCAGGAAGTAATGAACAGCCTAAGCGCTGAAAAGAGAGTAGCCCTTGAATCTATTGCAAGAAAAGTAGACGCTATTACAAAAGACACTCGAAAGACAATGGTGGAGTTTGGACTTGAGAGTCAAGAAACCATCGATGCTTTCGAGCAGATGTTTAGCAACTACATACCTCTTGGAGGTTTGTCTGCTGATGAAATGAGTGCGGATACATCGTTATATCCAACAGGCGGAGCTGGCATGAATGTGTATGGAGACACGACCCGTAGGGCTATGGGTCGTAAGAGTGAAGCAAATAACGTGTTGGCTCAGGCTATTGCTCAGAATGCAGCTGTTCACGCTAAGGGTAGAAAGAACGAAGCACTATCATCACTTTACAATCTCGTAGAATCCAACCCCAATCCAAAAGTTTGGAACATTGTCGAGGAGGTTCCGTTTGACGCGAAAGGTGCTGTAGGTGTTAGAATTAACGGTGAGCAGAAGTTCATCATGTTTACAAACCCAGACCTTGCTAAATCCTTAAAGAACATGGGTGTCGAGAAACTCGACCTCATCAGTAAGGCTATGCGTAGGTTCTCTGGATTTTTAAGACGCTCGTTTACTACAGCAAACCCTGAGTTCATCATTTCCAACTTCGCAAGGGATATTCAGTCTGCGCTGTTTAACGCAATGGCCGAAGCGGATATTCCTGGAGGGCAGATAGAATCTAAATACATAGCAACTAAAATTATTCAGCGCGTAAAGCAAACACTTCCAGCACTACTAAAAGGCTCTATAGGAAAAGATATGGACCCAGAGATGGCTGCATACTTTGAAGAGTTTAAAGCGGACGGAGGACAGACTGGATGGGGATTCGTAAAAGATGTTGCCACGATCGCTGAAGAAATAGAGTCAGAAGTAAACGAAAAGAGCAAGGCAAAGAAGGCTAGAGAGTGGGCAATGAAGCATAGCATCGATATCGTTGAAAATGTAAATGACGCTTTTGAAAACTCTATTCGACTCGCCGCTTACATCGAAGCAAGAAAAGCTGGGGCCAGCAGACAAAAATCTGCAGAACTAGCTAAGAATATCACCGTGAACTTTAACAGATCTGGCGAGCTTGGACCAATGGCTAACGCATGGTACATGTTCTTCAACGCTTCTGTTCAAGGTACTGTAAGGTTGGCACGTTCGCTTGGAACTCTTAAAGATGTTCGTAAGCCTAACGGAGAGCTGGAGTCATGGCATAAACGCCTAAACGCCGCACAGAAGATGGCATTTGGTTTATCGCTTATGACTGGTATGCTCACTATGATTAACATGGCGATGAGCGATGAAGACGAGGATGGAGTTTTGTTTTACAAAAAGATTCCAGATTACGAAAAAGAGCGCAATCTGATCATCATGTATGATGGTAAAAACTATTTGAAGATTCCGCTCCCTTACGGATTTAACATATTCGCAAACATGGGTAGCTCTATGGCTGAGGTTGCTGGAGGCCAAAGGGACATGACTGACGCTGGAATGTTCTTATTAAATTCAGCCTTTAGTTCATTCTCTCCAATTAGCTTTGGTCAGTCTGAAGATGCAGCTAAATATGTAGCAAAAGGTGTTAGCCCAACCATATTAAAGCCTCTTGTTGACATAGCAGTAAACGAGAGTTACTTTGGAAGCTCTGTATACAAAGAACAATTCCCAGTCGGGGCACCAAAACCTGAATCGGAAATGTCGTTCAGGGCGCCAGAAGGTGTTCGAAACTTCTTCCAGTGGATTAACGAAGCTACAGGCGGAAGTGAATTCGTTCCAGGTGCTGTTGATTTTAACCCAGATAAATTCTGGTATGGATTTGAATACTACATCGGAGGTGCTGGTCAGTTTGTTACACGAACACTAGGGACTGGTAGGGATTTATATGAAACAATAAAGGAAGGTGAAAAAGTCCCAATGAAGGCCAACGATTTCCCATTCTTAAGAAAGCTATATGGGGAAGCCTCAAAATATTATGACTCAGACGTTTACGTAAAAAATTCTAATAAAGTTTCTCAGCTCTACAAAGAAAGGAAGGAGGCTGAAAACAAAGGAGATGCGAGATACGCTGGGATCATGAAATTAGAAAAGCTTAGAAAGAAAACAGAAAAGCAGTTAAAAAACTTAAGAGCGGCGAGAAAAGAAGCAAGAAATATAACCAACTATGTAGAGAGGCAGAAAAGAATACACGAGCTGTACGAAAAAGAAAGGAGCCTTTTGATGGAGTTTAACAAACAATACGAACTATTACGTGGAGAAGATTAAAGACACAAAGCTAGGGGCGTGGCTCAAAGAGAAGGCCCCAGGTATTTTAGACACGGTGGGTGATTTACTCCCTGATCAGGGAGGTTTGGGCGTAGTTAAGAACCTGCTTGACAGAGAACCAGACATTGATCCAGCGGAAGCTAAGGCCAAAGTAGACGCAGAGATTGCATTTCAAACCAATGTAACCGAGCGATGGAAGGCAGATATGGGTGGTGACGTAAAGCTCGCCAAAACCATTCGTCCAGTTATGCTTATTGTTTTAATTAGTATTTTTGTAGGGTTGGTTATATTCGACTCACTTGATAATCAGCCGTTTAACGTCAAGGAGAGTTACGTATCTTTGTTGGAGATTCTTATGTTAACTGTATTCGGAGCGTACTTTGCTGGGCGCACCGTAGAAAAGACCAGAAACCGATAATGGAACATCTCAGTCATTTTGAATTTTTAGCTGTGGCAGGAGCCTTGGTCGGTGGTTGGATAAAATTTCATGCGGATTACAATAAGCTTTCAGCGAGGGTAGATGCCTTAGAGAACGACAACGCTGACTTTAAAGCCGATGTAAAACAGCTTCTTAAAGACATTCAAGAGATTAAGCTTCTTCTTGCGAAGAATCAAATGCAATGAGATTAATACATC
>Ga0208898_1002910_pt1 | contig 10251 bp, 18 predicted proteins | sample VirMetDEL_Mar_4_FD_184513 | JGI IMG/M metagenome (GOLD analysis project Ga0208898, IMG submission 184513) | Aqueous microbial communities from the Delaware River and Bay under freshwater to marine salinity gradient to study organic matter... | ecosystem: Environmental > Aquatic > Marine >...
AGCGTTTTCAGCCCAACTTGCGGTTAGTGATGCTACTGCATTACCTTCCATTGATAAAGAACCTGTAATAGATACCGAACCAGTAAACTGATGGAAATCATCTAAGGTATCACCAAACTTAGTTGAACCTGATGAGTATATGATTGAGGATGTTTGGTATTGAGTATGGATTTCATTAGCTACTAATGTACCATCTACATTTAATGATGTACCATCCCAAGTTACTTTAGATTGTACCGAACCACTTCCATCTCCTGCATAAGTAATAATACCACCAATGGTATCGCCTGTGAGGTTTAATAATCCAGATGTACCTGAACTACCACTTGTACCGTCAACACCGCTTGTACCATTAACTCCTGAAGTTCCATCAGCACCCGATGTGCCTGATGTTCCATCAGCGCCAGATGTACCACTTGTTCCTGCATCTCCATCAACTCCGCTGGTACCCGATGTACCATCTACGCCTGATGTACCGTCTGCTCCAGAAGTACCCGATGTACCGTCTGCTCCACTTGTACCGCTTGTACCATTGTCTCCATTTACTCCAGAGGTTCCTGATGTTCCATCAACACCACTCGTACCATCAGCGCCAGAAGTTCCACTTGTCCCATCTGCACCCGAAGTACCTGAAGTACCATTGTCTCCATCAACTCCGCTTGTTCCGCTTGTTCCATCTACTCCAGAGGTTCCATCAACCCCACTTGTTCCAGAAGTACCACTATCTCCGCTTGTACCGCTTGTACCGTCAACTCCGGATGTACCACTGTCACCCGAAGTCCCAGATGTGCCATCTACACCTGATGTTCCGCTGGTGCCATCTACGCCGGAAGTTCCATCCACTCCGCTCGTTCCTGATGTACCGTCCACACCTGATGTGCCATCTACTCCACTCGTTCCACTTGTTCCAGAATCTCCTGATGTACCTGAAGTGCCATCAATTCCAGATGTACCTGAAGTACCCGAAGTTCCAATGGCTATAAATGAACCCGTTGGTACTAAAGTAGAAATATTTCCACTTCCACCTACCCAAGCATATCCTTCTAATAATGTAGATTGGAATGAACCAGTAATGGTTACTGAACCTGTAAATTGGTGAAAATCATCTAAGGTATCTCCAAATTTGGTACTACCACTAGCATAAATAATAGATGAAGTTTCGTATTGTGTATGTATTTCTTTTGCGGTTAATGTACCACTTACGGATAAATCTCCGTTAATTGTTTGATTTCCATTAAAGATATTTGAACCAGTTGTAGCGTATGAGCCGGTTTCATTCTCTAAGGATTGTATTCTATTTGTGTTATTGGTGATATTGCCTTCATCCGTTGTAATTCTAGCCTCTAAGGAAGAAGATAAATCACTTACCGATGATGTAGTAGCATAAGAACCAGTAACTGCTTCTAAATCGCTTATATTGGTTTCTATGTTGTTAATCTCAGTTGCTACTGAAGAAGAAAAGGAATTTAAAGATGAAGTAGTTGCGTATGAACCCGTTTCACTCTCTAAAGAATCTAATCTATTATCAGTTGATGAGGTATAAGCGTTAAAAGATGCTGAGGTTACTAATGCAGCTGTATTAACTGATATATCAGCTTTACCCGCTGCTACACTAACTTCAATACCACTATTAAAGTCCAAAGTTGTAGCAACACCCAATGCAGTACCATCTTCTTGTACTTGAATACCACTACCACTCAATACCAATGCATTAATCTGAGCTTGTAAATTGTTAGTTTCAGCTGCTAAAGATGCGGAATCTTGAGTAGTAGCTATACTATCAATCATATCAGTATTAAACCCTCTTAACCTATCAGGTGTAATGAAGTTAGTATTGTTGTTTGGAAAATTTGTTTGGTTCGTTAACCTTAATTGGTCTTTTGTTTGTTCAGCCATTTTTAATTCTTTTATATATCAAATCCGTTTGAGAAACCTGATGAGAATGCTCCTCTTTCTTGTCCGCCAGGTACTTGTGTCTGTCCAATTCCTTGCTCAATCAACGCACCCTTACAACACTCTCTGGAATATCTATTTTCATCGGGACACAAACAACCTCTACGATTATTTCTTGGGATTGCTCTACCTCTAGTATCACCCAAGTAAACTCCCTGCATATTATCTGGTCTTAATCTACTCATTTGTTTTTTCCTGTTATTAATCCGATACCTTGAGCTTGTAAGTTACCATTACAACACTTTACCGAGTACTTATTTCCTTTAGCACAAAGACAACCTCTTCTACTATTCTTAGGTGAAGAAAGTGATTTAGTTGGTTCTTCCTTCGGTATTGGTAATTGAACGGTCTTTAATTTCATTATCAGTTTATATTTTTAACAATGTTAATCGAAAATGTATGAGAACTCTTATTTGTACTTCTTCATCATTTCCTTATGTAACATATTTTGTAATAATGCGGAATCAGCTTCATATGCTAAAAACAAAAGAGCTTTTTCCAATGGTAATGCTAATACTTCATCGTATCTTAGGATATCACCTTTGGCAAGTTGATGAACCGATGAATACCCACCCCATTTTTTATCAAAGTTGTATCTAAGTTGGGCACCTTCTTCTGCAACTCCTCCTTCATAGAGCTCTGGATATCTTTCAACAAGTCCATTAAGGTATTGAGAAAAAAAAACATGGCTCCAAAGTGTACATCCATAGTTACATCCATAAATAACTCTTTATCTATTTTACCTGAATAAGTTTCTATCTCATATAACTTGCCGATAGTGTTTTTTACAGGTCTATATAAGATACTCATTATCTCTGCCCAATTCTCATCGATGTTTACCTCTTTATATTTCATCAAGTCCAAATAAGCACCATATTCCATTTCTGCTAAGTTTGGCTCAAATCCATATCGTTTTCCATTAATAGTAATAATTCTTTGTAATGGAGCATCAGAGATGTTAATTAAATTGTAAAGTTCCTTTCGTATATTTGTATATATAGATATATCTAACTTAGTTAGGTAGTTAGGTGGTACATCACATAAATGATAGAACATAGCAGCTTCTACTGCTTCTTCAGTATCTTTATATGTTTCCATATCCGCCATTAAGGTTAGATACTTTCTAAGAGGAACAGCGCTCCATGAAGTTGGAACTTTAATTTCTAAATCTATCTTCTTACTCATGTAAATCCGATGTTACGTGTGTTTCGGTAGTGATTACCTGTGAGTTTAATTTATCAAAATTATATTGAGCTACTGCTCTATCCCCTCTTGCTTTTTGTAATTGAGCTTGTAGTTGTACAATATAACCTTTCAAATTTTTATTTTCTTCGTTTAGTATATTTGCCCATTGAGCCAATTGCATGATTTGTTCATTTGTCAAATCTTCTACATTCATTTCTTTTGGTGTATCATCTACTTTTCCGTGTACTTTAGCCATAATTTATCGTATTGAGAGTGTATAAGAACCATAGTTCTTTCTTTTGTTACTTAGTTTGAACGCTGAGATATACCTACATGCATCGATTGCGTGGTTGTTAGTATCTACTGGTTCATTGAGGAATTCTTCGTTCTTATCTTTTTTATAGGTGTACGAATAGAATTCATCAATTACATTTTGTGAGGATTTAGTAATATAAATCTTATGTTGTTTCATTATATCTATTCCAGCTAATATTGAATTAGGTCCTTTCACCGCTGGTTTGATGTTGATTCCATTTCTAAAGATTTCCTCAATTAGTCTTGGGTCAGATGAATCTGCAATTACTTCTTTCTTTCCCCATTGATTATAAGCGGCTCTAATGAAGTTTGAGATTTGATTGGATAGTAACCCCTTCATATAACAAACCTCATCAAATAGGATGCCTTCTGCCGTTTTCCAAAGGGAAACTAAAGCGGTTGGGTCATTCGTATAACCAAAGTCAATCCCATATCCCATTAATTCAGCTTCTTCAGGTATGATATCTACCACTTCTACATTATCAAACACCAATCCTTCTACTACACCTTCCAATCCCAATCCATAAACCTTCCAATACGATGGTGAGGTTTTTTCTAATCGCTCAATCTCTTTTACCAAAGTATCATCTAAGAATGGATTATCTCTGTAAGTAGTAATGTATCTTTGAGCTTCAGGGTGCGTAAGTACCTGTTGGAATATCCAATGGTTAGTTGCAAATGAAGGGTTATAAGCGATTATAATCTTTTCAGTTGTACGAATGGATAGCTGGAAATAATCTTCGTAATCTAATTCATTTGCCTCATCTATAAAAAGGTATTCCCTTTTAGTACCCTTTCTTCTTTCTGAATCTTGCACCGATAGGAATTCAATTGATGAACCATTATCAAATGTGTATGAGTTTTCAGAAGCATACCAATTTTCATCCTCCCATATATCCCACTGTTTAAGGATTGATTTAAAATCCCTCATAGCAGAAATACGAAGTGATGGGAATGATTTTCTTACTACCGATATTAGAACATTTCTTTCTTCTAATGCTTTGGTAATAAGGTATTGGATTGCTGAATAGGATTTACCCGAACGAGTACCACCCTGTAAGATAGCTATCCTATCATCATTCAGTAAGTCCAGAAATGTTCTGCTCGTTTGAATCTTTAGTTCCATACAACTCTTTATATCTTTTTTGTATTACATCATCCACATAATCTGAATGTGCTTCAAAATCAAATAACTTTTCCCAATCGGAATTAGTTAAGTTCCAATCCCATAAGGTTGGAATGGTGTGGCAATTTGCTACAGCCCCTATCTTTCTTCTTTTTAACTTTGTAAAGGCCAAATCCTTAGAATGTAAAAATAAGTTCATACAATCCATTCCCTGAGATTGTGGAGTGGGTTGTGTATGTGTTTCTATCTTATCAAACTTATCACCATATCTGTCCCACGTTACCACAACAGGTTCGAACCCTAATGTTTCCATTTTGTGGATAGCATGAGCCATATCATCTAATTTGTGTCCAAAGATTAAACCTACTTTATTCTTCGTTGTTTTGTTTATTGTTGTCTCCATCTTCTCTTTGTTTAATTTCAACAGTTATCTTTTCAATTTGTTGTTTGATATCAGCTTCCATCTTCATATCTACTGATTTTAATTTAGGTATTACATACTCTAATAGCTTAATGTAGATTTCTGCTGCTTTGACTGGATTTTGTTCTCTTATCTTATCGATATCTTCGGTAATGTTATCCAATCCTTTATTCGCTAATCTTGCAAGCGTGAGTTTAGCTTGTTCCGTTGAACGATTTAATTTACCGGCCGGTCTTCCCTTTCCTAACTTATTTCCTTTTTCAAAAGGCATAGTATATAATGTTTTCTTATGTTATTTTAACATTGATATTGTAATCTATATTCAACATCGTCTTTCCACCATCGTAATGCATCCTACCTGTTGGTTGTTTCCAATCTTCTTTGTAATCTACCTTAAACCTGCCACCAATAGCAATTAAGAGTGTGTAGTAGTTCTCCACACACCATCTATGGTTTACTATAATATAATCGTCTTGATTCCATTTTTCTCTAAATGGAGTTTCGTAGTAATACGTCCAATCTTCTACTGAGTAGATACAATTAGGAAATTTCTTTTTAACTGAATAATTCCATTCATCGTAATCTCTATAAATGATTAGAGCTTTTCCATTATCCAAATTCGGTAGTGTATGCTTTAGAGATTGTTGTATTCCAAATCTTTCATCACCTTTCACATTTCCAATTGCAGATAGTGAACTATCGTATTCCAAACCTACAAAGTTGTTTCTTAAAGTCCATTCTAAGAAGTTTGTACCACTTCTCTGCATTCCATATACTTGTATCTTATTCATCTTCTTTGAATCTCCATTTAAATCCATATGCTGTTTCTCCTTTACCTGTTGCACACTTTCCAATGTGTTGTGCTGCTGAATATGGGTTTTTTAATTCATTTTTATTTTCATCTGCCCAAGCTCTAGCCGATTTCCATTCTTTTACAAACTTACCTTCCATATCTAATTGTATCAAAGGTCTATCCATATATTTTCTAACCTTAGCTCCAAATTTTTGTACTTGTTTATTGTGTTCAATTTTAATATAATGTTCATTATCAAAAATAGTAAACCACCTTTCACCATAATATTTTTTACCTAAGTAAACCATATAATCAGGCATGGAAAGTATTTCATCTAACTTTCGTTTGTTCTCTCTTTTAATCTCTATAATCTCTTCTTCCGTAACCTTTGGAAATTGTTTTGGCATAATACTCTTCTTTTGTTATCATTTTAAAAGTGTATCCGCCAGTTGTTTTGAATTTCCCTTTTAATACTGCTGTGATTGAGGTTTTATGTAATCCTAAATCTTTTGCTGCTCCTTGCTTTGATTCCCACACACCTACTAAAAATCCATCTTTATCAAACACTTCAATAGGGTGAGTTTTTACTCCTACACCATTTTTAGAATAAATCCAATGCTTTACATTATCTGAATGAGATACCCATTCTAAATTAGTGTAGTGATTATTATCTTTGTTACCATCTTTGTGATTTACAGTGTAAGATGGGTGTTCAGGTTCCTCTAAATAAGCCTTTGCCACTGCTCTATGTACTAAACCTGCTGCACATTTCCAATAACCATTTTTTTGTTTATTGTATTTTGATTCTCTTCTTTTCTTTATTCTTTTTACAGGTGTTCCTTCTCTAAAGTAATTACTTTCTCTTTGTGGAATAAAACATCTGCCATCTTCGGTTACCTCATAGGTAAATCCATTGTATTCTACTTCTTTCATTTTTTCTTGCTTTTTAATTGTGAATTCATATAATGTCTTTCGCCTGCATACACTACTTTCCATCTATCTCCGTATTGTTCTTTTGCCAATTTCTCAATCTTTTTCGGATTAGATAGTAATTCTTCTAACTTTTTTGCGTTTTGGTTTCTAATTGCCTTTAAATTAATCTTCTCTTTTTTCATCGAATGGGTTGTTTAATTTTTCCTTTAATCTTTGTTTTACTTTCTTTACATTTAGAAAGGCTGTTGATTTAGAGATTCCTATTTCTGAACTAAGTTCATCAAAGGTCATATTGGAAAACCAATACATCTCTGCTATCATTGCTGAGGACCAACCTTTCTTTTTTTTCATTTCATCCAATTCCCTCAACAATTCTTTATGTGCTTTTTCAATTCTTAAATCATTTTCAACATCATAAGGTACATCTTCTTCATCGTAATCTTCCTTAATTGGTAACCATCTTTTTTCTACTTTCATCAGATTATAAAATCTACTTAGAATAAATGCTCTACAATACTGAAGGTTAAATGAATTTTGGTAAAATAAGTCTTTATCATTTCTTTCCGCCAAATAGATGTAAAGTTCTTGAATCAAATCCTCACTTACCAATTTTGATTTGGATACTTTGAATGCTACGGATAACAGCCATTGGTAATGATTTCTATGAAGTATATCTAACCTCTTTAAGGTTTCATTCTTCAGCTTTTCGCTCATTAACAAAGTTCCTTAAAGTATCAATCGCTCGTGACCATTGTCCGGCTGAACTCTTACAAGAACATGGCTGAGGACTTCTCTTTCCACCTCTTACTTTTAAGAAAGATTCCCAAATGTACATCATCTTTCCTTCAGGTAAAAAGGTTGTAATTTCTTTTAATTCAGCTTCTAATTTTAGAAACTCCGCTTCAGTAAGTGGTTCGTAATTCATAGTGTGATTCCTTTTTCTTTACATCCAAATAAAGAGTTAAGATAAACTCTTCTTCTTTCGCATCCGCAATCTGAGTATCCCAATTTGATAGCTATCCACATAGCAATATCTTTTCCCCATCCTAATGTAATCACATTAATTATACCTTCTACGATATTTCCAACTTTAATCAAACACATACACTTAAAATTTTAGTTCAAAAAGAAGGGGAAATCAATCCCCTTCTTATGAAGCAATAGTAAAATAAAATAAGGAAAAACAATCAAATGGCAAATCAGATTGTATCCATAGATAAATACTATCCAGTCTATTTTTCTGTAAAAATTTTATTTAATTCTTCTTCCATCTTTCTTTTTCTATGATTGACTAACCAACCAAATAAGACATAAGGATTATCTGAAAGGTGTGGAGAGTTTTCCCACTCTTTAATTTCTTCTGCAGTTGGTTCTGCTAATAGACCCATTGGGTCAATTGCTTTTTTTAATTCTTCGTTCATAATTTTTATTATTAATTTTAAAGTTTAATTGATTAATTTGTCAAATATACAAAATATAATTGATATTTCCAAATGTTTAAGCAGTTTTTCTCCAGTAAAGGATTCAGAGTTCATATACCTGTGAGTTCTCACCTCCTACGATACATTACTTCACGTCTCTTACTGTCTCCGTTACAAACACTAACTTACCCATCATAGGCCAAAGATGTTCCTCCCACTCACGACTCCTTCCCAACTGCTTCGTTTGGGCCAGAGAACTGATTTACTATATCAGTTAGGACACTACGGATGAATGTTTTAGAGAGATATACCGCCCTCAGAGATATTCGGTTTAACTTTTATGGTTTATGTTTTACTGCCTCTTTACAATAATAAATATAACCCAGTTTCCCCAAACATAAAAAAATTGAAAACTTTTTTTAAAAAAAATAGATGGAGCAATATTTATACATAGGTGAGGGGATTATTCCTTTAATAATATCGTATCTATTCTTACTGCCTATGACTAGACATCCCCTTCCCTAAGGTTTAACTTGATTACAAGAAGAAGGAGAGAGAAATCTCTCCTTTTTCTATTTATGATTATGAGATTAAAAAAACCACCTTTCTTCCAAGCCCAATGGGGCGATGTTGTAACACAAACACCATATCATCGACCTACTTTAGAAGCATTTGCTAAGTGGTGGATTGAGTTTAAAGATATAAAGGGTTTAGAAGATTACGATGTATGGCTCTTAGGTAGCTTCTGTGAGAAGCATTACGGTCATTATGAAGGAGTACCCAAAGATTTGGATATCGTTCTTACAGGCGAAATAAAAGATGAAGAACAATTAAAGTATATTCTTTCACATGGAGTCAGTATGGGTTTTGAAAATAAAATCTTAGTTGATTTAACTTGGGCTACTACTTTACACTCATACGATGCATGGGAGCCATTTTGTAGAGTCAGAATTGGTAAGACTTTCACAAAAATATTAGGAGAAAGAGCTAGTGTAACCGAATACAAAGCAGATGAAGAGTATAGATTGGATTCAGGTCTTTGGCAATTTTGCTATAATGAGCCGCCCAACTCATGGTTCAAAGCATTTCATCGTTTTCAAGATGGTGATTATGAGGGAATTGTAGCAAATGTGCGAACAATGTTTGATTAAAATTTGGAATTCTCAAATTTATTTCTTATATTAGGATTCTAAATAGGTAAAACATGTATTACATTTATCACATTCCAAATGTAAAAATAGGATGTACTAATAATCCTCAAAATAGATTACCTCAACAAACTAAAGGTAATTGGGAGATATTAGAAACCCATACTGATATTGATATAGCTTCTCAAAGAGAAATTGAATTGCAAAAGGAGTATGGATATGAAGTTGATAAGTCAACTTATAAAGAGAGTGTTCAAAATTTCAAATTAGAATCTGTTGTAAAGGCTGGTAGAGCTTCTGCTACTAAAAGTTGGCAGAATCATAGGGAGAGAGAATTAGAAAAATGTAAAAAGGGTGGAGCTGTTGTTAGAGAAAAGTTTAGTAAAAAAACTATTATGTGTGATATGGAAGGCAATCCTATCAAAGAGTTTATGAATAGAAAAGATGCAGCTAAATATATTAATGGAAATGTTCCCCCATTAACACAAGTAGTAGACAATCCTAAAAGAAGTTATCGAGGATATAAATGGAAAAATGGTTAATCCTTTTTTCCTTCTTTCATTCCTTTACGGAATCTTTGTACATTAAGTACAATAGCAGTTACTAATAAAATAATAGTTAATGCTGTTTCTACATTAGCCCATACTGATGCTAATGCTCCAAATGATGTTAAGTTTGCTAATGAATCTTTTGCTTCCATTGTTAATCTGCTATTGGTACACAATTTGGAACTTCTCTACCATCAACAATTTTAGTTCCAATCATCTCATGTCCATCCCAACATGGGGCTTTCATATCAACCTTACCAGCTACCAAATTAATACCTTTGAAGTTTTCTTCTCTCCAAGTATCGTAACAGATAGCTAATGATTGGTCTTGTGGATACTCTCCACCGATAGCAGACATACATTTTGAAATGTATTCTTTTTGTGTTTCTCCTGATGGTTTTGGTATTG
>Ga0208898_1002913_pt1 | contig 10241 bp, 8 predicted proteins | sample VirMetDEL_Mar_4_FD_184513 | JGI IMG/M metagenome (GOLD analysis project Ga0208898, IMG submission 184513) | Aqueous microbial communities from the Delaware River and Bay under freshwater to marine salinity gradient to study organic matter... | ecosystem: Environmental > Aquatic > Marine > Coastal...
TGTCATGATGTGTTTAACTGTAATCAATGAACGAGATCACATCGAAGGTCTCTGAGGTCACGGGTGCAAGAGGGATTGATTCAGCCTGCCTGACACGGAGGTTGACTCACTGGATGCTTAGGCAGGTTACTGGAAGCAGCTACCCTGCGATAAGCAAAGTGACAGGGATTCCAGATCATGTAGTCAGGAGTGATTACATCAATGTTAACTCCTACGACAACCAGCCAGTCTGGGAATGGGTGAAAAGGGTTGAGGACTGGGTCATTGGGGTATCTGAACAGATGCCCGAGATGATGACCGAGCTACCTGAGCGGAGCTACCCTCCAGAGCTGGACTGTCTGGTCACTGACTGGCTGCCTGACACGATGGATGTCTGGGAGTCGAGTTACGGCAAGGTCACGAATAGGCAGTGGGTGTTGAAGGAAGCAGACAGGATCTGCGGCACTCATAAGATCAAGCAGTTTCACACAGTGGCCTGCTTGGGATACGTGGCTCTGGCTAAGTCTGGGCTGGGTGACCTCAAGGACAGTGGGTGTTATCCATTCGATCAATGATTATGAAAGCAACAAGATTAAAAATAACAACGATTGATGATATTGAAAACCACAAGGTTCAAAGGCGTTTCACTTACTACAAGGATGAAGGGGGCGTGGTGGACAACGATGGGAGAGGATATTTTGCTACTGACCACGGCGAATTTATCAGGCTCTTGCACCTTCTGAGTGGGAGGAAAATGGATCTGGAGCCAATATATGACCTGCTGGATCAATACGTAAATGACAACGGTCTTGTTTAAACTGCATGAACAGTAAGGACAAAGGCAAACGTGGTGAGCGCATGTGGGTTTCAGTGTTGAAGTTCTTTGGCTTCGATGCGAAGCGCACCGGGTTCCACCAGAGCCAGCAGGGGCATGATGCGCCTGATGTGACTTGCCACGATTTGCCTGTCCACTGGGAGGTCAAGAATACAGAGAAAGCATTGCTCAGGGATTGGCTGGCACAGGCCCAAGGAGACGCCAAGCCCTACCAGATACCCTGTGTGGTCTGGAAGAAGAACCACGGAAAGTGGATAGCGATTTTGCAGGCAGAGCACCTGCTGAAAATTTTCCAGTGCTGCGACATAAAGGCACTGGAGGAACAAATACAAACAAAACAGAAAGAAGAAAAATGAAGTTAGAATTCAACGAAGGAACAAAGAGAGAAAGAAAAATGGTCCCAGAAGGTTCACATGTTTCACGCCTTTACGGCTGCATTGATCTGGGGACTCAGGAGACTTACTACGGCCCCAAGAAGCAGCTTGCACTGCTGTTTGAGTTTCCTGACCACACACATGTCTTCCGAGAGGAAGAGGGTCCACAGCCATTGGGCAGGACCAAGATCGTGACCGCTTCACTGAATGAGAAGTCGATCCTCCTGAAGATCCTTCAGGGAGTGAACGGAAAGGCATTTACTGAGAAGGACAAGGCCAATGGGATCAGCATTGACTCGATGATCGGAAAGGCCTGTTTGATTACCGTTAGCCACAACAAGGGCAAGGACGGTAACATGTATGACAACATCGAGGGAGTCACTCCGCTGCCATCCGGGCTCCCAGTCAAGGATCAGGTCAATGAGTCGTTCGTCTACGAGATCAGTTCTGGCAACAAGAACTGGGACAGGGTTCCTGAATGGATGAAGGAGAAGATCAAGTCCAGCCCTGAATACATCTCAATCAATGGAGGCTCCAGTGAAACTGTCGATTACGAAGCAACAGAATCTCCGTTCTAAGTTCGAGACGGGGGCCTTCTACGGTCTCGCTGAGTCAGTCTACCGGGCTGACTCAGCCTTATCCACCAGTGACCTGAAGCTGATAGACAATCCATATCACTTCCACCAGAAGATCACCGGGAAAGCACCAGCCATCGACAGTCCAGCAATGGCTTTCGGTAGGCTGGCTCACAGCTACATCCTCGAGCGTGATGAGTTTGACAAGATCTACTCAGTCTGCCCAGATGACAAGCAGGACCGCAGGCTCAAGGCCAACCGAGAGTGGTGGGCAGAGCAGGCGGAAGCAGGCAAGAATGTGATTAAGCAATCCGAGCTGGATTCAGTGAAGGCGATTGCAGATCGATTCTGGAAGCTGCCAGTAGTGCGAGACATCAAGGACTTTCATCCCGAGGTCAGTGTGTTTGCGAAAGACTACCGTGGCATCTGCGATGTGAAGTGCAGGATCGACATGAAGGCAGGCCCTGTTGTGGTTGACCTGAAGACCACTCGAGGCGGAGGAGCTGACCCTCGTCAGTTTGTCAGAACTGCAAGGTCACTCAAGTATCTGTGGCAGCAGTGTAACTACATCGACATGTGCAAGGCTGCAGGGATTGAGATCGCTCAGTGGTATTGGGCTGTGGTCGAGACCGAGTGGCCCTACAGAAGCTCTCTGCTGCAGTTCACTGAGTTTGACCTAGAGTCAGCCAGAAGGGAGCTTGACGAGGCATATGATAGCCTCAAGAGCTGCCTGACGCTGAAGGCGTGGCCCGATTACACGCCTGATGAACCACTAACGGTATCGGCTTACGGGTTTGTCTGATGCCAGTTCTCAGGAGAGACTGTTACCACAAGCTCCCTGAGATAGTTCAGGAGGCAGTGCGTATGTTCAGTGCTAAGTCAATTAGCTGGCCTGACGGCCCATACGTGCTGCCTCCTGCAATGCCTAGTGTTGAGGCTATGAATGACATCCCTGACTACATAGCCTACTGCAAGCGAATGCTGAAGAGCAAGAAACTGGACAGGCATCAGGCTAGATCCTTGATGGAGGGACTGAAGTCTTGTGGGGATGAAGGGAAAGTAATGATTGAGAAGCTGAAGAAAGTGAAATGAAGACTGCTATTGCGGTGCAGGCATACAACAGACCTGATGAATTAAAGATCACACTTGATAGCCTCAAAGCCAACAAGTCGAAACACGATGTCTGGATATGGGTTGATGGACCAAACCCAAAAGCAAATGAAGAGACCGTATCCAGAGTCAGCAAGACCTTTGATGTAGCTCGCAAATACAGGGGGGCCTCAGTGTCGGCTGGTATGGTAAACAACGGGGCCAACACATCACTCCTGATGCAGATGGACTACCTGTTCAACGTCAGGAAATACGATGCAGTGATCCAGCTTTGCGACGACCTGATGCTCTCCCCTAACTACATAGCAAATGTAGATAAAATGCTCAGGATGTTTGAGGGGGATCAGCGTGTAGGAATGGTTTCAGCTATGGGCGCAAGAAAGAAAGATGAGCATGATCCATATCTGCACTGCCTGACATCGATATCATATCAGATTGGAATCGCCACTTGGGCAGACAGATGGGCAAGATGGAGAAGGCATGTTCAGGTGTTCGTTGAGAAAAGCTCTCGTGATGACTATGATGGTATGGGTGATGTGGTTAAGAAATTTGGAGCGAACACTTCAGTGACTGGAGTTTCATGTGATGCATTGCTGTATGCGATCATGCTGTGGGAAGATTCGATCCCTGTCAGCACTGTTGCTAACTGTTTGAAAAACATTGGCCCGGTAGGTGCATTTAGCAATGAAGATACATACAAGGATCAGGGCTGGGATGAAATGCCATTCTACCAAGACACCATCAAAGTGGATTATCCTGAGGACAAGTTCTTCTCTGAAGCACTTGAAACACTCAGGACAAACAGGAACAGATGAATAACTGTTACTTCATTTATGGCGAGCAAGAGTCCAAGCCAATGCCCAGAGGATGGGCAAAGAACATCTCGGATTTCTCTAGGCTGAATTCGTCTCAGTTCAACACGAGACTGGTAACTCTGAAGACATGTAGAGATGAACACGGAGATCTTTTTAGGTTAAGCAAAATCTTCTGGGCTCAGGTCATGAGGTTCCAGTTCATCTATGAGAATGGAGGTCTTTACTCTGATTGCGACATAGAGTTTTACGGTCCAGTTCCAGATGTTTCTGAGTGTGATTACGTGTTTGCTACCGAGATTCACGGTCATGTCAGTGATGCATTTTTCTACGCAAAACCGGGCAGCAGCATAATCAAGAAAGCCTTGGACCTTAGCCTCGACTGGTGCTACGGGATTTTAAACAGCAAAGTCTCAAGTGTAACTACATTGGAGTTCTTGGAGAGAGCTGGTGTTGGCATGTTCAGCAAACTGGTAAGGCGTGAGACACCTCATGACTTTACGGGCAACAAGCAGGTCCACATGTCTCAAGCGGAGTTTGCTGGGAGGTTTCACCCTGAAGATGGTGTCGGCATTGTCCCCTTTGAGGCACTTTGCAGGCATAGCCGACATAACTGGATTGGCTGGCATCAGTGCAACGGGACTTGGAGGCCTAGGTCTGATGACAAGGTTGATATGAATATCAACTCTCTAATTAAACTTAACAGGTAATTCGCTATCAAAAACGCATTGACATGCGAGAACCCGTAAGCAAGACTACACATGCCTGCCCGATGACACGTTGTCCTCGGGGTGACAGGTAAATTTGTTGTGCGAAGGGACGCTTGACCCCCGGCATACGACATAACGATACGACTGAACTGCCGCAGTGTTGTTGGATACGCTGCGGCAGTTTTGTGTCTACTTGTTCAAGAACCTCTCAGCTTCCTCTACAGAGCCGAATACAGGGCCTATACGTCGTCCCGTAGGGCCGTAGACCCTCACACCTGCCCTGCTAGAGGTCTGGACCGCTCTGTGGCCTTCAGCGGTCGTATAGACGGCTCCACCACGATTGTTGAGGGATCGTTGAGGGGAGAACCTGAACTGATCTGCAGAGGCGAACACAGGGTTCTTCACAAAGACTGTGTTCCCTGTGGAGATTGCAACGTCTCCACCAACTACTGGCTGCCCAGTTTCACGGTCATAGAAGTAACTGTGCCTCCGTGGGTTCATTGCTGCCTGAGTCCAGCTCTCGATGTCATCAGGGATGCTTGTGGTCTTCCTGTAGGAGCCCTCAACAGTGGCAATCGTGGTCTTTGGTTTGCCTTCCTTGATTTTCTCTGCAGCCTTCTCGTTAATCATGAACACAGGATTCTCGACTGTAGCGATGTTAGTGTAGCCAATTATCTTACCAGCCTTCCCACTTGCTTTGCCAGCCCACTTCTCGTGAACGGAAATCGGGAATACTGGAGAGCCCTTGTCCATCGTCCTCTGGTATGTGGGGATGTCCAACCGGAGCCCTACCATTTTCCCGTTGTCCACTGCAGTGTTCTCGAACACGAGAGCTTTCTTGTCTTCGCTGATCTCTTGCCTGATCCTCTCGGTGCTGATTACGTTGCTCGCCGGACCAGTCAGGATCGGAGTGTCCACACGTTGCAGGACAGGGCCTTCGCCAGTAGGTAGAGCACCCATACGTTCACCTGCAGGGGAAAACTTGTTGGCTTCCTTTCTGGCCTCCTTCATTGCCTCAACCCTAGCCTTACCTATTGAGCTGCCATATTTTTGAGTTACTGGTTTCTCGTAGGTTCTAGGATCAAGTGCTCCCGGCTTGATTTCTGGTTGTAAGCTAGGATCAGTCAGGCTTCTCATGCTGACTGCCCTGAACGTCGATGGGACTACGTCTCCCTTCTTGGATACACGATCCCCCAACTCAGCCCTGAGCAAATCATACATGCTCAGGCGGCCCCTGATGTTTGATACAGACTTACCTAGAACGCCATACCTATATGACGGGTGAACGGGCAGGCCCATATCTTGTGGGTCAACGATTGATGTAGGACCTGATTTGTCGAACTTAATGACTTTGACAATGTCGCCAGTCCGGTATCCATCTTTGTCCTTATAGGCAGACATGTCTGCAGCAACATCCTTCCAGAATATGCCGCCATACTTGTTCTTGTAAGACTCTGATGCAAGTTTCTGCCACACCAGCTTCCTGACCTCAAAAGGCATAGTGGGAAACATGCCCTCAAGATCCTTCAGGCTTGTTATCTCAATCGACTCCCATTTCTTTGGCTTTGGCGCAGTGAATTTCTTGCCTTGCTTTTGTGCTTTCTTCTTATCTCTGGCCTCTTTACTGAGTCTATTTTTCTTAAATGTTTTTTGGATTTCAGCAGAGAGAGCCCCAAGCAGCTTCTTGAGGTCTTTCTTGATTGCAGGATTGTTCTTCAGATCATACCTCAACTCCTCCATCATAATTTCCGAGTAGTCCTTATTGGAAGCAAGAGCAAGCTCGTCCTGCAATGCGACAAGCCCATAACCATCAGTCGATCTGATAGCCTTATCAAGTCGAGCACCTACCTGCCCTCCCTCTACGGCCCAAGCAAGCTTGCCTTGATTGTCGGCTAAGTCTGGATGATCTGGGCCGCCTCTCAGATTGAACACCTTGCCAGATCGGGTGACGTATTCACCAACCATCATCCGGTCAGCAAACATGATGAATGCTTTCTTCCCATTTAGCTGATCGAGGTTTACTCCCGGGTCATTGACCGCAGGTGAGAATCTGGCGATGACATCTGGAGTCAGAGTGAACACTCCGTTGGCAGGAGTTCCAGATTCTATGGGCTCCTGCATCTGCCGCCTTACCTCAGGTATGGTGTCTGGCTCAGGAGAGAACCTGATGTCATCAGTAGTGTCCTTGAATCGCTCAGACAGAGGGATGATGCTGCCGTCATCATTGTAGGTGATAGGGTCAGCAGATTTGATTTGCTCGGCATTGAACGCAACATAGACATCACTCATGTCGCCAGTCATGCCGATGGTGTCGTCAATGTTCCTGATGATCAGCCCATCGTGGCCAGCCTGCTTTGCTGCCCTGATAGCGTCACCCATTTCCACTGCATCGATGTATTTTGCATTCGGCTTAGGCGTCCCTCTGACCATACCGGGAACATACTCCAGAGGGTTCTGCAACTTGGCCTTGACCGTATACACCTTGCCTAGTGGCTCTTCAGATATGATGTCACCATACGCTCTCTCATATGAATAAGGAGTCGCAACATCCTCATTGGTTGTCATGAACACGCCACCTTCAACTTCAACAGCAGACCTAGGGTCCAGCCTGTTGAGACTGGGGTCTATAGAGCCGTGATAGAGTGTTGGACTGTTGTATCCAGCTTGATTTGCAGCGTCATCAACCATACCAGCAAGCCTGCCAAAGTCTTTAGCCTTGGCTGCCTTCAGGTAATCTTGATCAGCTTTGCTGCGGCCCGTGCCGGGAGAGAACCGTGCGTCGCCGGGAGCCTTGGGGTTCCACCCAAACTCAAAGATGCTGTTGCCCTCGGAGTAGACCTCCTTGGCCTTGACCTTCTTCTCGAGAATGTCAGCACCAGTCTCATCGAAATACTTCGCATGAAGCTCTGCATACTTGCGAGAAGGTGTCACCCAGTCTCCCGGGTTGATCACACCAGAAACCCCTTTGGGGACTGCCCTGTAGATTGTCAGCTCTGCCTCAGGCTTGCCACGTAGACTCCTGAAAAGCTGAATAGTCTTCCTGCTCTCGAAGTCGTCGTTGCCATAATACCTAGCACCGTTGGAGCTGTAGATATCGTCTGGGTAGATTGTGTCCATCTTGTCGATGGAGCCCTCACCGTAAGTGCCATCAGGAGCCCTGTGAGCCATCCTGTAGCCATACTGGTCTACGTCAGGCATGAAGTGTGTCTGCCCCCTCTGGTATGCAGCCTCAGAGAAGGACATAATGGGCCTTCCCTCACGCTGCCTCATTGAGACAATGCGATCCAGACGGAAGCTGCGCCAAGGGAAGTCCTTGCCTCCCTCAAATTTTCTGCGCTGTGCGGCAGTCAGGGGAACATCAGGTATCTCTGGGTTACCCTTGACGTTTCTGATGCTAAGGATCTTGTTCAGGAAATCACTCTTGCGTTGGCTGCCTAGAACCTCTGCCGTGCGCTTCTCACCAGCAGTCAGTGCATTGATGTAGGTATGCAGGTCAGCAAACATGTTAGCCTCTGACCCAAACAGCTTCTGCATCTCGCCACTCTCCCTGTAGAGCCTTCTTGCCTTGGTCTCCAGCAGAGACATATCCAGAATGCGGCCAGAGATTGTCCCCGTTCTAGGGCTCACAATGATGTCATACATCAGGCCATCACGATTGCTGATGGGTAAGTTCCTGTAGCGAGTCTTGCCCAGCTTTGTCTTCATCGTGGCTGCAGCGTATGTCCAGTTGGCATACTGATCGCCAGTGGCAATCTTCTGCAGTTCCTGTAGAGCCTTCTTGACTGTGTCAGGGATGTCAGGTGAATCCATCAGGGCCTGATACTGCTCATCACTCAGGCTGCTTCCTTCCCAGTCACCATTGGGTTGCTTGGTGAGCCCGGGTTTTCTCTTGCGATCCTGCTTTGGCTTCTCTTCCTTCTTGGGCTTCTCCTTCTTGCCTTTCGGAGCCTTCTTGTCATCGACCTCAATGTCTTCTTCCTTGGGAACTCGCTCCTGCTTAGGTGCTGCACCTTCAGACTCAGAGAGAACCTTATCAATAGCAGCAGCTCGCTCCTTGGCCACACGCTTCTGCTCGGCATCCCCCATCATGACTCTGCGGCCACGATTGTCAGTCTTGGCGATGCCCATACCTACCATAGCCTCAAAAGCTTGATCGTCTGACAAGTCAGCATCGCTGTAGGTCTTGATAGGTTGATCGAATGATGCCTCAACTTCACGGCCAGCCCTACGTCGAGCCTTGACCATATCATTCATCATGCCGTCTAGCTGACGAGACTGCTTGATCCTGCTTTGGAATATAGGAGAACTGAATGTGTCGTAGACACGGTCCAGCTTGCCCTTAGTAAATCGAGCAAACATCCCACGCAAACCCTCTGTGAATGAGTTGCCCGAGAAGATGTAGTCACTGTTCTTGCCCTTGATGAAGTTGACGAAATATTCTGCAGCAAGTTCCTCTAGGATGTAGTCAGCTTTTGCTTCAGCCGATCCGTTGAATCGCTTGACCTGCTCGCCAGTCAATGGGATCTCTCTGGTTAGCTTTTCCTCATACTGCCTGATGAAGTCATTTAGCTCAGTCTGAGAATACATCCGCTTGGCAGTGTTCTTGATGTTTGAGATGAGAACATCAAATCCGTCCAACTTAGCTAGAGAGTGCAGCGTCTCGTGAAGCATTGTCCTGCCATCTGCCCGTGTGTTCAGGTAGATGATAGGCTTCTCACCTTCTGTAGTGTAAAACCCAGCAGCAGTCCCAAGAGTGTTTCCAGCTTCATCGACCACAAAATCTGGGTCCACATGCCTGACCTCTGCATTAACTGGTAGCAGGATCTGCTCTGCATCCATACGTGCGATCCTGTCCTCTCTGGAGAGGCTCTCGAGCCTAGCTCTATCCTCTGGGCTCTTGCTTTCTATCCATCTCCCAAAGTCTGCATCCTGAGCGTTCCTGAGTGCTGACCCTGTCAAGCCCTCCACGGCTCTGCCTAGGCCTCCACCAGCAGCACCCAGCACACCACCAGAACCAATGCCAGCAGCAAGGCCCTCGAGGCCACCTGTGGCTAGGCCTATGCCACCACCAATGCCTGCACCTATAGCAGCACCTCCTGCAGCCCGGCCAGCATACTCAATTGGAGTGTCTAGGAACTTAAGCCTGCCAGCCATCTTGCCAGCAATCGTGTCTGGCTGATGCAAGGCCAGACGACCAAGACCACCCAGCCTTGTGGGAGTGTGAGCCATAGCCTCGCCAAAGCCAGTCAGAAGGCCTCCAGCAACGTCCAGCATCGTCGGTGCGGCAACTACAGCCCCTAGAGTCTGTGCAGTGCCTGCTCCCACTAATCCGCTCGCCACAGCAGCCCCTACGCCGCCGGGGACGACTACATTGCCTAAGCCCCCAGTAGCCTCATCGACCACTTCAGTAGCCCCTTTTACGACATTCTTGCCTCTTTCGATGACATCACGACCAAACTCAGCAGCAATACCTGCTCCCTTTCCTGCCATCCTGACAGGCTTAGAGGCTGCCCGAGCCATAGCCCTAGAAGCTGCTCCGCCAATCTTACCTGCAGGGATCAGCAGTGTAGGGTCAATAAACTCGCCAGTGATCTCTGCTGCCTTCTGGTCCACTTTTGCTAGGTCAATCTTTGCAGCATCGAGCCCAGCAAACTCTGCATACTCATTCCAAGCTCCTTGCTCTCCACGCTCAATAGCTCCACGGACATTCTGAAGCTCTTTGATGCCAAGGAATCGCCTGAACTCCTCGTCCATCTCGTTTTCTGATGTGCCACCAAAGGATGCCAGCTTGGTCCTGAGGTAGTTGTTGCCCATCTTGACGAGGGTCTCAGTGTCATACATGCCAC
>Ga0208898_1002914_pt1 | contig 10235 bp, 12 predicted proteins | sample VirMetDEL_Mar_4_FD_184513 | JGI IMG/M metagenome (GOLD analysis project Ga0208898, IMG submission 184513) | Aqueous microbial communities from the Delaware River and Bay under freshwater to marine salinity gradient to study organic matter... | ecosystem: Environmental > Aquatic > Marine >...
TCAAATATTGCATCCCATACAGCTTTTGCTCTAATCATGGGTTTAAACCTTTCTCTTTCCAAATCGTATGAACTATTGGTAAATGGTTTAGAGTGTGCTATACTACTGTGTCTTATTTCCCCTTCATTTGGGACAATACCTGTATAAGTGTTACCATGGTCAATAAGGGGATAGATTACGTTACCATCTAATAATCCATCTGTACTTGCACCTTCAGGAAAGGCTTGCCATGATAATACTACATTATTTGATGTAAGGTCATGGTCATAAGCTGATAGGTCTAATTGATTTAAAGTTCCCTCACCAATAGAAGTAGCGAGAGAACGAGTAGACCCAAAGAAAATAACCTCATAGTCAATCTTTTCATTTTCTCTTGTAATGTAAATGTTATTTAGTCTGAGTTCACCTTGTCTAAACAAGACACCATCAATCATTAACTCAGCATCTATTTTTTGTGTTATGTCAAAATCAAAACCAGTGATTTCAAATGCAGTTTCAAAGAACTGAGCATTATTAGCTGTAGCAGGTATTCTAAACGTCTGAGTGAATTCAGAACGTGCAGATGTATCAGTTATATCTTCAATTGCAAAGTTTAACTTTGGTGGGTCAAACTGATATAGGTCTAAGTATATATCACCTACTCTAATCTGTACCATTATCCTCTCTGTGAATTAATTTTATGTGCCATTCTAACTGTAATAGTATTTTGGAAGAGTTTGTCTTTTCTGAATGTTCTCTCAGTCCATTGGTTATCTTGTAATGTTACAGAATACCAATCTGTTTCCCCTTCAAATCTAATTTTAACGTCAGGACTCAAATAAAGGTTTTTAAGGAACTCTGCTTCATAATCTGATAGATACGCTGTGTTGAGTGTATATCTTTCCTGTAAGGACTGTGAGAATGTCTTCTCACCCCTATCATAAGTGTTTACACTATAGTCAGAGTCAGACCAAGTACCTTCAAGTTGTTCATAGGTATTTCTTGTAATATCAATATTGTAATCTTTTCTCTTTCTAAATGTCCAATAATCTCTAAACCCTAATGAGTTCAACCAACTTACATCTACAATATCAAAGTCATTACATTCCCCTTCGTCTACATTAAATCTATAAACGTGGTGTAGGGGTTGTGACCAATATGGTAGACTTGAGTCAGGACAACCTGAGTCGTTAACTGTAAATGTTCCTACAAACCAATGAGTAGCATTTGAAGTATCAGCCGAATACATATTTTGTCCACATTGAACTGAAACTACATCGTGTGGGTATGAGTCAAATGATGCACCTGAAATAGTTGCATTCGGTCCCCCTCCGTTAGATAATATGTTTTCAATGTAGAAGTCATCCAATTGCGTTGTACCATCCATAATGGTAATTCTAAATGCTTTGATAGTTTTACGTTTATCAGCTAAACTACCAACAGCAATCTTTGGAGCTATTCTGTTTATATAACTTAATGTTCTTTGGTGATATGGGTCAGTTGGAACTTTTTGTACATATACACTTCTACCTTGTGCCCATGATGGTGTATCACTACCTGAAGAAGATGTTCTTACAGTTATCCAATCAGTTAATGGAAACTTTGGTGTTGCATTTGCAGGACAACCTAATATCTCAGATATTTGAGGTCTATATAAAGTTTCAAAGTTACTCCAATCTAAATCATAGAATTCTTTTCTACCCCCTATTACACAATACGAACCAGTAGAACCTGTAGCTAATTCATCTTGAGCAAAGGTACCTCCTATTTCATGACCAATCTGACCAATAAATCTAAATGTTTCATCAGGGGAACTTGTAATACCTGTGATAGATTGTAAGTCAGGATTAGTAGTTGTATAATTCTTTAATATATTCTGTAAGTCAAAGTGAGCTGTCCCTGATGGGTTCTCAAATTGTCTTAGGGTTGCAACAGTAGTACCAGTTGTTGTTGTACCGGCTGATATACTAATTACATTCAAACCAAATTTAACTTGGTCTGTTGCACCCCCTGTGTCCTCAAGGGTGAATATATTCTTACCAAATGATAAGTTAAAATCACTTGGTGTATTTCTTAGACTTGCATTTGGTGTAGGACCTGCCATTATTCGTATGGTTTTTCTAAAATGTTTATTATTGTGTCAGTTATATCTTCAGGATAGAACCTACGAGCATTGATACCAGCGACATACTTTGAATTAGTTCTTGAACCAAACTTATATCCCACTGGTTCACCGAATGCTGCTGCAACTTCAGGAGTCAGTCCAAACGCACCTTTACGTTTTCTTCCATCTACACCAAAGGATAAAAAGTATCCATAAAATAACATTTGGATTTTTAAACTTGTACCCTCTACTATAACACCCATTGACCTTCTAAGATTACCCGTTCTGTTTTTGAAGTTACCATTTTGTAACTCCCCTTGCAATTGTGTTGCAAGTTCTACTAACTCTTTGGGTATATCCTTTTCAGTGTATTCGGATATTGAAAGAATTTCGTTAATCAGTGCATCTAAACCTTCCTCTTCCATTACTCTTCTTCTTTCTTAGCTTTCCAAGACCATACAAAACCTACTATTGTGATGATAGCACCAACTACTTCAGTAAGCATTGCTTCGTCAATTATACCTGCTGTTACAAGGTAACCACCTACAAAGGTGAGAATGTGTCTTAAAAGACCTGCGATTTTATCGTTCATCATGTTTGATAATAATTTAATTAAAAGGTTTATTAGTTTTCCGTCCATCATGTTATTCTTACTTTTAGGTCACCTGAGTTATGATACAGACCACCTAAGGGTACACCCCCTGTTGCTGCAGCTGAGTCAGATGCGAAGTTTAGATTACTATAATCATTCAATACAACGTGTGTAAACGCTTCAAGTGTTTCAACATAGGTAGTATAACTATTTGTCCCTGTTCTTCCACTACAACCCAACATTAAGGTATTTGTGGTTCCACCTGTTAAGTTAGTATTATTTGAACCAATTATAACACCTCTGTCTGTTTTATTACCTGATTGTCCGTTAATTTCACAAGTATCACTTGATAACAAACCATTTTGCTTACCAAATACAGGTGATGTTCCAGTTCCATTATCTCGTCTAACATAACTATAAGGTGCGTATATTGCATAGGAACCATACTGAGGTTGCGATGCTGCACTAGTATCACCATATACATAAGTACCCCAACCAGCGATTATAGTAGAAGAGGTGTTAACAGTAGCATATTCACTAGCAATTACACAACCACCTTTTCCCGTTACATTTGAAAAATTACTTGCTAATATTCCCCCGTCATTACCACTAATAAGATTATTTCTTCCTCCGAGAATAGCACTATTTTGAGTAGCAGTCGTATTACTTTGTCCTCCAATAAGGCTAGCCTGTGTCGAAGTCGCTAAATTATTTCGACCACCACCAATAAAAACATTTGTACCATTCGTATCGTTATCTAGTCCTCCAACAATAACGGAGCGTGTCCCATTCGCAAGATGACCTTGTCCTGCAACAACCGCAGTTTGAATACCTTGTGATGTATTATTTTGTCCCGCAAAAACACCTGAATATTGTGTGGAACTCGCTATTGTATTTCCTGTTCCTGCGATAATTGCACTTTCAATTGAACTACTATCTATTGATGATGTTGCATAATAATCAGGAACAATATTATTTGTTCCGTCAGCAGCAATATACTTACCACCAGCACCACTTAATAGTGTTGATACTTTTATTTTGCTTGTCGTTGTCTCCCCGCTATCAACTATGGCTAACAAATCATTATCTGTTAAACCAGTTTGTTCGGGTAATTGAGGTATTGTTTTGTTTGCCATATCTTAATTATTATAATTCGGTTATTACAACTGAATAGCCTTGTGCTTCCAATTCTGATTTTATTTTTTGATTAGTAAAATCTAATACGTCAATCCCATCTGTTGCTCTGTCGTAGGTATATCTACCATCAACATTTATATTCAGATTTATGGGAGTTTTATTTGTTGTATAAGAAGGTTCATCAACCCAGTATTGAGTAAGAATAACTACTTCATTACTACTATCATTCACTCTGTATTGAGTTCTTCCATAACAACTTGATAATGATAAACCATTATCTAATTCAATGTTTCCTGTAATTTCTAAAGCCATGTTTTTATTTTTTATTTTAATTTATTGTTTTATAAAGGGAACCAATCTATAAAGTCTCCCCCTTGAGTTATTATTAAGTCTCCATTTTGTGCTTCAATATGATAGAAGATTGGTGATGGAGTTGGTGTCGGAGTTAAGGTAGCAGTCACACTTGGAGTTAAGGTTGGGGTTACAGAACTTGTAGGTGTTATAGTTGGTGTAACCGTAACAGAAGCTGTTGGTGTAATTGACTGAGTAGGAGTAATACTTGTAGTAGGAGTAATAGATGGTGTTGGTGTTATTGAGCTGGTAGGTGTCACCGTAGTTGTTGGTGTAACAGTTGGGGTTATAGTTGGTGTGACAGTACTAGTCGGTGTTGGTGTCGGAGTAGGACAGATACCGAATGCTAAACCTGATAATGTCGGGTCATCAGCATCAGGGAATATCTTACCACCACATGTTAACGATGCGGGGTCTGAGTATTGTAAACTTGGTACCTTTACATCTATTGTATTACCACAACCAATCGTTCCACCTGTTACATTAAATGCATACAATTCAGGTGTTGGTGTGTCAGTATCAAACGCAATTAAGTTATTGGTAGATACACCTGTATACATAACAGTATTACCTGTACATGTGATTTGATAAGAACCACCCCCTAAGTTATGTACCTCACCTGTTCTCCATAATGTATATGTGTCATTCAATTCAGGTAAGAACTCCAATGGTCCAAGACATACTGTTTCATACAATGTACAATCTTCAGGTGATGGAGTCGGACTTGGAGTAACAGTTATTGATGGAGTAGTAGTTGGTGTGATACTTGGAGTGACAGTTGGTGTTGCAGTCGGGGTTATACTTGGTGATGGTGGTGGTATCGGTGCTGCAGTTGGTGATGGTTTCGGGTCAGTACAATCAGTTTTAAAGATATATACGTTACCACTTCTATCTTGTGAGTCATCGGCGTCAAATGTCTTGACCCACCCCTCAGTTGGTATTACCCATCCATTGTCACTTGTTGTTGGTGCGTATGATACAGCACCAGTAATACTATTATATATTGCACTTTGTTGTGCTCCACATTCAAATGTAGTTCCATCAAGAGAATACCATGTATAATATCCACTTAAGTTAGGAATTTCACCATCAGGATAACCTGTATCAAAATAAGACATCATTGGATATATGGGATTACCTCCAAGGTCTGTTTTTTCTTCTCCAATAAAATATCCATATCTTGTATCACATATCCACTCAAAGTAATTTATGTCACTACCTTGATATTCATCTTCTGTATATTTCCAATAACCCCATCCACCAAATTTATATGTGTTATTATAATACGGAACTGTAGTATCATTATAATCAAATGCAACAAGACAATAGTCGGGGTCAGCTATCGGTGCACTACATGCATCAAGTATGGTTGGATATGTGACACTTATGTTACAACTTGCACCTACCACATTATCTTGAAATCTTTCTTTGAATGGAGTGAATGTATAGTTAGTTTGTACTTCTATTAATGGGTCAATAAGTGTGTTGTTAACTCTAGCTATGATATCTCTCATATTATCAATACAATCACTTTGATTTCTGATAATACTTTGTTCATCATCATTAGACTGAGTCATACAGATGAGGTTGAAATTAAATGTACTTACTCTGTCCCCACTCGTTACACTGATGGGGTTTAAAAATATATAAGGGTAATAAGGGGGTTGTTGGTCATCAGGCGTCATGATATCAGAAATGTCACCATATCCAAAGTCATTAATAAAAAAGTGTCCCTGAACTTTTTGTTTAAATATGTCTATTATTTCTTTGTAGGTCATTCTGTCTTTCTAATTCTTTTTGTTGTCTGTCTTTGTTCCATGCTAACCAATTGAATGCTTTTATCACAGACTGTTCTGTGACTTGCTCCATTCTTAAAATATCTTCGTTAGCTAATAACATGATTATTTCAAACCAACTATGTTTTATGTCTTCTACTGTACTCTTATAAAAGTCATCATCTTGTGCATAACCATCTTCATCCCCATTTACCAAAAATAGATTTTTATAACCAGCGTATATACTGTCTCTCCATTTGAGATATTGGTTTACACCCCCTAATACCTTTTTGATAGATATATCTTTATCTATGTTTGTTTCATAGAGTAAGTCTACAATATTCTTTAAATTCTTTTGTACACCATCTGCAATTTGTAATTCAATGTCAATAAACTTACCTAAGGTAACAGAATTGAGGTCAATGAATTTACCATCCCCCACTTCCTTATATGGAATTACTATTAGGGGGTTTATAAGTGTTGTAACCATCAACATAATAAGTTCTTTTGTATTGTCAGGTATTATCTCCACATCATCTTGTGGTATGTCCATAACAATTGATATTATTCTATCCCATGTAAATTTCACTCTAATGTCATATTTGTTTACCTCCGACCATTTATCTAAGGACAAATAGTCAGGTACTTTATATTCATTATCTTTGATTACAAGTGTATACATACTACTAAATAGATTATTTTATCCAGTTGTAACTCCCTTTTTTCTTCATGGTCTTTCTTGCGTAATTAGCTATAGCTAGTGACATAACACAGTCATCATGAAGTCCTGTTGGTGCTCCATATTTTATTGCTCTTGTCTTTGGTGAGTATTCATAGGTAAACGCTTGTAATTCGTTATATAAGGGTTTAAATAATTCTTGTGAGGGTATGGATATGTTCCCCTCATTAAAGTCCAATATCAACCCCTCTATTATCTCCTGTTTGGATTTACTGGTGGTTACAAAGGGGTCAGTCTTATTGTATCTACGTTTGACCTCATCGTATATTACATCACCTATACTGTTTGCTTCAATCAATACATGACAATTATTAGATTTAGCTATGTCAACAATATCCATAATGATATAGTTCCATTCTTTCTGTCTTGTTCTGTAAACCTCTATAACCTGTCCTTCTTTATCCATCAAAGTACATACGGTATAATCTTCTTGTCTACCTAAGTCTACCCCCATGTATATTGCTCCTTGTGACTTTGGATAGTGGTCAAATGTTTTTAGGTTTCTAAATACTTCTCCTCCACCTTCTATGAACTCAGCTAAATACTCTTGTCTAAACACATTCTCAGGTAGTGTCTTTCTACTATCTTCTATCTCCTTAGTATCTGCATAGGGATTGTCCATAGACGTTCCCTTATAACTCTTATATTCTTCATGGTCATCTGACAAACCCATCTGATATAAATTGTAAAACCAGTTCTTACCTTTGGGGGTTGATAGGAATAAACACTTCTTCCCCTTAACCAATAATGTAGGTCTTATGGCTTCTGTCCATGCTTCTTCTTTGATAAAAGCAGCCTCATCAATAATACAGTAATCAATAGTATAACCTCTAATATTATCGTAACGTTCTGCACTTCTGAATATAACCTCTGAACCATTCTTCAACGATATTATGTTTTCTGAGTAATTACAACTCTCAACAATCCCCGTATCTACTAAGGCTTTGAATAGTTCCTTCTGAACTTTGGTGGTTTGTGAATATACTGGTGATACCCATAGTATGGTTGATAATGGGTTATTAATTGACCAATCAAGTACTAAGTTCATTGCTAGTAATGACTTTCCTGATTGTCTTCCTATTGCAACTACGTGGTACTTATGTGGACTTCGTATCCCCTGAATAATCTCCTGTTGCTTCTTCGTCGGTATTATCCCTATTAGTTTCTGTTCCAAAATCAAACACTACTTTAGTTAATGGTTTATCCTCTCCCCCTGAGAGTTCTGTTCTTTGTAATTTAGGAAGGATGAAATCTGAATACCTTTCTACAATTGATAATGCTTTCTCAGGGTTGTCTTTTGCAACTTGCTTCAACCACTTCTGAATGTCAGGTAATGACGACTCTATTAAAGCCTGAAATGCATCCCTAATCTGTTCTGTAGTTAAGTTCTTTGACCCCTTAGGTCTTCCATTGGGGTTTCCTGATTGTCCTTTCTTAAATGGCATTGTTTCTCTTGTAGTTATCAATAAATAGAATTATTTATTCTTTTATTTCCAAAATCACAATACTTCTCATTCAACTCATATCCCCTAAACTTTCTTTCCATATCTTTACAGGGTAAACCAGTTGTTCCAATACCGGCAAATGGGTCTAATACAACATCACCAATATCTGTTAATAAGTTTATAAAATATTCTGGTAATTGTCTATGATATGGTGCGGGGTGTTTGATATGATTATCTCTTGCCGCACCTGCTGTTGAAAATCTAAACACATTATCAGGTCTAACTCTATCTTTAACTACAGGGTCTCTTTCAACATCATAAAGTCTAACACCATCTATAATATTACCTTGTGGTTTATATAATCCATTTCTTTCAAACCTTTTTTTTGTTTCAATATTAGTATCTTCCAATACTCTATCCATATAGAACTTTAACTCTTTTTTGTTTTTAACAAAATGAAAAATAAACTCTGTTGTGTTTCTAAATCTTTTCTTACCCCCATTTGGTATACCATTTCTTTTGTGCCATATATAAGTGTCATAAAACTTTAATTTGGTTTCCTTTTGACTTCTATATATCAATTCATAAATAAAGGGGTTTCTAAGTCCATTCTTGCAATTATCGTTGATGTTAAGTATGAAACTACCACTAGGTTTTAAAACTCTCTGTATGTCGTTAAAAAGGGGTAATAACCAATCACAATATTCTTGTGGTTTTTTTATGGATATGTTCTTTCCATAATTTATTATATCAGCATAAGGGGGTGATGTAATAACCAAATCAACTGAATTGTCTGGTTGTTCTTTTATTAATTCAAAACAATCTCCGTGTAATATCATTAGAAGTATCTTTTTGCAATTTCTTTTATTACGTTGAGGTGACACCCCCCACAACTTCCTAATCTTCTATTAGAATTGAATAAGATATTATATAACCGGTAAACCTTTCTTAAGTCTTCTCGGTCTTTCTTACCATAGTTAAAAAACCATTGTCTATTGTTTCTTACCCACTCTTCTAACTCTTCTTGTTCTGTTAATTCTACTGGTGTTGGTTTAGGTTTGTTCTTACTCCCCTTAGGTCTACCCCCCTTCTTTTTAAGAGTTATATTCTTATGGTCATTGTATTGTTTTTCTTCCATAACTTTCTAGTATTTTTGTTTTTAATATTTTTAGTGCTTTACTATCAAATTTAATATCTGTTGTCTTATCTGTAAACATTTTAGTTTTTATGTGTTCCAACCCCTCTTTGAAATTCTTCTTTATTGTTGTCCTTGGTATATTTAATCTTCTACTCATCTCAGCAAAGTTTCCTAATGTAAAGTAGAGTAATATTAACATCACATAGTATCTCTCCCTATTTGTTCCCTTATACATCTCATCTAAGATGTTTAAGACCTCCTCTATTTGATTATCTCGGTCTAAGTCATACTCCACCTCCTTTACTTCACTAATCTCTCTATATTCAATGAAGTTTTGTTTCTTATATAATTTATAATGGTCAGAACTTGTACTTCTTGATTGGTTGAGGGCTACCCTAACTATGAACCATCGTGCTTCGTTATTCTCAATTAGTTGTTCAGCTTTTGGATGTTGGATGAATATCATAAGTACCTCATGAAATAAATCCTCCTTAACACTATCGTTCTCGTATTTGATAGCCCCCTTTATCCAACCTTTTATCTCTTCATAATTTTTGTTTACCCAATCGTTGACCATGTCTTATGTCTTACCACATCTCTAATGGTTGAAGGGTTACAATCATACTTTGCTGCTAACTTTGCAAATGTAATACTTTCTTTTGCTGCGTATTCTTCTCTTATCTTCTCTGCCTTTTCCATATTGAGTTTATTGTAACTTCTCTTTCTTATGTTTTCTGTCTGTGTAATACATTCTAAGTTCTCCAACCTATTGTCTGTTTTATCCTCGTTAATGTGGTTAATTTCCATTCCGAATGGTATCTTACCATTGAAGGTTTCCCATACAAATCTGTGTACGTATATTGCTTCTGTACACCCCCCTTCGTAGTAAGCCTTGAATTGTTTATATCCATCTGAATGACTATAAGGAGATAGTTTATAACCATCTTCATTATAGACGTTACCTTCTTTATCACA
>Ga0208898_1002918_pt1 | contig 10230 bp, 14 predicted proteins | sample VirMetDEL_Mar_4_FD_184513 | JGI IMG/M metagenome (GOLD analysis project Ga0208898, IMG submission 184513) | Aqueous microbial communities from the Delaware River and Bay under freshwater to marine salinity gradient to study organic matter... | ecosystem: Environmental > Aquatic > Marine >...
GCCCCGCTTCAGCAAGGGGCTGAGCGGGTGCAAATTGTTCTGTTCGAATATCACAAGCGCATCCGTCATGCCGCGAATGTACACGACGGGGCTTGACATGTCGAGATCAGCCTCAGAACGGGTCGTATTCGTGCTGGGCCTGCTGATAGTTGGCGCCGTCGTAGCCTGCCCGGGCAGAGTGATGCACCGGCAGGGCGTAGGTCAGCGCCAGCGCGTCAGCCATGTCCGGGCTACTGAGGCCGCGCTTCTTCATGTCCTCTTTGCGCTCGAGCTGGATCTCGTTGCGAATGTTGTAGCCGTACTCGACGCCGGTCAGATCGGTCTTGAGATCCTCGTCGTCGGGCAGCCGGATGCCTGCCTTGATGGCGTCGCGCAGGTTGCCCCACATCTGGGCGCGCATGTTCGCATAGCCCTTCTGCGTCGCCTTGGCGCCGAAGTTGACCTCGATCACATCGTGACCCAGCTGGCGCAGGCGATCGACCACCGGCCCACCGACGCCGCCACCGTCGACCATGATCGCGTCGGGCCGATTCTCGTTGGCGATGCGCGACACCTCGGCTGCCAGCGTCATCGTGTCGATCTGCTGGTAGACGTGGAAGCCTTGGCTTTCGGCATCGCGCCCCTGCCGCAGGTAGATCACGCTGCTGTCATCGCCGAACCGGGCGACGTCGACGCCCATTACCAGCGGCTCACTGGGACCGACGAACACCTCGAGATCGATGCACTTCTCGACATCGCCAACGCTGATGAACTGCAGCGAGCCAGCGTCTGGGAACATGCCACGCACGCGCACTTTGAAGAAGTCGCTGTCCTCGCCGTAGTCCTTTTCCCATTGTGCAAACAGCTCCTTATTGGTCTGCTCGACATCTCGGCTGTCGATGAAGCGGCGGATGTAGTTGTTGCGGAAACGTCCGACCATGTTCTGGTAGAAACGCCCGCTGTTCCGCGTCGGGTTTCCGAAGTCGAAGGTCATCGGCTCGCCGTCGGTCAGGCCGCCCTCGCGCACCTCGTAGATCCGATCTGGCACGGCTGACGCCTCGTCGAAGATGTAGAACGGCGTCGAGTTGGCGGCGTGCAGGCCTGCGAAGGCCTCGCTGTTCTCCTCGCGGCTGGTCAGCGCGTCGACGCGCCACGTCTCGCGGAAGTCGTTGTGGTACATGTTCAGCGAGCCGGCGCCGCTGTTGAGCGTGTACCAGTGCTGCGTCAGGCCCATGCCGTGCCACTTGGCAAGCTCCGACCACGTCTTGGTGCGCAGCTGCTCGCCGGTGTTGGCGGTGACCACACCCTTGGCGAAGGGCCGGGTGTCCATGATCCAGCGGATCAGCCACGCCACGATCGCCGACTTGCCGATGCCGTGGCCCGATGCGGTGCTGAACTGGATGGGGGCGACCGGGCTGGTGCCGTTGAAGCCGCGGCTTTTGACCTCCGCCGCCAGCTCGATCAGCAGATCCTTCTGCCAGTCCTGCGGCCCGCTGCGCCCTTTGAGCTGCCCGCTGCCCCACGGGTACGATACCAGCACATGCCGCAGCGGATCGGCATAGCAGGCTGCCATCTCGTCTGCGATCTGCTTGTTGGCTTCGGCGAGGTCGGTCATGGCGCATCGACCAAGTCGACGGGCTGGTAGGATTGCGCCTCCCAGTTAAACACCTCGAGGTCGCCCGCCTCGCTTTCGAAGATCAGCACCGGCGGACCGCCTGCGTCGTTTGGTTCGATGGTCAGCGATGCGGCGCTGTTCTCAGGCACCCAGACCGTGATCGGGTACTCAGGCGAGCGGGTCATAATCGTGCACCGTCTCGGTGATCGCTGCAGGGTGCCCGCCCGGGCATTGCTCCGGCGCCGTCGATGCGCGCGACCCGCACTTGGTGCAGATTTGCTCGCTGCCCTGCCCCGGCAGCGGCGGCCCCCATTGGTGCGGCTTGCTAGTGTACGCGGTGTTCGTCATGGCTTTCCTCCAGCAGCTGCGACGCCAGCGTGCGTCCTTGCTGCAGCCTCTCGACCAGTTGATTGCCTTGGAAGACGTTGATGTCGGCCTCGATCTTCGCGGGCAGGATCTTCGCCAGCAGCGTCAGGTACGCCTTCGGCTCGAGCTGTGCCATCTGCGTGAGGTATTCAGCGCCGCCGACGTTGGCAAAGCTCTCCTCGATCGCCTCCTTGAGCAAGACCGTGGTCTTGTTCTTCGAACCCTTTCGGCGGCCTTGCCCTGCGGCGGGCGGAATGGTGCCCTTCTTCGCAGCCATCAGCAGGTGATCTCCTCTTTACTGTTTGGCCCAGTCTACAGCCATCTGATCTTTCGGACAACCCGCTGGATCTGAGATCGATTAACGCCAAACTCTGCAGCCAATGCCGCAGTCGTATTGGGGCCAAGCCTTGCCCCTGAAACATGGCGCTGCCTGATCTCCATCACTTGCTCGAGCGTCAACTTTGCCCGTGGATTTCGAGCCCCGGCAACGTCTCTAGAAAACTGGCCTCGCTGTTTTCTGTCACGATCTTTGCTGTTGGCTTCAGGTGTACCAAGCCAAAGGTGATCCAGTTTGACGCAGCTGGGGTTATCGCATTTGTGGCACACGAACAGGCCGTCCGGTATGGTGCCAAACGCTTGCATGTAAACCAGTCGATGTACTCTCCTGTTTTTTCTTATGCCGTCTCCAGCATCTATGTTTGTGATGGCATAGCCATCCTTGTCTCTGTGGCCTTCCCAAACGAGGCAATCGCCACGAGGCACGGCGTACTGCGCAATGCGCTGATCAAGTGTTTTCTGTGTCATGCGCGGACTTTATCACGCCAATAGGCAGCGATCAAGGCTGCCTCTGATATGCCATCGTCGGCCTTGTGCTTGAGCAGCTCATCTGCGGCGCTGCCGAACATGATCTTGGCGGCGTCGATGCTGGCCTGCTTGTCGGTGCTCAGGCCCATCGCCTTCTTCCACGCGGCAGGCGTGACGTACTCGACGCGGGCGCCGGTGCTGTAGACCAGCGCCTCGATGCCACCCAGCATACGACCGAACTGGAAGCTCGAGCTGACGCCCTGCCGCGGCATCGCGTGCACTGCCTCGATCACCGCCACATCGAACGGCACCAGACAATCGCCCCACCACTGCACCACAGCGCGGGCGTCGACCTGCGCCTTGCCGCGGATCTTGACGATCGGCATCCGCGTGCCCTTGACCAGCCGCCCGCCGTGCACGATCGCCAGACCACCGGCCTGACCGGGATCGACGCCCAGCACCCTCATCGTTTCGCTGCTTGAATAATGCGCTCTGCCACATGAGCGGCTTCAGAGATCTCTGCAGAAAACAGCTGTAAGCTGTCGCTTGAAGTGATCCACTGTAGATTAAAGGCTGACCCCTGCTCATATCGATGCATCAACAGCTGGGTGATCAGTTGTGCGCGCAGCACATAGTCGGGATTGGTCTTGCTCATGACGAGCCTCCTACGTTACAGTTCTCTCGCTCTATGTGGTGTGGAGCAGAGCTTACGAGCTCCGGCGCCCTCGGTCAACCCAGCTGTCGTGGTCATACTCCTCCCGACCCGTTCTCCGGCTGGAACCTGACCGGGGGCGTTGTTTGTTTTTGACCTTGAGATTTTTGGTTTGAGGGCCTGCCTACACTACGGCTCCCCGTGGTAGCGAAAGCGCCACGGGAGTGTACGTTAGTACTAGGCTGCCAAGCATCTGCCACGACCCCGCTTTTTCTTTTTACTTTCAACATGTTACGAGCGTGGCAGACGCCTGCCACAGCCTGCCACTGCCACGCTCTAACACATTGAAAACAAAAGACATTGCCATGCTTGCGTGGCAGCCGCCCTGCCACACTGCCACAGAAATTACGCATTGCCGACCTCGATGATCCGGATCTCGAAACTGGCCGAAGCCTCGTCTCCAAGCACCGCCGTGATGCTGTATGTGACCCCATCCACAGTGCACTCCTGCGCCCGCATCCAGCGCTGCAGCACCTTCTTGCTTTCGGGGCGATCGGCTCGCAGATCCTTGGGGAAGCCGTCGCGCCCAGCCACCGCCTTGTTGACCAGACCGCGGCTGTGCACGCCGGTGCCGAGGGCGCGCACAAGCGCCTGTGACTGGCTGCTCTTCAGCATGGCATCGGCTGCGTTCTTGTCCTTGGAGACGGCATCCTCTGCTTCGCTGTAGCCGATGTGGGTCACAACCGGCAGGTCAGGGTTCATGTCAGCCGCCTCGATGACGTAGGCGGCCCGGAACAGGGTCGGCGACATCTTCATCTTCACGGTGTTGAACAGGATGATGTTGGGGCGCTCGCCGCGCTTGGCTGCGTTGTACGCTGCCCACGCATCGGCTGCGCTGCCATCACCGGGCAAGAACGGCGTCAGGGTCGATCCGCCTTGCACCGCGCCGATGTTCTGTGACGACCCGCGCTGCGCATAGAGGTCGGCAGCGTACCAGTCAGGGCGCTTGTTCTCCGGCGGCTTGCCTGTGTGGGCCCAGTACATGACCGCCACACCTGTCTCCCTGCTGATCCTGCGGAACTGGCGGTTGAGCATGCGTGCATGGAACCGGCTGTTCTCGTCACCGCCGTTGAACTCGGTGATCGGATCGACCATCAGCAGATCGATGTTCGCGCCCTTCAGCTCCGCGATCAGCTGCTCGATCAGCGGCTCGTTGGGCACCACCTCCATGCGCCCGTGCACCGGGTTCTGCTGCTCGAGCACGATCTCGAGCCCGTTGTGCTCGGTCTCGAGCGCTTCCTCGCCCACGATCAGGAGGTCACCTTTCTGCGGCAGCATGTGCTTGTGCTGCGCCGCCATGACCTGCAGCTTCATCGCCGCAGCTGCTTCCTCGGCATTCGCCCACGCCACATTGAGCGGGCGCGACGTCTTGCCAAGCCCATAGACCTCGGTGCGGCCCGCCAGCATGCCCGCGATGAAGCCAGCCGACAGCGCGGTCTTGCCGACGGCACTCATGCCCACGACGGCTTGCGTACCGCCCACCCGGATCAGGTTCTCGACCAGCCACGGCGGCATGTCTTCGCTGATCTGAGCAGGCCTGCGGAACAGGCCGCCGTCGCTGATCGGCGGCAGCTCTGCTTTCATCTGCGGGCGCAGGTAGTAGCGCACCGTGGCGCCGGTCATCGGCTTCTTGCCTGACGACAGCACATCCTGCGGGGATGCCGCATTGTCCCACATCTTCTTGGCCTCGTACTCGAGCTTCTCGAGGTCCGGGTTCTTAATCTCCCACCGCCGGCACCAGTCGATCCACGCCTGCCGCGCCCGCTCCTCGTACTGCGTGCCGCAATACTCGAAGTGCAGCGCGTGCCCGATCGCCAGCCACGCCTCGCGATCATCGATCTGGTTGGGCGCCGCGCGCACGACCTCGATCAGCTTGCCGTCATCCGATCCGCGCTTGGCAGACAGCAGCGCCGCAACCATCGGATCGACCTCGACCTGCACCTTGGTGGGGAACCAGTCAGGCAGCAGCGCCGGCGGCTCGTCGTTGCCCCATTCATACGCGCCGTTCTCGAAGCGCGACGGCGGCAGCACCACCACGCCGCGGTGCTTGATGTCGACCGCCTCGTAGCCGCCGAACTTGCCCGGGAAGCGCAGGCCGCTGTCCTCAAAATAGTGATGCTCGCCGCCCGATGCGGAGCGCACCAGCATGGTGGGCTCGACCACCCGATCCCAGTTGCATTCTGGCTTGTATGTATCGAGGTCGAGCACGACCAGACCGTTGGTCTCTGGGCACATGCCGATGTTGTCGCTCGGGTGCTTCGACCACCACCGCTCGACCTCTTCGGCGGTCATCTTCTTCTCGAGGTAGCCCTTGATCGCCGGGATCTTGGTGCCTGCCCGGCACGGAAAGATCCAGAAACCATCCTCTGCCAGCTGTATTGCGGCCTGTTTCAATTCACTCATTTTCCACTCCATCTGGTGTTGACGGAAGGATCAGGCACGAGATATGGTGGTAACGCTGATTACCGCCGGGAGTGCTCGTGCAAGGAACCTCCCTGAAGTGGCCCCACCGCTCACCCGGTGGGGCCTTTTTTCTTGGACCTCCAGCATAGGCGTGGCACCATGCTCCGGTCAATCCAGCATTTTTCCTCTTGTCAGGTGCTGATCAGCATCTTATATCTGATGCACCACACAGGAGACCACACCATGCGCTTCAAGATGTACAAGACCTTCCACGGCGGCACCGACATGATCAGCCTCGACAATGCCTATGTCGAGATCCGCGAGCTGGGCCACAACTTTGCCATCGCGCTGGCTGAGCGCGGGCACGACACCAAGGAGAGCGACCTGATGAGCGGGCTCGCCGCCTACCACATGCTCAAGCTCGAGGGCGAGAACCCGCGCCTCGACGCCGCGCACAAGCTGGTCATGCGCGACATCACCGACATCATGTTCGAGCGCGCCCGTGCTGCCGCCGGAGCTTGAGGCAGAGCTGGCAAGGCTGGGGGTCAAGCGACCCCCGCCACCGCCCAAGCCGCAAACGCAATACCCGAAACCATGGCGGCCCGCCTACCCGGGCGAAGACCCGCCCTTCTGAGGAGATCCAGATGTTCACTGCAGCCACCTGCCTTGCGATGGCGCTGTACTACGAAGCCCGCGGCGAAGGGCCCGAGGGCATGCTCGCTGTCGCCGAGGTCGTCATCAACCGCGTCCAGCACCCCGACTTCCCCGGCACCGTGTGCGAGGTCATCAAGGAAGATCGCGGCCCGGAGGCGTACGACTGCCAGTTCTCGTTCTACTGCGACGGCAGGCCCGAGCGCCCGACAGATCTGGTCGCGTGGTCGACCGCCCGCGACATCGCTCATCAGGCGCTGGCCGGCGAGGTGCTGGGTCACGGCGCGACCTACTACCACGCCACCAGCGTTCGCCCGTTCTGGGCTGACATCTTCACGCCGATCGGGCAGATTGGCGACCACATCTTCTACATTGACGAGACGCGCTGCGTGCTGCCGTTCTGCTCGCCGCGCCCCACACCCAAACCGGAGGGCCTGATCAATGGCTGAACTACGCAAACTGACTGGGCCGTTTGATCTGTGGGCGCGCGACGCCATGCCCGGGTCCAAGGTCATCTACCACACCGGAGAGTACGCCGGTGGCCCAGTGTGCAGACAGGCGATGGCGCTGTGCGACGCCGGCGTGCTGACGCTGGTGCGCAAGCGGGCCGACAAGCCCAAGCAGTTTCACTACATCGCTGTGAGGACAAAGGGAAATGGGCGTAAAGGATAAGATCATGGCGCACCTGCGCGACATCAAGATCGCGGCGCGCACCGTCGAAATCGCACAGGCGGTCGGCGAGGACGAGCGGACGGTGCAGGACGCTCTGCTCGAGCTCGATGATGCCGACATGGTCATCATGCGCAACGGCTGGTATTTCGTCAGCGCCAAAGGGATGCAGGCATGACAGATCACGACCTTGTGAGCAAACAGCAAGCGCAGATCGAGAAGCTCACGGCGCTGCGCACGCGCCTTGAAAGCAAGCTCGACAAGCAGCGCAATGAGCTGGCCCGCCTGCATCAGGAGGTCGCGCGCCTCAAGCGCGAAAAGATGGATCTGGTCGTCGAGCTGCGCGCCGCCAAAGGACGCTTGACGCCGACCTGATCAGCATCATATGATGCGACCTGTACCCCACTTGGGTGCCGTATGACGTAGCGAAGTAGGACACACCACATGGAACTTCTCCCCCACCAGATTAAGGACGCCAAGTTTCTGGCGTCACGCAAGATCGCCGGATGCTTCAATGGCATGGGCACCGGCAAGACCCTTACCGCCCTGCAGGCCACCATCGAGGCCGAAGTGCTGCGCGCCGTGATCATCGGCCCGCCCATCTCGCTCCGCATGTGGGCGCAGGAGGCCGCCAACTGGACCGGCGCCAAGGTGCAGATCCTTGCCAAAGGCTCGACCCCGATCGACCGCGACCCAGAGGTCGAGATTTTGATCTGCTCGTACGAGATCGCGACCAAGCGCCAGCATGAGCTGATGGCGTGGGCTCGCGAGCCGCTGAACGGCATGCGTACCGCGCTGATCTGCGACGAGAGCCATGCGCTCAAGAGCACCAAGGCCAAGCGCACCAAGGCGATCCTCGGTCGCGGCGGCATGTGCGAGGCCTTCGAGCACACATGGCTGCTCACCGGCTCGCCCATGACCCGCTGGGCTGACGACCTGATCCCCTTCCTGTTCCGGGCTGCGCCGCAGGAGATCAAGAAGAAGATCGGCGCGCTGAACATCGACCGCTTCAATCTGCGGTACTGCATCGTGCAGGAGCGCAAGTTCCCCGGTGCCTACCGCCCGGTGAAAATGACAGTCGGGTCGCGCAACCTCGACGAGCTTGGAGCTATTCTCGCGACGTGCGCGACCCGCCGCACGCTGGACGACGTGTGGGAGAGCATGCCCTCCCTCACACATACCAGATTGGCGGTCGAAGTGTCGGGTGTCGCCGCGATAAATCGTGCGATCGAGAAGATGACGATGGCCCAGATCGAGGACGCGATCGCGCAGAACGACGAGAACCTAGCCACCATGCGTCGCGAGCTCGGCCTGTCCATGATCCCCGAGGCCGCCGACTTCATCTGGCAGCGCGCCGATGCCGAGCAAGGCGCGATCCTTGTGGGCGCATGGCACCGGGAGGTCATCGACGGGCTGGTCGAGGAGCTGACCAAGAAAAAGCTGCGCGTCGCCAAGCTCGACGGGCGCACGCCTGCCGCCCGGAAGACCGAGCTGCAGCGCCAGTTTAACGAGGGCGAGCTCGACGTTCTGGTCGGGCAGATCGCCGCCATGGGCGTCAGCCTCAACCTGCAGAAGGGCGGCAACGCCATTGTCGTGGTCGAGGAAGACTGGTCGCCCAGCGTCATGGACCAGTTCTATGCGCGCCTGCATCGCATGGGTCAGGGCAAGCCCGTGCACGTCGACACGCTCTACGTCGACAACAAGCTCGCCAAGGCGGTGCATGCCATCTCGGTGGCCAAGCGCCGCGCCCACACCGCAACATCAACAGCCCATCAGGAGGCAGCACAATGACGACCGTTCAGGAATACGAAGACGAGATCGCGCGCCTGCGCGCCGAGATCGACAACCTGCAGGCCCCACGGCCTGCGCCCACGATCATCGAAATCATCGGGCCGGAAGCGTTCGACCGGATGGTCGAGCTTTACCCGTCGTTCCGCGAGAGCGGCACGCCCACCAACCCGACCGACGCCGCGTCCGAGGTGCTGTGGTCCTGCATCCGCATGATGAGCCGCAACGAGAAAGTGCTGCAGGATGTAAAGGCTAGCGCCAAGGAAAACTACGCAACCTACAGCGACGTGTGCGCCAAGTACGAGCGCGCCACCAGCGCATTGGCAGAGTACGCCATGCGCGCAGTCGAGGAGGTCGAGGCATGATCAAGGATCTGGTATTGCACGGCGCGCAGGCGCTGGATGACGACGAGAGCTTCGGCATTGATCGCTCGAAATACATGAACGCATCGACTGCTGACAGCTGCATCCGCAAGCAGTGGTTCGAGCGCCACCTGCCGCCCGTCGAGCAGGACTGGGGCTTTGCTCGCCGCGGCAAGCAGGGCGAGCTGTATCTCGTCGACTGCCTGCTGGCGTCGGGCGCCGAGCTGGCCTACTGCGGCGAGGATCAGGTGTCGCTGGTCAGCGACGAACACCGGATCAGCGCCACGCCTGACGGCTACATGTCGACCGATCAGGGCTGGCTGGCGCTGGAATTTAAGACCATCGACCCGCGCACGAACCGAAACTACCTGCCCCGGCAGGATCACGTCACGCAGCTGCAGATCGGCATGGAGCTGGCGCACCTGCAGGACGACGAGTTCCCGCAGCCGGTGTCGGGTAAGATCGTGTACATGGACGCCTCGAACTACAACGACATCATCGAGTTCGACGTCAAGCGCGACCGCGACATCCTCGATCGGCTGGCACCGCGGGCCAAGAAGATGCTCAACGCCAAGAGCGTCGACCGCCTCGACCGCGAGGGCAAGCGCGATGGTCAGTGCAAGAAGTACGGCGGCTGCCCCTTCGCTGCGCAGTGCGGCATCGAGATCGAGGGCGAGGCCACCGTCAGCCGCGGCAACCGCGGATCTGGCCTCGACGCTGCGGTGCAGGCGTACGTTCTCGCCAAGGGCGATGAGGCCGCAGCCAAGGCGCGCAAGGACACTGCCGCCGAAGACATCAAGACCGAGCTCAAGGCGCGCAACGCCTCGCAGCTAATCGTGGGCAACCACAAGGTCGAACTGACACCGGTCGCCGGGCGCCGC
>Ga0208898_1002925_pt1 | contig 10221 bp, 12 predicted proteins | sample VirMetDEL_Mar_4_FD_184513 | JGI IMG/M metagenome (GOLD analysis project Ga0208898, IMG submission 184513) | Aqueous microbial communities from the Delaware River and Bay under freshwater to marine salinity gradient to study organic matter... | ecosystem: Environmental > Aquatic > Marine >...
GCGTTTGCGAGCAAATTAGTGTCCAGGTACTTGGTGCTTGCATCACCTTTTAAGCCAGTAGTCCTGCTATAGTCGCCCGAAACAAAGTTGTTGTTGGTCGGCGTAGGCATTGAAGGAACTAGCGGTGTGAGTGCGCCAGCTATAGTGCGAGCGCCTAGCAAGAGACAACATGCAGATAAATCAGCGAGTAACCCGTCGTCCTTCAACCCGACAAAGAAATTATTGTAAGCTTCTTTTACCTCGGTCTCTAACGCTTCACCATCGGCTGACTCAACAGCATCAATATACGCTTCAGCATCGGAATCGTAGCCAGGGCCGCTTATGTTGCCGACCGCCGAACCTACAACACTTAGACCCTTTACGCCAATAAACATATTAGTACATTGCTACAATAAGCGTTGCTGTTGTGCTGGTTGAGTAAACTTTGCTTGCAAAAATTGGCAAGAGCGTACCGGCTGGCACTGTAATTTGTACTGGAGATGTATCGTCCTGAGCCAATACATTGATAACGCCAGCGCCACCAACAAATAAAGCTCTTACAGCACCGAGGTCTGTAGAATCGCTTGGTGTGACTGTTGCTAGTTTTGACGCTGAGAATAAAGCGCCAGGGTTAGAAGGTGTAAAATCGCTTGCCATTATTGCCTCGAAAATAATTGGGAGGGGATTGCTCCCCTCCCCAAGTAGGTTAGTTTACTGACATGTAGCCAGTGGTTTTAACCTCAACTGTTCCAGCTCCAACGAGTGTTGTAAGCCCAACAACGTTCTTAATGAGCGTAGTGGAAGCATCGTCAACAACACCAGCGGTAGCTGTAGTTTGTAGGTTTGCATCAGCAGCGTATGAAGCAGCGGCCTTAACCTTAATTCCGCTTCCTACTCCACCACCACCAACACCACCGACGAATACCCAAAGGTACTCATCGTTAGCAGCAGCTACCTGAGCGATACCTACTTGCAAGCTATTAGAACCTGCATTGGTCGTTGTAGCCATTGCAGCTTGTCCATCATCGCTGATAACTACAGCAGCGTACTGGTCAATAGCACCGTCAGCTTGAACAAACATCCAAGTACCGTCTGGTGTTTTTCCAACCGATCCTACTCCTACTGGAAGAGGAAGATCCGTTGTTGTGTATGTTTTTCCTGGATTAACTCCAAATCCTTGACTTGACATATTTCACTTCTCCTTATGGTGCAATTACAGCTTGTAAAGCAGGAGCCGCACAACACAAGTTACCTTCTACGATAATTACCGTGAAGAAAGCATCTTGGTCGATAGGACGATCCATCTGTGGTTGTAGAGGCTTGAAGTCAGCTCCTCGAATCATGTCAAATGTCCAATACTTAGTATTGAGCAATCGACAAGAATTAGACTCAAGAACAGCAGATCCATAACCACCATCAAACACGAAATCCACACCATCATAAGAAAGGGCACGGAAACCTCCGATAGCTTTCTTTGTTGGAGCTTGAATACGCTGAATGGCTGTAAGGGAGCTGTGTAGAAACTTCCAAGCAGTTCTATCACAAAGCCCTAGATCAACTTGCTCATCACCTCGAACGATTTGCGAAATAGTATCTGTAATTGTTTCTTGAACATTATTTGCGTCAAGAGTAGCACCTACAGCAAGGTTTCTTGCAAATACGTTTGTTGAACGATCTATTGTTCCGTATGTTCCTGAAGATGGAGATGTAGAAATTGCTTTCTTAATACCATCAAACTCAAGTCCACCAGATCCAGTTCCATCACCTCGGAGTGAAGTTCCAACAGTATTCTTCAATCGAGAAATAGCTGCTTTCATCTTCATCTCAGCAAGGTCAAGAAGCTGTGCATCATCACGGTTAGCTCGCTTTTCACGACCGCTGATAGCTACTGGCTCATATACTTGCTTAATAGCAAATCGAAATGCAGTAGCATCGTCGATTGCTGAGAGGTCAAACGAGTCATACCCTTGGTAAAATCCACCTACGGCAGCATCGTTATACATGATAGGTTTCCGAAGCTCATAGCCTCCAGAAACTTTGCGAACAAGACCTTGATCGTCCAGTGTTGCCAATAGCGGATTGTGGTGAAGAACCTCATCAGCTATGGAATCAGACTGGTCAAACAGGGTCGCAACAATTGCTTCTTCTAAGTTTGCCATTTGTTATCCCTAATTATGGGATAACCTACTGTTACTCTCCGACCATTCGACGGCGTAGATTATCCCGAATATCTTTACTTGCTATTCTGGGAGTTCCACTACCTGCGGAGCCAGTGACTGATTTACTTGCAGCTTTGGCCTTTTGAACCTTTGCCGCTTCTTTTTCCATTGCCGACTGAGCAGCCATACGACTATTTAGGCTGGAGAAAGTCGGATTGCCATTAACCACATAGTTATAGGCGGTTTCAAGGATCTCCTCTGCGGAGCTGTACCTACCTGTACTTGTAAGAGCCTGGACTACAGGGGCCATCTCTGCTTCGAGTTGGGCTGCCGTTTCAGGGTCTTTGAATAATGGTTTGGCTGCTGTAAATGAGTTTACAACCTGTTGGTTATAGTATTCAAGTGCCTTTTTTTGTTGGTTTTCTTGTGCAGACTGAAAACGCTCCTCTGCAATCTTTTCGGCTTCTTCTCGTGTAAGATATTGTGATTGTTGCGTTTGTTGTGGTTGTTGCCCTTGCTGTTCGTACTGCATTTGGCCTTCTAGCAGGTCATCAACAGTTAAACCGTAGCTTTCTAGCCATTCCCTAGCAGCGGATACAGGATTATTTTGCATAGCTTTATCCCATGCAATTGATCTTTTTGTTATGTCTGCAATAGAGATTCCGTCTTTAGCGTAATCATTTTCATACTGCTGAACAGACTCATAAAGAGAGCCTAGCTGCGATTTAAGCTGATTAACCTCTTGCATCTTTTTATCGTATTGCGTACGAGTTTCATAAGCTCTACGATTCAAATAGTTTTGAATAACGTGTGTATTTTCGGCTGAAGGAGACAAAAATGCTTCTTTTTCAAGAGCGTTCATATCTGCTGGAGGGGCAAAAACATGTTTAGGCGCAACTTCTTGTGTTGTATCGTCGGCTTCCTCAGTGGAGCTGTCGTCGGATTCGTCACTCTCTACACTATCTGCGTCTGCGGTGCTATCCTCTGTGAGTTCCTCAGATAGTTCTTGTTGCAGGCGATCCCTAATGCTCATAGGAGCTTCATTTCTCTCTGCTACGATCTCTGTACTTTCCGTGTCATTAACCATTTCTATACCTATCTATCATTTGTTGTTTCAATTGTCGGACAAGTTTACGTTCGGTAGCACCTGACTCCCTGTCTGGCACATAGCCCTTTTCGTAAGCATCTCCTACTTCTACGGCTCCAGCCGCCCTGTAAGCAGCTCTTAATTTTGCTTTGCTTGTGTAAACTTCTTTTGGATTGAGAGGATTGCGAGTAGGCTCCATTTCGTCTTGTATAAACAAGTCTCTGGCATACCTTTCTCTTACAACATCTTCGACCGGAACAACTTTATTTTGTGTGTGACAAAACTGATACAATTTATATTTCATCTACATCCGTAACGATTTTTGGCGCAGCAGCCGCAATAGTCTTGGTTTGATCGGTAATGCTTTGCATAGCTAGCTTTATTCGATCTAACTCTTGCTCCGACGACAACCTGCGTTCTTCCATTAACTTTTCGGTTTCAGAAAGTTTTATTCGCATCTGCTCTAATTGCAATTTTTGTATTTCAAGAATCTGATTCATCTGTGCAGTTTCTTGTTGAATTGCTTGTTTGCTAGATTCGTTAGTGCTTTCTGCTTGCACCTCTAGCATATCTACTTGTACTTTGCTTTGTTTAACTTGTACTTCTTGTTGTTTTATAGCTATTTCTTGTTGAGCTATATATTCTTCTAATTGATAACGCTGCACAGCTAAGTTTGCATCGAGTTGATCTCGTTGCATTTTTACTTGCTGTTCTTGCATTGCAATTTGATTCTTTACTGCCTTATCTTGCATCTCCATTTGAGTAGATGCCATACGAGCTTCAGCTTCTATTTGTGCTATTTGCAGCCGCCCTTGCACCTCTTGCATGACTGGATCTGGCGGCGGCGGTTGCATTGCCGCTTCTTCTTTAGCCTTAATAATCTCACCCAACGCTTCAAAACCCTGCGTAAACACCGCATCTAGTTCCTTGCCTCCCTTAAATCGCTTAATCATATTTTGAAACAAACTCATGCTGAATTGCATAAGAGGTGGGTACTGCTCAACAAGACCTCTCATTTGGTCAAAAAAAGCACCTGTAGTTTGTATAAGCTGCATACCCTCTTGCTGCTGCTGGCTTTCATTTACAGCAACCATAGAGTCAGTGCTTACCTGAATCCGGTAAGACCGCTCTTTGTTGTCTCGTAGTATAGCAATGATAGCTTGCGCCATTTGCTGCACCTGTTCTTCAGGAGAAGGCATTGGCATTGGAGCTGGAGCAGGCGGCTGCATTTCTTGAGGTGGCATACCCTCTTCTTGCGGCATTGGTTCTGGAGCTGGAGCAGGTTCTTTTATTAGTGGCCCTACCACTTCTGCAACATTACCAATATCCAAGATTGTTTCTTCGTCAAATTGCTCTGCAATAATAGCCGATAAATTGCTAACTGCATCAGACACAAACTTCGCAAACATGTTTTGCCTAACAATAAGCCCCATGCTTGACCAAGCATTTTCAAGCCGATTAGCGGTTGCAGACTTGTATTGCTCGCTCGTACCTCTTAGCAAATCAGATACTTTTAGAGTTTCGTAAAGCTGCCCTAGTGCTGTTTGTCTAGCTGTTTGTAGTACCTGTAAGGCTTCGATATACGGCGCAATGTTAAACCCTTCTACCCCATTGGCTAAACCACCACGCTGTTTGTAGCTTGGCCAGTTAGTGACAGGAATGAGTTTAAGGTCGCCGGAAAGAAGCTGCTCTATTTGGTCGCCTAATGTCGAATCATAGACACTGTTAGTACGAATAGCTTGAGTTACGGCATGAATACGAGTTGTAAGTCTTTCGACCTCTAAAACCTGATCTCTAACATGAGCATAATCAGACACAGGAATAACACTATCGGGGTCATCAGATTGTGTAATAACTGAACAAGGATAAAACTTTTCGTACTTAATTGGTGGTGAACTAGCTTCAATAATAGGATTTTCGGAGTCCTTACTAAGCCAATAAACCTTGTCGGTTTCTTCGCACCATATTTCAAATACTTCAGCTTTTCCCTCATATTTGTCATCTTTTCGGCGTATGCTTTTCTTAATAACGTCTGGATAGCTTGTGTATTTCAAAGTATCAGCTACTTCTGCACCAAACATTTCGTTAGCTCTTTCACGGCTTAAATATGCTCGCCTAGCTCTCCATTCTACTTCGGCTTCTGTTCTGGCATCAGAGCAAAAATAATCGTTGTATTGAACAATGTCCAGGATCGCTTTCTCGTCAATTTTGCGCTCAACCTCAACAGACACCATGACAAGGTTAGTATCAGTTTCGACAAGATTAGTCGTATCGCCTTCATAGGGTTTCCCGTCTCCTGTCATTAAACCATCAGGTGTTTTTACCAATGCAATTTCTTGCATCACAGTCTCAAACCTTGGTGCGTACCTTGCCCACAATACAGCTTGTCCGGTAAGCAAAAACTGCAATGCGGCTAGATAACCAACTTGATCAAAGCTAAAATGTACGTCCATAGCGTACTGAGTATTGCGCTCTAAAATGACGCTCCCTAGCTGATAAGGCAAACTTCCGCTACGTTTTCTTAAATCTACTTCTGCTTGTGGGGTTGAGCTGTAATAAGCAGGTAAAAGGGTATTTATGCAGTACCACCACACATTTATGCGGCGTTCTACATCGTTCATTACTGTACGGTCTTTTTGAGCGTTATAGACTCTTATAGACTCTTCTGCTTGGTCTATAAAAGATTTACGTCTCTCTTCAGCTTCGGATATTTGTGCTTTCCACCACCTTGGACTATATTTTTTTATAAGGGGTTGTGGGTTTTTCATATCCTTGCCTGTTTTTGTCGTTTCCGAACTTTATTCACGTAATCGGCTAAAACTATAACTCCTGGCTGTCTAGCGGCTTCAGTTTGCTCCCATTTGGCATCAATTAACCTAGCCTTGCACAAATATCTAAGCGCATCGCAGTTATGCGATACAATGCCGTTGCCTAGTACGAATGTACTCGTATCTGGCACATTTAGGCAATACACTTCTTTTTGGGTATTGGAATAAGTGATGGATTTAATCTTCTTCGTCGTGCCGACATTTTGCAGTTTTGGTGACAATACTTGCTTCTGTTCTTCATGTTGAGTTTTGTCTGATATTCTGTCTGGCAGAACTGGCATACCAGCGTCACCATAGGCATATTTTTCCAAACTTTCTTTGCATGTTCTGAGTGCCATTCTCGCCCCTGTAGCGATTTGTGCCAGTATTTTGCTTTTGGAACTGCATGTTTTATCAGATTCTGTGCAGCTTGTCGTTTCCGTTCCTCTGTCATGTGTTGACGCAAGTGAACTGCCGCATCCAGTAACTCTAGGTTCTCTATCTGATTGTTGGCTTTGTTTTGATCCTTGTGATGTATGTGTTTGCCCTTGGGAATACTGCCGTGATGATACTCCCAAACTCTTCTGTGCAAACGAGTGGAACCTACTGATTTTTTCGATTGCTTGCTGAAATACTGACCGCACAGGTAGTATTTCTCGCCTAGAAACTCCTGAATCTTGTCCGATATGATTTTCACCTGCATACGTTACGCACCGTATCAGGTCATGCAAGGTAAGGCTAGATGTTTCTTTGAATGTACCATCTGCAAGCATAAACTTGTGATCTGGAGTGGCCTCGACGATAGAATTGTCTTCAAACTCTAATCTTATAATTGTAGCTCTTTTATTTGTGATAGAACCAAAGGCTAAATGAAATTGTCCGTCGTGACTTAAAACATGCGTTTTTACGCCATCTAAATCTTTTATTGGAACTTTGCCGGATTTTGTGACTACTAACGTATCACCAGTAAGACAGGCATGGTCAGCGCCAGTAGTATCGGCATCTTCGGGTTTTCTTTTGTCTATAGCTAAAGATGGTAGAGTTTCCAGCAAATAAGGGCAAGTAGCAAATATATATAGCAAAGGATCAGGCTTGTGAACTAATCGCTGCCTAATCTGCGACCAACCAGAAATACGGTCGTTATCAGCTCTTCTAAAGTTAGGATGTTGATACTTAGCAAAAACTTTATTGAACTGGTCGTTAATACTAGGGCCACCATCATGAGCAAATATGGAGGGGTCAGCTACTGCAACCACTCCTTCTCCGACAGAGGCACTTGCAATTCTGTCTGCTTGTTGCTCGTTGTCGATTCCTTTACCGTGCATTTCTCGATAAATGACAATTGCTCCTTTAGGATATGGTACTTCATTACCAGCGTCATCCCTTCCAGAACTAACAGCACCCCACACAGCAGCAAAAGGACTGCGGTAGCCCCAATCGTAACCCAAGTAACGGGGCCAGTGTTTTGGGACATTAAAAGGACTAATAATATGTTTGCTACTAAACTCAGGAAAATAGCTACCTTCATGAATCTCAAAATCTCCCTCTAGCCACGCTCGCACAAGCTCTGGACTACCCACCATATGCAAGCGATCTATGTACTCAGGGTCTTTTGCTAATAGAATCTGATTGTCGTGTACTCTACTTGGTATATAGATATAATCAAAATGTTTTCCATTTGGCAGTTTCTTCTGTAAAACTTTCATGCCTTTTGGAGCAGGCTTAATAAAGAACTCTTTTAGCCAGTGATGCCCTACACCACCAGGGTTAAAGGTAAGGATAATCTGCCCACCCCCTTTACCTCGCAAGGCTCCAAAGAGCTTCCAAATACAGCTTGGCTCTCCGTAGTTACCTGCTTCCTCAATAGCGCAATCAGATAAATTTTGCCCCTGGTACTTCTCAGCATCACTATCATTGGCTAGTGGTCTAAAACGTAACCTACCGCCACTAGGAAAGGTAAACTGCTTTTTTTGATCCTGCCAGTGAGCTTTTAAGGGTAAGTATATCTGCTTGGCTCGCTCAATAAGGTCATCTGCTTGGGGTAGCTCTTTACGGAAGAATATAGCGTTAAATGCTTCTCCTAACTGCTCTTGTTTTACAGCAAACTTGCCTAATACGCCGTCAGTCTTACCTCCCCCTCGTGCCCCTCCGTAGCCAACTAACGTAATAGGGCAATGAACTAAGGCTTCTTGAGGTCCAGCTTGAGGAGACCAAACAACAAACTCATCCCTGCCACTATCTAGCTCATCTTCAGTATCTAGCTCATCCATTGGCATGGCTTCTTAGGTAAGCATCTAAATCATCCCAAGTAGCAGGAGTTTTGCTTGGTTCAATAATTTCTTGGCATTCAGGACAATCAATAAATGTTTCTTTCTGAACAAACGTAACTACACATTGACACTTATCGCACCTGCATAGCTTTATATCGTCTTTAATCATTATAGCCCCCTTTAATAACAACTGATTCAGTTAAAATCAGCCTAACATTACATTGAGGATTCTGACAGTAAAAGCCATTCTCGTTCTCAGCTCTCTTTATAGAAACCCAACCACACTCAAAACACCGCATCCAACTCTTCAATAAACGCACAAACCCCCCTTACCTTTTCATACTCAAAACGACTAATCCTATCAGCATCTAAATCCAATTTTCTATTACATTTATACGTTCCGCAATCTACATATTTTAATGTTGTGTAGGTAATTTTTAACTCAAGACAGCTTGGACACCTCAAAAAACGCCACCCTAACTGCCTACTATTATTCATTAAAAAAAAAGTTCTTGACAAGGTGTTTTTGGGTAGTTTATATATTCAACTTAGCTGGTCGTTGTCGTATTCATAGCTATGTTTTCCCATTTCATCCCTTAACGTGTTCTTAAGGATAAGTCTATATATACTATATCAGTGCCTAGCGGCAGGGTTTATCTCCCCCCCTTCCCCCCACTTAAATAAGTGTGGGAACATTATTCTTCATCATTAGCTAAATATCTCTGTGTAAACTCTTCTTTACTTAATGGCTTAGAAGATACGACAGCCTTAACTTCGCCTATATGCTCAATTACCTGCTGTTCACTCCAACCTAACTTAGTTTTTAGCAGGTGAAGTAATATAGGCGTATTACCATTCATCGCTTCCTGAATTGCTGTACTAGCTAAACCCCTCTGCAATTCACTCTGACCCTCCAAATACTCATCTAAATAATACTTCTTAAATGTATAATCCCGTATCTGTAACGACACACACACCGCATGCTTACTCAAACCTAATCGCCCTAACTCACGAACACTATGACTTAACCTTGCATCCTTCTTGTGTGTAAGCGACTCCTTCCTCGACCTCTTAGCTGGTAATACTTCGGGATCTGACATGATGTTTTACTCCTAAAATTGGCTTGTACTGTGTGGAGGTATATATAGGTACCATCCATCTTTATTTTTTCAAATCGTTTTGGTTTTCGTTTTCCTACCCCACGGTTTCGTAAACTACTGGAATCATTACCATATTATAGTTTACGAGTAGTGGAAAACTATTAACCTAACTGGGTAACTAGGCGATATCATAGAGAATATTTATAAACTCATCTGGTGGTAGCTGCGACAAGTCGTGCAGTACGGCAAACTCCAAAGGATAGTACATACTCTTTACCCTCTCCCGATACTGATATGCGCTCAGCTTGATGCCTAGCCTCTCTGCCATCTCGCTCTGAGACAGCCCTAGCCGGTGTCGTATCGCTCGATAGATGCTTCCGTTGCTCATCGCTATCTGATGCCGATACTTCCCTTCGCATACTCTTCCGAAGCGTCTCCTTTCCCACGGCGCTCTTTCCATGTCGCTCATATCTATCCTTACTCCATTAGTAGACAATGTTCATTACTACTACCCTACCCCTATCACTCTGAGCTATCACAGCCGGCTCTGCAAGCCGTGTTCGTAACCATGCGATATTATTACCGATAAAAAAAAGTGAAAATAAGCGAAAAATATCTATACTTCTAACCATCATATGACGTATACTGTATACAGGTTAGTAAATATAGGAGACTAAACATGAATAAGAATCTAATAGCAGTAGATCTAACTGCAGCAGCCAAGAAGAAGATCAATGACTGGTGTTCCGACCATGTGCCAGCTAGGGAAGTCAATGCGATTGTAGAGGAGCTAATCGAGGACGGAATCGACAAAGGTGA
>Ga0208898_1002926_pt1 | contig 10219 bp, 4 predicted proteins | sample VirMetDEL_Mar_4_FD_184513 | JGI IMG/M metagenome (GOLD analysis project Ga0208898, IMG submission 184513) | Aqueous microbial communities from the Delaware River and Bay under freshwater to marine salinity gradient to study organic matter... | ecosystem: Environmental > Aquatic > Marine > Coastal...
AAAACAGAATTAAAAAATGACTTTGATGTCCTTATAAGTAGAATAGATAAATTAGGTGAAAAGCTTGACAAACTGTTCGAAGTCAAGTAAAATATACATAAGAGATTATTATGGCAAATAAACAAAAGAAAAAAAGAAATAAAAAATATAGACCTACTTATGTTACAGGTGGTAGAGTAGATATGTCTAAAGGTGGTAGAGTAAAAGCTCAAGTAGGTGGTAAATTTGCTAAAGCTCCTTTAGATTTAAAAGTACCTCCTATGTCTATAGAAAGAGAAGAAGAAATTAGAACATCTGTTCAGCCAAAAACACCTGCTCAACCTCAAGTTACACCTAGAAATGTTACTCCTGTAACAGAACCTAAACCTATACAACCTACATTTACAAAAGCTCCAACAACAGGCACTAAAGGCTCTGACCAAATGTTTATTGGTAGAGAAGCTGATGGTAGACCTGCTATGTCTGTAAGAGATATAGAAGATATAGGAAGAGGAAGGGGCAGAATCGGAGATGAACGTGATGATAGAAATACACCACCACCTCCACCACCTCCACCACCTCCACCACCTCCACCACCTCCACCACCTCCACCTCCGGATGAAACTCCAGATGAGAGAACTCCAGAGCAAAAAAGATTGGATGAGTTAACAGAAGAAAATGCAAAATTACAAGCAATGGTTGCTGCTTATGGAACTATTCCACAAGTTACAGCACAAGAAAAATTAGCACAAGAAGAAAAAGGTGCTAGAATAATTTCAACAGGTAGAGATGTGCAAGAGATGGCACAAGGTATTATGCCTGAAACTTTACCAACTATACCTGACCCTAAAAAAATTGATAGAGCAGATACAGAAATAAGTCCAGAACAAGCTGCTGAGTTACAAATGGAAGCAACTAAACAAGCAGAAGCTGCTAAAGTTGCTGCTGTATCTCCAGAACAAGTTTCTATTATTAACGATGTAGCTAATGCAGCAGCTCCAGAGCCTTTTGATATTGCTACAATAGGAGCTGAAGAAGTTGCTAAAGTTCCTGAAGATGCTGTAGTCGAAGCTGCTTCTGGTAGTGTATCTCCTGAAGTTTCTGAAACACTTGCTAAAGCTGCTGGTGTTCAGGCTGTAGCACCTATTGATGCTGCTGAAGTTGAAATACTTCCGGGTGCTTTACAAGAAAGAGTTGTAGGTACTATAAGTCCTAAAGCTAAAGCTCAAGCTGCTAAAGTTGCAGGTACTACATTAGCTAGAGTTACTAGAGCTAAAAAACAATTAAGAAATGCTGGTTTATCAGAAGAAGATATAACAGAACTAGGTAATGACCCTGAAGCTTTAGAAGTTAGATTAACTGATTTTACTGAAGAGCAAAGAGGTATAGTTGAAGGATTACCTGAAGAAGCTTTAGTATCTAATCAGATTGATAGTTTATTAAGTGGTATTGAAGAAGGAAATATACCACCATGGGCTGCACCTGCTGTTGCTAGTGTTGAAGCTATGTTAGCACAAAGAGGTATGTCAGCTTCTACAGTAGGTAGAGATGCTTTACTTAATGCAATTATTACTTCTGCTTTACCAATAGCTCAAGCAAACGCACAGGCTATTCAGACAAGCGTATCACAACAGAAGTCTATAGAAGCTACTGCTGCTTTAAAAGATGCAGAGATGGCTCAACAGACAGCTTTGTTTAATGCACAGAATGTATTTAATATGGACATGGCTCAGTTTAGTTCTGACCAACAGAGAGAAATAAATAATAGTAAGTTCTTACAAACTGCTAGTTTGCAAAATGCTACCATGGAACAACAAGGTGTAATGCAAGATGCAATATTAATGTCTCAAAGAAACTTAGCAGAAGCTGACCAAAATACTCGATTAGGTATAGAAAATGCTAAAGCTTTCTTAGCTATGGATATACAGAATTTAAACAATGAACAACAAGCAAGTATATTAAAATCTCAGCAGATACAACAAAGATTACTTTCTAATCAAGCTGCTGAAAATGCTGCATTACAATTTAATGCTACAAGTGAAAACCAAGTCAATCAGTTTATGACAAGTATTAAAGCACAAACAGACCAGTTTAATGCTACACAAAATAATGCAATGGCACAGTTTAATGCTAATGCACAAAATGCTGCTGAAGCTAGAAGAGTTGGTAGAGACTTTGAAGCTGCTAGAATTGATGCACAATTAGCTACAGATATTGATAAGTTTAATGCTGCTCAAGATTTTGCTAGAGAACAATTTAATGTACAAAATGAAACAGCTATTGCACAGTCTAATGTACAATGGAGAAGACAATCTAATACAGCAGATACTGCTGCTATCAATGCAGTAAACCAGCAAAATGCACAGAATGCTTTTGGTTTGACTGCTTCTGCTCAAAACTTTTTATGGCAAGAAATTAGAGATGAAGCTGACTTTATATTTAAAAGATGGGATAACGACCAACAAAGAAAAGCTTCTCTTCTGATTGCTGCATTAGGGAATGAATCAGGAACTGCAAAAGATACAAGTTGGAGTACTAACTTATCAGCTATAACTCAATTAGTTAATGGTTGGTTAGATTAAAATATAAAAGGAAATATTATGGGATGGTTAAGAAAAAAAGCTAAACAAATCGGTAAAGGTATAAAGAAAGTAGGTAAAAAACTTAAAAAAGGTTTTGGTAAAGTTGCTAAAGCTTTTGGTAAATTAGGACCTATAGGTACCATAGCTATGTCATTTATACTTCCCGGACTGGGTAGTGCTATGAGTGGATGGCTTGGTAATTTTGGTTCTAGTGTTATGAAAATGTTACCTGAAGGTATGTCTACTTTTATTGGACAAGTAGGTAATACTATTAGAAATGCAGCTAGTGGTATTGGTGAAGGTATTGGAAAAGTATTTGGTAAAATTACTGACGGTATTGAATATGGTATGAACAAACTTGGAAGTCCTTTTGGTAAAGGAGATATTGGAAGTAACTTTAGAAACTTTTTAAATGATTTAAGTGGTGGTAGAATTGGTGAAGCTGAGTTTGGTACTGAAACTGCTATTGATGCTCCTACAATTCCAACAACACCTAAAGCTCCTAAAGTAGATACTACTGGAGAAGGATTGACAGTTAATGAAAAACTTGCTAAAATGGATTTAAAACCTAAAAAAGGAGAAGAATCTATTATTGATTTAGCTAAACGTGAAGATTTAAGTTTTAGTGAAAAAGTTAAATTAAGTGAAGAAGCTAGAGCATTTAGAAGAATGTCATCAGTTGGAGAGTTTGGTAGAGGAATTGAATCTCAAGAACAAACAATAAAATTATCTCAAGAAAGACAAGACCAAGCTAGAAGAGATTATTTTAGTGACTTTGGTCAAAGTTCTTTAAAATATATGGGAGTTGATACTTTATCAGCTCAACCAGTTTCATTTTTTGACACTACTTCTTTTAATACAAGCAATGACCCAGCAGGTAATTTTATGAAGCAAATTTATAATTTTGAAGTACCAACAGGTCAAGACCCTATGAAACTTGCTATGGCTACTAATACTTATGGTTATAACTTTTATGATGCTATAGGATTATCGGAGTAATAAATGTCAAACACAAGAATAACTGAAGAAGCTTTACCACACGTATTTGAAAGACCTATACCGGGTCAATCTCTTACTAATAGTCCTGAACAAAAATATCCTTGGGATAATCCACCAGAGATTACATCTCAAAGAGAGGCTACGGAAAGAGTCTTTTTAGATTTAATTAAACCTGATAATATGGAAACCGTATCAACTTTAATGGCTGATGGAATGCCAGTAGCTGATGTAGCTCAAATGTTATTAATGGCTGGATTTACAAAAGGTAAATTTAATCCTGATATGATGTTAAATCTTTTAGAGCCTACTATGTTTATGCTATTATCTATAGCTGAAAAGATTGGCTTAGACCCTAAGATTACTAGAGAAGATGATGAGTTTGAAATAGATGATGAAGAAACAAGTTCTTCAAATTTACAAATTGCTAGTGAATTAAAAAATTCAATTGGTAAAGGTGGTGGCTTTAGTGATGTAAAAATGAAAAAAATAAGTCCTACTTCTGTCGGTAACTTAAATGTAAAAGAACAATTAGAATCTTTAGATACAGCAAAATTACAAGAAAGTTTATTACAAAGACGTAAGACTAAACCAACAGAAAGTTTATTAGAAAAACCAGAGGTATAACATGGCAGAGAATTTTAGTGATATAATGTCTAATTATCAAAATATGAGTGTAGAGGAGCTAGGTACTTCTTTACTTTCTAGACAAGCACAACAACAAGCAGAAGCTGCTAAAGCTGCTAAAAAGAATAGAAAAGTTGAACAGGCTTTAGGAGTTTTATTGGCTGGACAAGCTGTCTTTAAAGGTGCTTTTAATAGAAGACAAGAAGAATTAAAAGAATTAAAAACTTTAGATTTACTTAATGTTGAAAATGATTCTAAAAAACTAAGAGGTGTTTCTGATGTTATGTCTATAATACCTGAAAACTATTTTCCAGAATTAAATGCTGCAGAAAGAACAAATAAATTTTTTACCGATAGAAGTTTATCAAATCAATTTCAAAATAAATTAGTTCCTCTGATTGATGCACAGTTAAAAGTAACAACCGTTGATAAAAATTCTCCAGAGTATAAATCTATTGTAGAATATGGTTCTAGAAAAGTATTATTAAATATTTTTGAAGATAATAAACATGAAAAGTTTTATAAAGATTTACAAACATTAGACCCATCAATTACGTCAAGAGATGAATTATTTAATACTTATATGGAAATTACTCCACAGCAATTAACACAACAAAAAACTAAATTATATAGACAAATAGAAAATGAACTTAGACAAAAATCAGGGGTAATTGGTGGAATAAAAGGAGTTTTAAGAAAAATTTCAGGAGATAAAGAAGCTGAAGGACAATTAGGATTATTTTCTAATATAACAGAAAAAGATATTGAAGGTGCTAATTTAAGTGAAATGTTAGATTCTATAAATATAGTAGGAACATTGTTACCTTCTATAGATAAAGCGGTTTCAGCTTCTCAAATATCTCCACAAAGATATAGAAATTTAGCTCAGTCTGAACAAAGTAAAACTTTAAGAACAAATATTGAAGGTATAAGTTTTGAGTCTTTAATGGAAGATATTGAACAAGATAGAGTTTTAGATAAATTTGGATTATTAAGTGCTGTAGACACAAGTAAATTTGAAAAAATGAATAAGTATTTTGAAATGAATACAAGAGATAGAGATACTATGTTTACAGATGCTACTGCATTATCTTTAAGATTTCAAGATGACCCACAATTTGCAATTGATTTATATAAAACTGTAACAAATGACCCTAAAAAAATTAAACAATTTGCAAGTCAAATACGTGAAATACAATTTAGAAACAAATTTGCACTGGCTATGACAATATCAGCAGGTTCTAATCCTAAATGGAGAGCTTCTAATTCAGATTATATAGGAACTGATTTATATATGAAAGACTTAGATAGTCAAGGATATGACCCTACATTAGGTTATAACAACATGACAGCTTTAGTAGAAGACCCAATTGAAATAGATTCTAATGGAAACTTTAAAGCTACTAAAGATTATACACAATTATATAAAAATCAAAAATTAAATATTATAGATAAAAAAGTAGATACAATTCTTAATGCTGATATTTCTCAAGAAGCTAAACAAAGAACAATAGATAATTTATTTGATAATATAGATATTCCAGAAGTAGAAAATCAAGAAGATTATTTTAATTATAGAAAGTCTAAAGATTCATTAACTCAAGCTGAAATGAATTTAAGTGGATTACAAAGACAAGAATACGATAAAAATATAAGAGAGATTAGTAGACTTGAAAATATTGTAGAGCAAGGTGGTGGAGAAATATTTGGAACTAAAATACCTACAAGTCCACAAGCTTTAGATAGAATAAAAGAATCAATTAATTCTTTAAAAGAAGAAAACATGAATATCTTAGCAACTCCTGAAGGTGGTAACATATCTAAGATAGCTGAGTTACAAAAAGAAATTGATGACTTTGAAGCTAACAAAGAAAAAATAAGATATGAAGTACCTGCTGGTATGTTTGATAATAAACAAGAACAAATAAATAAAAAGAAAGCAGAACTAACAGAATTACAAACTAATGCTACATCTCCTATAATGAAAAAAGAAGTAAATGTTTTTGAACCTAAAGCTACAGGAGAAGATGTAACTAAAAAAGCTATTGAGGCTGTAACATTTAATGATGAAAATGCAGCTACTTTTTTAAATAGAATAGCTTTAGTAGAATCAGATTTTGGCACAGATAAAAATACTTTTAAACAAAAAGATTCTTCAGGTATTTTCCAAATAGAAAGAGAAGGTGCTTATGATGAAGTTATGAGAAGACTTGACCCAGAAGCTGACGTAGGTGGTAATGTTAGAAGATATAACGAACAACTTAAAGATTCTTATGGTATTGATTTAGCTCAAATGTCTTATGAAGATTTAGAACAACCTATCATAGGTGCAGCTTTTGCAAGAGCTTATCTATTAACAGTACCAGAAAGTATTCCTACAGACTTACAAGAGCAAGGTGAATACTGGAAAAAATATTATAATACAGTTCTAGGAAAAGGAACTCCTGCAAGATTTGTAAGAGAAGCTAGATTTAAAAGAATATAATGAAAAATGATTTACAAGAATATCTCGATTTTTTAGAGAGAGATAAGTATAAAGATGTGGATAAAAGTAAATCTATTCCAGATGAAGCTTTAGGAATATTTACTCAACCTTCACAGCCTGAACAAGGTTATAGAGTTCCTGAAAGTTATGTTGAGTATTCTAAAAATCCTACACCTTTATATTCTTCAGCTAAAAAATCTTTATCAGAATTAGAAGCAGACCCTGAGTTTGATATGAGGGCTACACGTTTCTTAGAAGGTATTGGACGTAATGAAAATATATTTGAATACTTAAGAGATTCTGATTATAGTTTAAGTTCTGCTGCTCAAAGGTCTTTTGAAGTTGGTAATTGGACAGAAGAACAAAAACAAGATTATTTATATCTTAGAGAACAATTTGATAATGCAGAACTCAGAGGTCTTAAAGAACGTCTAGGTTTTGTTAAAGACTTTACAGTCGATATGGTCGCTGACCCTCTTAACATTGTAGCTGCTTTATTTGCAGTTCCTACCATGGGAGCTTCAGTAGGTGCAAAAGCTACTGCAACTGCTTTAGCCAATCAAGGTTTAAAGCAACTTACCAAATCTCAATTAACTAAACAGGCTTTAAAGTCTGCAAAAGCTCCTGCTATATTAGGTGCTGCTGAAGGTTTAGCATGGGCTGGACCACACGAATACTTTTTACAATCTACTGATGTAGGATTAGGTGCTAGAGATGAAATAGATATGTCTTTAGTAGCTGGTACCGCAGCTTTAGGTGGACTTATTGGTGGTGTGGGTGTAGGTGGTTTAGGTGCTATAAATGCTGGTCGTTATCTTTCTAAAGAATTTAAGTACTCTAATGAAGAAGCTATTATAAAAGAAGGTAAGAAAAAAACTAGAAAACAAATCCAAGAAGAGGAACAAATTAGTTCTGTAAGTGAAAAGAAAGATAATATAATTTCAAATTTAATTGGTAAACCTACGACTGCTTTTATTCAAAAAGCTAAGAAGTCTGCAACTCTTACTGACTTATTAGATAAATTTAGATACGATTGGGACGTTAGTGTCTTTGGTAAAAAAGATGTAAAAGTTAGAAAAGATTCTTATGGTATGGCTTTGGGTAAAAGACAAGGTGAATACTTATCTGGAATGAATCGTGCTTTAAATCCTTTAAACAAAGTACGTAGAGCTTGGTATGATTGGTCAGGTAAGTTAGAAGTAAAACAAAATGACCAACTAGCTTATCTTCTTAGAGGTGGTAAAGATAAAGAATTTAATGGTAAGCCTATAGACAATGAAGTCTTTGATACCTATAAAGAAATAAAACAATTATTAGACAATGTTTTTAACGAAGGTAATAAAGTAGGTCTATTTAGTCCTTTCCAAAGAGTTACTGCTTATATGCCTCGTAAGTTTAAATACGAAGCTATAGAAAATAATTATGATGACTTTGTAGACTTAATTAAAAAGTCTGGACATGCTGACCCACTAGATGAGATACCACAAGTTAGAGTTATTACTGATGAAAATCAAACAATAGTTGCTAGACTAGAAGGTCAAAACGGAATAGATGCTGAAGCTTTTGGTTTTGAAGGAAATATTAAAAGCTTTAAAGAACTTGCTAGAAAAGAATTAGGTATTGATATAAATGATACAACTACTAGAGCTGATGAAGTTTTAGAAAAAGCTAAACAATTAAAAGCTGAAAGAATTGTAGATGATATGTTAGAATATCGGTGGACACCTTTTGAGTTAAGGTCATCTTTAAAAGCAGGTAACGGTTCTAGTTTTATACAACACAGAGCTTTTAAAAATATAGATGATAATGTACTTGCTCCTTATTTAGAAAATGATGTAGAGTTAGTATTACAAGATTACTTTACTAATGTATCTCAAGCTATTGAAAGAACTAGATTTTTTGGTAAGTCAGTAGAAGATTTTAAAAAGAATTATTTAGATAAAATTCAAGATGAACTAAGAGCTAACGGAGTTAGTAAAGCTGATACTAAACAAACTATAGAAAAACTTAGAGTGATGCATGGTAGGGTTACTGGATTAGATGTACCTTCTATTAAAAGTCCAACACTTCAAAGTTTTTCAGACTGGGGAAGATTATCACAGCAGATGGCTCACTTACCTTTTGCTACTATATCTAGTATTACAGAGCCTTTTATTCTTTTAAGTCGTGTAGGTGTTGAAGATGCTCCTGCTGCTGTTAAAGATATAGGTAAAGCTTTAGTTGCTGAAACTAAGAAAACAGGTCAAAGAATAGCTCAAGGTATTAGAAGAGGATTCGGTGGTAAAACTAAAAACTTAAAAGACTTAGATGACGAAACATGGTCAGAAGTTTATCAAACAGGTTTAGCTTTAGAACAAGCTGTACAAGAAAGAATAGAAGGTTTAACTGGAGAAGCTATAAAAGGAACTGTAGCTAGAAGTTTACAGAATACATTCTTTAAAACTAACTTACTTACACAGTGGACAAGTGCTGTACAGTTAGCTTCGTTTACAACCGGTAAAAGATTAATAGTACGTAATGCTGAAAGATTAGCTAAAGGTAAATTAAATAAAGAACAAAAAGAATATTTAACAGAACAATTAAATGATTTAGGAATAGATGCTGATGAAGCTGTAAGATTTTATAATAAATCTTTAGATAAGAAAGGTAATTATAGTGGGGTCTTAGCTAAACAACAAGACTTTTATGATACTAAATTATTATCAGGTGCTAATAGATTTACAAAAGAAATCATATTAAACCCTAGTACTGCAGAAGCTAACAGACCACTATGGTTTTCAACACCTGCAGCTCAAGTATTAGTACAGTTTGCTGGATATCCTACAGTTTTTAACAATACTATTCTTAAAAGATTTGCAAGTGAAGTATCTACTGATGCTAGAAGAGCTATAGCAGGAATTAGAGAAGGTAGAATATCTCCACTTATAGGACAAGCGACTCCAAAGATTTTAGGAACTACTATGCTTATGACTGGTGTTGCTATGTTAGGTAACTATATTAGAAGCCCACAATATTTTGATACTAAGTTTGATGGTACTTTAAAATCTGAAGGTGAGATTATAATGGACTCTATACAAAGATGGGGTGGATTTGGTCCTTTTGATTATGCAGCTAGATTTAGTGATGCTGATGAAGCTGGTGCTGGTGATTTAGGTTCATTATTAAAAGCTGTTTCAGGTCCTTTACCTCAAGATGTTATTGATAGTATTCTTTACAGAAAAGGTATACCAGAAATTATAGGAACTAACTTACCTTTTTATTCTGCTTATGATTTAATAGGTGGTGAAGGAACTAAAAAAGATTTAAGAGCTAACTTAAGAGCTATAAGTAAAGGTAAACCAAAAGAAGAAACTAAGTCTACTTACTTACCTGCATTCTCAAAAGGTGGTATAGTTAAAAATGTACCTAATGTAACTGACGAACCTGATGAAATGAAGAGTAGAGTTACAGGTATACCATTTAATGCAACATCAGAAGCTGCACAAGATATTGAAGATAGAGAGTTAAAAGCTCAAATGGAATCTTTAGGTTTAAGAGAACCTTACGTAGT
>Ga0208898_1002927_pt1 | contig 10217 bp, 13 predicted proteins | sample VirMetDEL_Mar_4_FD_184513 | JGI IMG/M metagenome (GOLD analysis project Ga0208898, IMG submission 184513) | Aqueous microbial communities from the Delaware River and Bay under freshwater to marine salinity gradient to study organic matter... | ecosystem: Environmental > Aquatic > Marine >...
TAAATGAGGTCTCAGCGCCGACGAAGATAAATAAGAAAGTGTCAAAGGTTGAAGAGAACCGTAAGCGTTTCGAGCTTGCTTGGCACGCATCACATCGTGAACGAGATAAGCACAATAGGCCACACGTTACGAGAAGTGGGCTGATAGATTACTTGATTGGGCCTCACATCGGGATGAGCGAGGCTTACGCAAAAAGACAGCTACAGCCAACATCAAATACGTTCATTGGGATACTAATTGATGCCGGATATATTGCTCCGTTTGAGCGAGGATGGTCGGTAATTAATGACGGTTGTATCATCGATTTTGGTGAAAACGGATAAAATGAGGAAAATCAAAGACTTATGCAAAAACGGATAAAACGGATAACAACGGATAAAAAAAGTTTATCCGTTGAGATTGTATATAAATCAATGACTTACAAGAAAACGGATATCCGAAACGGATAAAAATGGGGCAGAGTCAGATAACGGACAGACACGGATAAAAGTCTTGTAAAGACTTTATCCTGTCCGTTTTATCTGCGTTATAATTTTGTCTGTGGATAACTTACTGGAGTTAGAGATGAGTGAAGAAGTAAAGATGGGTAGGCCAACTGATTATACCGATGAGTTGGTGGATAGAATTTGTGAAGAGATCGCGGCTGGCAGGTCTTTGAATAAGATTTGTCAGGAAGAGGATTGGTGTCCATCGAAGAACACGTTTTATCGTTGGATGTATCGGCATCCAGACATTCGTGACAAGTACGCGCGCGCAAAGAATGCGCAGCAAGAGTTTGCGGCTGAAGATATATTGGAGATCGCTTACGACGCAACGCCTGAGACTTACAACGTGGCTCGGTTGAAGGTTGACGCGCACAAATGGGTCGCATCAAAGCTATTGCCCAAACGATATGGCGAGAAACAACAGCTCGAACACACTGGCGAGTCTGGCGGGCCGTTGATCATCAAGTGGAAGGATAGCGAATAAGGTTTATGTCTGCGATAGAGATCCCGTACCATCCTCGGAGAGTAATGCTCCCGTTTCACAATCGAACCCAGAGATTTGCCTGTTTGGTGGCGCACCGAAGGTGCGGTAAAACAGTCGCAGCAATTAATGACCTGATTCGAGATGCGCTGACTATTCAGCGCCAGAATGTACGGGTTGCTTACATTTCGCCAACTTACCGGCAATCTAAGGCCGTGGCGTGGGATTACTGCAAAGAGTTTACGCAAGGCATCCCCGGGATCAAAGTCAATGAGTCTGAGCTTAGGATAGATTTTCCTAATGGCGCTCGAATTAGGCTATTTGGGGCTGAGACCGCAGATTCAATGCGAGGTCTGTACTTTGACTCAGTTGTGCTGGACGAGCCAGCCGACTTTCCGGCTAACGCTTGGTCAACAGTCATTCGACCTGCAATCGCTGATCGTCAGGGCCGGGCCACGTTTATCGGAACCCCAAAAGGCAAGAACGAGTTCTGGGAAATATACGACGCTGCAAGCCGAGACAGTAGCTGGTATACCGCGATGCACAAAGCCAGCGAGACAAGTTTGTTGCCGCAAGAGGAATTAGACGCGGCGCTCAAAACAATGGGCGAGGATCGTTACGAGCAAGAGTTTGAGTGTAGCTTCGAGGCTGCCATCGCTGGTTCGTATTACGGAACTGAGATGAAACGCGCAACAGAAGAGAACAGGCTCACAATAGTTCCATACGATAGATCACTTGGAGTTGTCACTGCGTGGGACTTGGGCGTTGGCGACTCGACATCGATATGGTTCGCGCAGTATGTCGGTGTTGAAGTTAGGCTGATCGACTACTACGAATCATCTGGCGTTGGCCTAGATCATTACGCTAACGTGTTGCAAGATAAGAATTATGTTTACGAATCTCATATATTGCCTCATGATGTGCAGGTCAAAGAGTTGGGAACGGGCAAATCTAGGCTTGAGACGTTAGATAATCTTGGAATTAGACCTGTAGAAATAGCACCGAAGCTCAACGTTGATGATGGCATTCAGGCGGTACGATCCATGCTGGATCGTTGCTGGTTTGATGAGAAAAAGTGCAATCGAGGGATCGAGGCATTGAGACAGTATCAGCGAGACTACGACGAGAAGGGCAGAACGTGGCGAGGCAGACCGAGGCACGACTGGACTTCGCATGGCGCTGACGCGATGAGATACTTGGCAGTCGGCTATCGACCAATGAAGTCTAGCTGGGGAGAGCCGATCAGAAGAAATCTAAAGGGAATAGCGTAGTGGATGGTAATATTAAAAAATTAATACCAAGTAAGATTAGAAGATTAATACAGCTTGGTTTACTTGCTGCTGAACAAGCGGATAACGCCACTCAAGTTAAACGAGCAACTACTTCATACGAAAACGCTAAAAAGAAAAGTAAAGTATTTGCTGAAAGAGAAAAATTAGCTCAAAAAAATGATTTTGAAACTGTAACAAAATCTGAATCATTTCCAAAAAATATTATTACTCCAGAAGATTTGCAGGGAGAAATATTAATTCCTTTGATGGGCGATCCAAGTGACATTGGATTGTTATCTAGAGTTGGCGGTATACCTGTTAACTCTCAAATAGAAGGCGGGTCAAAATTTCCGTTTAAGTGGAAGGATTTATCTTGGGCTTCAGAGCCAAAATCGGCTGGTTCTTATGTAGACAAAGTAAGACACATTGCAGAAAAACAAGGTCAAGCGCCTGTTTCAGTTAATACGTTAATGACAAATGAGTCTATGTATTCTCCAAGATTTGTCATAGATTCAGTATTGCAACAAATTGAAAATTCGCCAAATATACTTAAAAAAGATATTTTGAATTTTGATAAAACTATTAGAAAAAAGTTTCCAAAAGTAGAATGGCCCGGCCTTTTAAACGGCGGAAAAGAAATGTTATTAAGTTTGCCAATGAGGCAACGAGCCGCAATTTTGAAAGTTATGAGCCAAGCTCAGTTTCGAGATAAAGGATTTCCATTAATTGATGAAACAATTAGAGGCGCAAGGGATAGACGTTTTGACAATTCTATTCTTGGAGATAGTGGTGCTGCAATTGTAAGAGTTGATCCAAATCAAGATTTAGTGTCTTTACCTGATTATATCCACAAAAATTATGGCTCAGGAATGAAGAAAGTTTCTGGATCTGAAGCTCAACAGCTTGAAAGATTAATTCCTTTCAGAACATTTTTTAAAGATTTGTTTGCAGAAAAAGCAGTTTTAAAAGATAAAAATGGCAGGCCATTAACAGTTCCTAATGCAATTGGAGCAGGAAATTTATCAAAAGATGGATTTCAAAAGGCAGATCAACAATGGGTTGATGCCAATATGCAATACCTTGAAAGAATGAAAGGCAATCCAAAAGGATTGTTATCTGCCGTTGGAGCGCCAACAGCAGGAGTATTGGCAAAAGATTACCAAGGAGATCCAATGACAGGCATGGATATGTTGCAAGTTAAAGGAGCTGGTGTTCCATTCTTGCCGACAATGAAAGAATATGGATTATCTGCTTTAAGGGGCGCTGTTCAGGCTACATTGGATTCAATGAAAGGCGCATCGTTTGTCCCGGGATTTAAAAAGGTTGCAGAAACTGCTGAAAGAGCAAAAGTACCGGATTACGAAGCAAAATACGCAACAGATATAGACAAGACTTTATTTGAACTTTTAGGTAGTTTTATACAACCGAATTTAAAATAGGAGAAAACGATGGATCGCATGAAAATGCAGGGATTACTTGGGATGATGAGCAATAAAGGGCCTCAGACTGATTTTGATAGATTAATGATGCAAAAATCATCACTTAATAAAGGGCCTCAGACTGATTTTGATAGATTGCAGGAATTTAGAAACAATTCAATGCCGCAACAAAGATACACTTTTGATCAAATGATGCAGGCAGATCCAAGTGGGGAATATATAAGCAATATGTTTAGAGATATACCAAATCTAAATGAAATGCAGCGTAGAGAATTGTTCAACTCGTTGGATGAAGAACAAAGAAAACAGGCTTTTGATATTTTGTTTAATTACGCTCCACAGTACAGTAGATAACCATGACAATCACAAACTACTCAACTTTACAGTCAACGGTCGGTGATTTCTTAAACCGTAGCGATCTGACAAGTGTGATTCCGGTGTTCATTCAATTGGCCGAGGCGCAAATGAACCGCGATCTCAGGCATCACGAGATGGAGGTCAGAAGCACAGGAGGCCAAGACGCTGGAGACGAATATATGCAAGTTCCAGCAGATTGGCTTGAAAACATTAGGCTTCATGTTCAAGGTGCTGGCACTTCTCCAATCGATTTAATATCAAGGGCTTCAATGGCTGATAAAAGGGCTGGAAAAGAAGATACAACCGGAAGGCCAGAGTATTACTGCATGGCAGATAGCCAATTTCAGCTATATCCCACGCCAGACGCAAATTACACAATTGAGCTACTTTATTACCAAAAAATACCTGCTTTGGCATCAAATAGCACAAATTGGTTGTTAGACAGTCATCCAGATGTATATTTATATGGAAGCCTTATGCATTCTGCACCATACTTGCAAGAAGATGCAAGAACTGCTGTTTGGGCTCAATTGTATGCGGCAGCAGCTCAAAGGATAAACCAAAGTTCTGAACAGGCAAGAATGTCTGGTTCAGGTTTAACACTTAAAGTAAGAGGACTAGGCTAATGAGCTTTTCAAATTATTTAGAAACAGAGCTTTTGGATCATGTATTTGCAAACAATGCTTACACATCTCCAACAACTGTTTACGTTTCATTGCATACAGCAAATCCAGATGAAGATGCTTCTGGTGCTGAAGTTTCAACGTCAGGAACTGGATATGCTAGAGTTGCTGGAAGTTTTTCAGTATCTGGAAACACCGCAACAACGACTGCGGCAGTTGAGTTTGCAACAGCAACCGCTAGTTATGGCACAGTAACTCACGTTGGCATTTGGGATGCATCGACTGCTGGCAATATGCTTGCATATGCCGCATTGACATCATCAAAGGCAATAGATACTGGTGACGTATTCCGCATCCCAACTGGCGATTTGGATATCACCTTAGACTAATATGGCGTACAGAACTGGATTTGGCACTGGTAATTATGGCGTTAGGGCGTTTGGCCTTGACGGCACGATTACTGATGCCATCGGTTCTGCTACAACAGCCGCAACTACAATATCGAGCGCTGAAGTTGTAAAAAGCGCAAGCGCAAGCACAAGCGCAACAGCATCTTTAACATCTGCTGGACATATAGTAAAAGATGGATCTGCCGCGAAAACGGCAACTGCATCTACATCTGCATCTGGACAAAAGATATTTCAAGGATCTGCAACTGTTTCTGCAAGCATTACAAGTGCTAGTGCGTCAATACAGTTTGTAACAAACGCAGATGCAAGCACAAGTGCAAGCGCATCTTTCTCTGCTAGTGGAATTCGCGTAAGACTTGCCGATACAGCAATCTCAGCAAGTTTAACGGCAACATCTAATAGCCAACTTGAGGCAAATGCAGTATCTCAGATTGATGCGGTTGCTACTGTATCACCATCAATTGTAAGAGTAAGGTTTGGTGGCGGAAGCACAACTCAGAGCGTTTCATCTTTTGTTGCAATTGGCCGCGAGAAATGGGAAACCATTTCAGTAAACGGCGTAACTTGGACAAACATACCTGTTAATTCTAATGAATGGACTAAACTAGCCGCCTAAAGGAGTGAAAAATGGCTGATACTACAACGACGACTTACGGCCTCACTAAACCAGAAGTCGGCGCATCTGAAGATACTTGGGGAACCAAGTTAAATACTAACTTAGATACTCTTGATGATTTGCTAGATGGAACAACGGCGATTGCGCCAAATCTATCAACTCTTACCGTTAATGGAGTTGCAGTTACATCGACTGCCGCAGAGCTTAATATTCTAGATGGAGTAACTGCTACTGCCGCAGAACTAAATACGTTAGATGGCATTACCGCAACTGTTACTGAGCTAAATTATACTGACGGAGTTACGTCGGCAATACAAACTCAGATAGACGCAAAAGCTCCAACTGCAAGTCCAACTTTTACAGGAACTGTAAATATACCTACAATTGATTTTGGTGATTGGACAATCACAGAATCTGCTGGCGTGTTGTATTTTGCAACTGGCGGTACAAACAAAATGAAGCTAGATGCTTCTGGAAATCTTACAGTTGTTGGAAACGTAACCGCATACGGCACAATGTAAAGGATAGATAAATGGCGTTACCAAGTAGCGGAACTTTAAGTATTAGCCAAATAGCTTCTGAGTTTTCAGATACTGCGCCTCACTCTATGAGTGAGTTTTATAGAGGTGGAGGTCTTGTTCCAAACTCACCAAGCAATACTGCGGTGCCTACATCTGGGCAAATAGCTATCGGTAATTTTTATGGCGCTCAAAATAGAGTTGGATTGCCGTTAACAATTACTGGAAATACTCAAAACTACAATTTGTATAACACAGTTTCTGCTAATCCGGGATACTCTGCCGGATCTACAGATATTACATTGACGATTAATCCGGGAGTATATGTAGGATCAACTTCTACAGGAAGTTACGCCCTTTCAATCCCCGGAAGTTTTAATCCCGGAGACACTGTAACCGTTGTAAATAACGGAACTGTAATTGGAATGGCAGGAAACGGAGGATCTGGAGGCCCCGGAGGATATCCGGGAGCGGCAAGCGCAGGTTCAAACGCAGGAAACGCTGTATATGTAAGTTTCCCAACTGTAATGACCAATAACGGCACACTAGCAGGCGGAGGCGGAGGTGGCGGAGGAGGACGCGGATGGGAATATGTAGCTCCGCCCGCACCTAAAACACCAACACAAATTACGCCTCTTGGCGGAGGCGGAGGTGGCGGTGGCGCAGGATATAACGCTGGCTCTGGAGGCGCTGGAGGGCCAGCAACTTCAGGAAATCAAACTCCATATCCGGGATCGCCGGGAAGTAGCGGGTCATTTACTTCTGGCGGAAATGGTGGGGCTGGCGGAAGTTTCCCTAGCGGATCAGGTGGGCCGGGAGGATCAGGTGGAGGGCAAGGCGCAAACGGAAGTTCTGGAGGAAGCACTCCATTTGGCGGCGGAGCCGGTGGAGGAACTAGAGGTTTTTATTTAGTAGGCAATCCATACGTTACATATCCAGCAACCGGAACAAGATTAGGTCAAGTTTCTTAAAAAGAGGACATCATGCAAACAGTTACAGTAAAAATAATAGATTTTGAAGAAGAAAGTGGATCATTAATTTGTTCATTTGCTTCTGACACTACGCAATCAAATAATCCAGATGATTACAGATCGTTTGCGTTCCAGCCTGTATTAATGTGGCCTGAAGCGAACACTACCGAAGAGGTAATGGCTGAATTGGCTAAATGTGGGATTTCTATGTGCCAAGATGCTGAAAGGCAAGAGTCTTTTAAAAATAGCCCTGACAAAATTAACTCATATAAAAACATGGTTAATCAAGTTAAAACTTTTAATGTTTCAGACCTTTTGGTTAATAACTCTCCAGAAGAGCAAACTCCATCGGTGGAGGTATAAAAATGCAGAGGAAAGTATATAGAGCATTTGGTTTTCTTGTATATAACAATATATTTAAAGATGCAGAGCCATATTTTCCAGCTTATGCCGCCAATAGAAAGTGGTTTAACTATTTCACCAAAGGCTCGATGGTAAATAACGTCGTAATGTCTACAAATGAGGCATTGCCAGACTGGCCAACTGGATCTTGGATTACTCCAGATGATTTAACGTTTTCAGGAACGGTAAGCCATACGATTGTTGGCGATACTGAGGTTTGGTGCGTACCAGCAGAAGCAAATAACAACTATTTGCCAGATTGCGAGAAATGGTTTTTGGCGGCAGGAAGCTCTGAGACATTGCCAGTTGGGACGAAAATCATGTTTTGCGATGGATCGTTGGCAGTAAACGGACAAACGATTACAAATCCAACTCAATTAAAGATTAAATCATCTGATACAACGGTTACCGCCAATCAGGATTGTTTTGGTATAAAATTTGTTTGATGTACGCCAAACAGCTAGATATCAGTTTTCCAATCCCAGAGGATCGGGATAGAGAGATATTAAGCGAACATGGAAAGCTAAAGATATCTAACAGACCAAGTTTAATTAGGCGAAATTTGTTAGAAGTTGACGATTACTTAAATCTCTTACCGCAAGTAAGAGATTTTTGTATTGACTCATCTATTAGCGATTTAAAGTTATTAAGCCCTCATTTACACACAAAAGATAAGTCTGTTATCAACTTTTATCTAAGCACAAACAATGAAGTTACATCATTCTGGGAGGGCAAAGATGAGTTTGATGATAGATGGACAACTGATGGTGGCGGAACTTATTACAACGTAAAGCCTGAAAATCTTGATGTTGTTTACAGATTCTGTGCCAAGCCCGGCGACGTATGGATACTAAATCCTCAAAAAATACATTCAGTATTGCCTGACATTCAGGCAGAAGAAAACATCAAAAAGGGCAACAAAGATAGAAGATTGATACATTACGTCAGAAAAAACACAAGAAAGATGATTCAATTAATTTTTAATATAGAAATTGATGAAATGATAGAAAGGATTTATGCGTAATTTTAAGTTGGTTGAGAATGCCTTACATCCAGATAATTGTGCTTATTTAACTGATTACTTGAGAAAGCATTCTGAGTCTGGAAATTATGTTCCAGACGTTCAATGCACAATAAGCGCACCACTAGAAAATGATCCTATACTTGAAAAATTGTTAGAAGAGTTTTTGCCAAAAATGGAACTAGAGACAGGCAAAAAACTTTTTCCAACATACGCATACGCTAGATATTATAAAAAAGGCGAAGTTATGCTTTGCCATACTGACAGGCCATCGTGCGAAATAAGCGCAACAATCACTCTTGGATTTGATTCTGAAGTTTGGCCTATTTTTATGGCAGATCAAGGATCTGAAACTGATCAAGGAATTATTGGCCAAAATGGAAAAATATCTAGAATAAAAAACATTCAAAAGTTTTTAATGAATGTTGGTGATGCGGTTATATATAGAGGATGCGACGCTCCACATTGGAGAGAAGAATTTAAAGGCGAATGGCAGGCGCAAGTATTTTTACATTACGTTGACCAAGACGGCCCAAACGCAGAATGGAAGTTTGACAAAAGAGAATGTTTGTCGCACATAAATAATAAAGATACATCAAACGATGAAATATTCTTTTGGTATGTGGACGATGCCATATCAAAAGCATCATGCGATTTGATGATAGAAAAGTTTGAGCAAACAGAAGGTTTTCAAAAAGCTGAAATTGGTGGTGTAAAAAATGGATCTGTTAATCTCAATGTTAGAGATGTCAACAAATTATCAATTACAAATGAGATTGGCATAGGCGCAACTTTGACCGGCATTGGATTTAACATTAACCAAAGGGCATGGAAATTTGATGTAACAAGAAGCAACCAGTGCGAGTATTTGCGTTACGATCAAAACGGACATTACAAGACTCACGTTGACTCGTGGATTAATCCAAGTGAAAAAGAATGCAGAAAAATAACTGTATTGGCGTTTCTAAATGATGATTTTGAAGGCGGCAAATTTTATCTACAACATGGCTCAGAGAGGATATATCCAAATCAAAACAAAGGAACTGTTATAGCATTTCCGAGCTTTATGAATCATGGAGTCGAGCCAGTAACGTATGGCATAAGGCGTAGCATAGTTACATGGATTGTCGGGCCTTGGTTTAGATAATATGAAACAACACCATAAATTACTTATATCTCAGGCGCTCATACATCTAATTGGGATAGTAGGCATTTTTCTATATTTTGACGCTAAATTCTTATGGCTAACTGTCGCTGGAGTGTTTTTGTTCGCCCATTTAGGCATAGGAATTTACTGTCACAGATATCTAGCTCATCATTCTTTTGAAACTAGCTCTTTTGTTGGCAAAATATTAAATTTTTTATCAATTATGTGCTTGCAAGGGCCGCCAATGGTATGGGCGGCAAACCATGTTACTCACCATAAGAACGCTGATCAAGACGGAGATCCGCATCCAGCAAGCTCATGGTTTAGGACTTGGTTTTGGATAGGTACGGACAAGAACTCTGTTATCTGCCAAAAGACAATAAAAAGGCTATCAAAGGACAAAATACATAAAAACACAAATAAACACTATTACAAAATATATTGGTCAATTATCATTATTTCTAGCTTTTTTGACT
>Ga0208898_1002928_pt1 | contig 10212 bp, 15 predicted proteins | sample VirMetDEL_Mar_4_FD_184513 | JGI IMG/M metagenome (GOLD analysis project Ga0208898, IMG submission 184513) | Aqueous microbial communities from the Delaware River and Bay under freshwater to marine salinity gradient to study organic matter... | ecosystem: Environmental > Aquatic > Marine >...
GCAAGAGGATTTGCAAAAACAATTCTACTACAAAGACGGAAGGTTAATAAGAATTTATCATCCTTCGCCAAGGCATCAGAATACTATCGGTGATGTAGCTGGAACGTTACATCAAGGAAGATATCGTGTGCGAGTGAACGGAACCATCTACTTAAATAGCAGACTAGTATATATGTTTCACTACGGCATAGATGCTGATGCAGATGACATCGACCACCGTGATAGAGACAAAAGCAATGACCGTATTGAGAACTTACGAGTAGGTTCACATCAAGAAAATATGTTTAACAAGGAATTGAACTCAAACAATACCAGCGGACATCGTTGTGTGTATTGGTATAAACGTGATAGGAAGTGGTTAGTAAAGGTCGCGGGTAAACATATTGGCTACTATACAGAACTTAATGATGCGATTGAAGCTAGTAGAACTGCATTGCGTGATGCTGGCGGTAACTTCTATAAATGAAGTTGCGTGCTTGTTAGACTAATATTTAGCAACGTTTAAAAAACAGTAATCTGTCGCGTTGCTCTAGTGTCTCATGTGGCTGAATGTGAGGCAACAGGGTGTCGTAAATATATTGATTATCGTAGAGTGAGTGGGTGAAATATACGTTGATACCATCGGACAACTCACTATCAAAAGGTGAGTACCAGGCGTAAGGAATAAACGTTTGCCAAGGCTCTAAATCTTGAGACACCCAGCTGTTCAGTTCCTCTAGGCGCTGAGCAGTTTTTATTATGTGTTGCTCTTGTGCTTCAAGGCAAGGCATATAAGCAAGGTTATCTCGACAAAGCAGAGCGTGCTTCCACATCAGTGTGCCATCTTTGTGAATTAACCGAGAAGGATGAACAACCAAACCTGATGGTAAGTTATACATAAACGATTTATCAATATGCTTACTCATCACAACATCCCTTTATTTTCGTCGTAATAAGCTAAGTCTTTAGCCCAGTTATCACCAGCAAATTCGTTGTAAATAATACGACCGATGTCACGGAACGTGTTATAGAACAACGTAACTTTATCAATGTCACTGATGATGGTATGAGATGGAGGACCATAGACAATTGCATTCCACGTTGATGGGCACACAGGTTCAAAGCCATTTGTCGTAGCTTTGAGCTGCTTAATACGTTTAAACGGGATGCAGATTGGATAGTCCCAGATGACAGGCGATGCTCTCAGTAATTCAGATGCACTGGTAAAGAATACAAAGCTATTGATGTAACCATTGCGGTACTCGTTGATGGTTTTATTAAACCAAATGCGAGAGTTACGTACAGCTCCTTTAGGTGAGACCCAGACGTTACCGTGCCAATGCTCTTGCAGTGGGTTGATTTCTATTGACGGTACTGAAGTTGCATTAACAAGTACCTGCTGAATAGGGTCTGAAGTAGGGTCAAAGTCAATGCCACCCATTACTTCCCGAGCACGCTCAATGATTTGAGGCGTCGGGTAAAGGGGCAGCTTAAGTCCTTGTGCTTGAAGCTTATCCTTTAAATTCTTCTGCAAGCGCTCGGAGGCTTTCTTGGCTCCCTCCTGCTTCGACAGCAAATGTTCTTGTTCCAGCATCACTAATCAAGGTAATCAAAACGTTCTTGCTCCAGTCATTTTCATCAATCTCTTCCATTAAGTTACGAAGAAACTTCAGTACTTCTTCATCCTCTTCACGTTCAGCAGTCCTGATATCAAATTCAATAGCATGACCCGACATAAAAGTAGTTGAGTCGTTTTGTAAATTGATAACAAGAGAACCTGCACCGTGCTTTTCTACACCAGTAATAGCGATATTGATGAGGTCGTAGAGAATCAACTCAGCAGTTGCAATCAAGAACTGTTGCTCTTGCTCTTTCTCTTTTCCAAATTTCTTGGAACCGATAAGCTGCTGAAGAAGATCTGTGCGTCTAGACATAATGCAATGACTCTTTAATTAGGATAAGTGTTTTTAATGATTAATGTGAGTTTAGAACTCATCTGCTTCTGAATTGTCAGATGGCTTACGGTACAAGCCTGGGTCAGTTGGTTCTGTCTGTGTAATGTGACGACCAGCTAATAGGTCAGTCATCACTGCATCAAAGCGTTCAGCAAAGCCTGTCTCAGGGTTGAGCAGTAGTTCAGCACGTGCATCAATTTCTTCTGATTCATCCATACGTTGCTGCTCCTTAAGCGCTTCCTCAATGATGAACTCACTAATTTGCTGCTTAAGAGTGTGCAGTTGGCAAGCAAGTTCAAATGATTCGAGGTAGCTGTCCTGGTCAACAAAGACACCAACGTTCTGTGGTATTAGATGGAATGGATTGCAGCAATACTTTTCACCGCAAGTAGTCTTAACTCCAGTAAATCCTAGGTCTCCCCAAGTTAGCCACATTGCTACACGCTGTGGGTGGTGTTGTGTTGAAGAGCTGATGCCGTGACGACGCCATGCAAACTGTGGCTGCTTAGTACGTTTATTGATACAGCCACTCCACAGCCAACATTCATCAGGGTCTGCAATGTCAACTTGCGACCAGAACTTCAGAGCTCTGCGTCGTTCACGTTTAAGTAGCCTATCGATGTCAAATGATAGTCTGCCTTCACGAGCAGATGCAACGCATCGAACGCAAGCTTGATGGCTGTCGTAGCGCATTGAATGAGTACTAAACCTACCCAAAGAGTGACCTGTGTAAATGCACAGTTCACCCTCTTCAGCAGTGTTTGACATTTGCAAATGACGTCTGCCATAAGCGTGACCTCCTACTTTACGACTGGGTTTAGCTTCACTCATACTTAAAAACTATTCTCAGGTTTGACATAAGTACCGCCAAGTTTAGGATACTGCTCATCTTTAGGTAGTGAATCTAGCTGTGAGCTAATCATATATTCATAGCGAGTACTATTTTCATACTTTATACGAACGAGCTTATCTCTGGGGGTGTAATACTCAGGCTTACCTACAACAAGTGCAGTCATATCGTTGCTTTTTACGCGCACACGCAAGCCGATGGAAATATCGTTTGGATTCATTGTTAGAAAATATAAGTGTTTAGACTTTGGGTAACAAGCAGGCTTAAGCCAACTTGTATCCTTTGACTGATTTGATCTTCCCTCTTTTGAGGTGAGAGATTGTTGATTGATCTACAGAAAGTTCTTTAGCGCAGGCTTTAGAACTTTCAAAAGTAACTGTATCACCTTCAGGAGATAAAAGTGTGATTGATCTACAGCAACTTAACGCTCGTTGTTTAACGACTTCTGGATCTTCAGGCACTCCTTTATGAAGCTTGGAAATGAAAGCCTTTTGTTTAGCAGTAAGTTTGCGCCCACGATTTGCTTTGCTGATCTTGCGCTTTCGCTCTGGTGTAGCAGGTGACCCGCCACCCCAACCAGCCCCACCTCGTGCTTTGTTATCTAGTATCCCACCATCGCACTTGCGCCCCCAGATAGCAATAAAGATTTCTTCTCTAAGCCAAGCGCTTGCTTGAGTTAAACCATCTTCGAGAATGATTATCAAGTTGCGCTCCGGTACAGGAGCATCGTAAGAATTGCAGTGACGATAGGCTCTATTGCCTCGCCCCATTCCTACGTAATAGGGTGTGCGATTCTCAGTTAAATAGCAATAAACATAGTAATCTTTCATACTCACATTTTAATTAAAATCGCTGAGAACCGTTGGCGTGCTTGTAGTCTGGGGCTTTCTAGAAGTCATTCAATATATGCGCTTCGTTAAGCGGGTCGTTCTTAGGTCGCTGCCATATACGTACAGATTTACTCCTACCGTTGGCATCTTTACGGGAGGTGACTAGACGTCTCCATCCCATAGCTTGAAGGACATCAGCAACACGTCGTGCTTCACGTCGACCTTGACTGCGAGGGTCAAGCTCCAATGCATTTGTCAATACTTCAGCAGCAGTTACTTCACTGCGGATACTGATGTAGCTAGACACCTTATCCATCCAGGGGTCAGGGTCACCGAACTCTTGGATGTACTCAGCAATCGCTGCAATCTCACCGCTGTTGAACTCATAGTCAACGCCATTGCGATAGGCATCAACTGCTGCAGCCCACAGTGAGTCACGCTCATCAACAAGCTGCCGCCAAGGTATCTGGAAGTTAGCTCCAATCTCAAGCGGTACAAAGCGACGGTTACCGGTGCTGTCAACAAGGAACTGGTTACGGTTAGTCGTACCAATTAGTACAAACCGACGCTGCAACCGTTCAGGCAAGCTGGCATACGGACGACGCACTTCATCACAGCGAGTGGTAATGAGGTTCTTAAAGTTCTCAATGTTCCTGATATTGAAGTAGTTATCAATCTCAGGAAGCTCAAGCATCCAAGCAACGTGCAGCCTGTACTGCTCTTTCATTAGTGTCTCAAGAGGTGTGGTGACCTCAGAGAACAGAGCAGGTGGTACAAGGTTGCGTGAGAACATTGACTTACCAACGCCCTGTGCACCGACAAGAATCGGTAGCCAAGACATAGAGCAGCCAGGGTTATACGCACGGGCTACAGCGCCAATCATCATCCGCTGCATTGCAAGAGTAGCAATGTTGTGCGGGTTACCTAAGAACACTTCACCGATACGCTCCCAATCCTTGTGAGGTTTGGCATGAGCGCTGCAGTGGTCTAGGTAACGACGAATAGGACAGTAGCTATTTTTACCTGCTGCATATTGAATAGCAGACTTAACGCGAGGCTCAGGAATGAAAATACCAAACTCACAGCTGAGCTTGGTTGTCATCAAGTCAAGGTCATTACCTTGAAGTGCAACTGTCCGCCCTGTCTGATCAGTGTATTCAATAGCACTGGTCAATTCATTCCGACGCAAGTCACTGAGAATTTCTTTGACTTGACGTACATCTTCCTCACGTTCTTTAGCTGCATCCGATGAAGACTTCTTCGGACGACCACGTTTTGCTGCAACCGATACATCAGGTAACGGTTCAGGTTCAATCATATTAGCCTCCTTTTTTATAGTACTTTGCGATTCTTTTATAACAGAATCCATGCTAGGAAGTGGGTCAAGTTCGGTATAACCAACAGCTGTACCTACAGCACCAAAGCGTAAGTCAGCAGGCAATCGATTAGTCCAGTTAGGGTCTTGCCTTTTTGCCATGCCATACAGCGAAGTGTGACCAGCAAAGTTACCGAGACCACGCCACTTAAATGGCTGAGTATTCTCGTGCTTCTCACCGTGATGACCTTTGAGTACCCACTCAACCCAGTCATCAAAGATGACCTCACCTACGCCAGCACAAGCAGCCATAACAGGCACGAAGTAACTCTCGTACTCTTCGTCTTCTGATGGCCTCAGGAACTCACGTAGCAACCACTGACAGCGCTTTACGTCCTGGTCTGTGACGTCAGAGTTGACAAAGTTAGTTGTCTCCTCATACTCAATGTCCTCAAGTAAAAACGCTGGTACACAAGCAGGCTCATTAAGCTTGACCTCTGCCTTAGTATTTCCATACCACAGGCGTTCGCTTTTTTGACCGCAGTTATCCTTAAGTTCGTTAAGTCCTAGTTCCTGTAAAAGCCTATTAACAACTAACCAATAAGCACCTCTGTGTTGCATAGCGCTTTTAAGTTCAGTCTCCAAGGGAAACAAAGCACGAAAGCGATGCTCAACAGTTGTATGACTTGATGATGTATAGGTAGCAATGCACCAGTCCTTAGCAGTCTGGGTATCCCAGAAAGCTTCAAGTGTTGTGTCACCATCAAAGTCAATGACAATAAGGTTGGAACCGGAAGCATTCTCTGCTTTACGGTGACGATCAATAAAGTGAGTCGCAGTCCAGCCGTAACCAGCTTTGACCCACCCTAGTAACCAAGTGATGTCCTCATAGATATTGCTCCAACCTTTAGCAACCTTCTGAGGATTAGCTTTGTTCTTGCAGCTCTTGTGAACCGCAAGTTTCAGTTTCATTATCTCCATACATTTCGTGGAATTGTTTTGCACGTTTTAAGAATCTAGATTCATATAAATCCATCTGGTCTCCATCAATAAAGATACCTTGAGTAGTCTCTGGGGTTGAGACAATAATCAAAGCAACGTCGCATTTGTAGCCAGTACGCTCAGCTAAAGCAAGCCGGTAAGCCGCCATCTGCTGTGCACATTTCTGATACTTACGGAAGCCACCGAATCCCATACGGTCTCCCTTTTCAGGGAAGCAATTCATATAAGGACCGTTGCTTGTCTTAAAGTCAGCGATGACTTTGACGCCACCGATTTCACCAATCAAGTCAGGGCAACCAGCATATAGATGTTCAGTACTCCATACAAATGCAACTTCTTTATCATCAGAGCGAAGGTGATACCAATCCTTTCGAAGTGGACGTTCGCTCCAATGAATTGTATCAAACCAATCTAGATACTGAGTAATGCCATGCCAAAATTCTTGATACTCTTCAGGCACGCCAGGGCTCAAACCACGAAGATAGTTTTCACAAGCAAGGTGAATAGCAGAGCCCCGTTTTGATGCTTCTTCAAGAGCACCAGGATTATTAGCTTGCCAAGTACGTAGACCAGCTTTTGATTTCTCAGTCTCAGTAGCCGACAGTACCGTAGTCACTGACGGCATATACAATCCAGAACAAAGATACTTACGGTGACCTGCTGAAGTCTGTATTCGGTAAGGCTTGTTAGCCTTTTCCTCAGACATTAGAAATCCTCGCCGTCTGAGCCTGGCGACGTTTGGAACGTGCTGCTATAAGTTGCAGGTGCGGGTGTCTCTTGAAACATAGAGTAGAGATTCCCCACAGCGTTACCTACAGCTTCAGTTACTTGACCTTGTGCTTGAACCATATGAGATAGCTGTGCTACCTCTTGCCGAAGAGCAATAACATGATCCATCAGTGAAGGTGGACGCACAGGTGGTGCCGGAGGTGGACCAGGCTGTACATTTACAGACGTGCCAGCGGCAGTCGCTTGAGACATAATGTCTGCAATGCGCTGTTGCATTTCGGGAGGAAGGTTTTCAATTGAATTAGACATAATCAGAACTCGTTGTCATCTACTACTTTTTCTTTTGCTTTTTTGGGGAGCACGGTTGATCCACGCTTATCTGTGCCACCGGCAGGCAAACCCTTTTCATCCACTTGTTTTCCATCAAATGGATCCTTGCCTTCAAAGAAGTTAGGAAGCCAAATCGTATCCTTTTCTGTTTCCCATTGTGATTTAATTTTTGCAGGAACAGCTCGGACCTTAGGTAAGATACTGTAAGCAGTTTCAAGGCCAGCTCCTTTGCGGCTAATTTTAATTGAGAAATTAGCAAGCCCTTCGTCAGTCCAGGTGTAGTCATCGTCTTCTTGAAGGATTTCAGTTAACTGCTCACGTAGAGATTTTTGTTCAATGAATAGAACTTCAAGGCGACCACGTGCAGCAGATGTAGCAACCCAAGCCAAGAACTTACGAGGCTTTACAAAAGAACCGTCGATCTTGGGACGGTCTGGTTTGGACCAGTCGGTTTCACGTGCAATGTCAGCTGGTTGACCAGGGTGAGACCGAGTAACAACAAACCCATTAAAACGAAGGTCCCCTGTTTTAGGGTCAGCAATCTCGGAGGCGTATTGCCAGCCAACGATTGCGTGTCCTGTTTCATAGCAGCCGAGCAATCGGAACTCTTCTGATTCTCCATCTTTAAGTGAACTAGGTTTCCAATAAGGTTGCGCTTCTTTAGTTTCAATTTTGTCTTTAGGTGCTTCCAGTAACTCTGGAGGCAGTACTTGTAGTGTCATATTTGTGTTTGGTAGACATTACAAATATAAGTAATACAATGAATAAATGTGAGGTATAAACTAATGCGATTTGCAGGTGAAGCACTGACTCCAGCAGAAGCACAGAACCCTGTGGTTGTGCCTAGTACAGTAGATGTAAAGTACCCAGGAGATCGTAGGCCTGCAGGTTCATTTGGTAAAGATGGTGTGCATCCTACGATGCTTCCATTAATTAAACATCGGGTGATTCAAAGTCCAAAGGGTGGTATCACCTGAGAAAATTTTTGGCACTAAAAAAGCCCCCTTACGGGAGCTTTGGGGTACATAACCTCAGCTGAGAATGAAGTTACAAACACTGGCGTGTGCTACATCACCGCCAAACACTTCATCGATTTCGTTCTTAGCTTCACGTTCAAGCTTACTGTCAGCTTTAGAAATGCGGAAATTGACGCAAGGCATAGTCAGCTTTTCACGTAGAGACTCAAAGACTTCTTCTTGAGCGCTGTCGTTAAGGTTTTCGCGTGCTGCTTGTGTATTCACACCAATGAGTCCAGTCAATGACAAGGACATAGGAAGTGCAACTGCTGCAATAGACAGCGAGCGCACGATATTATTTACATCGAAATTAATAGTCATAGTTTAGTACCAATCAGGAAAGTTATCTTCAAAATCTAGACGTGAATGTCTAGTAATCCGGGGATGGATCGACTTCTGCATATCCCGCCGCAGTGCCCGTCTGCGCTCTATTTCCAGTAGATTTTCGGAGCTCTTTTCGAGTGCTGAAGTCATTCGCGACGATAGCGCGGTAAGGGCTGTCACTGTCGTCTTTGCGATACTCACGGAGATATCCTTGGACGCAGATAGGGCGCCCTTTACGGATTCTCTCAGCGAGCTTACTTTTGCGTTGTTCATTAATCTCTAGGTATAGCCAAGTAGTTACATCAGTATTATCGAGAGTGGTTCCAATCTTTGTGGCAACCATTCCATTCTTACGTTCTTTCACTTGGTCATCACCAAAGAAAGCATTACCCAACACAACTTGATTGCAGTACATATCTTTAGGAATGTTCTGCTCAATGGTGGTAACGATTAAATCAAGAGGCTTAGATGTATCATCAGAGAAAACAATGTTGCCTGTAATCAACGCACGGGTACCCGGTTTCCATTCTTCAAAGGATTGAAGCTTTGGACCGGAGCGGTTGTAGCACAGCAATCTAAATCGTACCTCACTAGCACCGTTGCTAGCGGGCACAACAGCGTTAGCGCCGCGATAGTCCAACCCATAAACGTTGATGGGCTCAGTAATGAAGTCTCTGAGTTCAACAGTTGCGACTATAAAATTCATATTTAGGACTGATATTGTATTTATCAGTCTTAATCTTAAGCGTCAAAATGATTTATCGTGAGGTGCTGGGCTATGTTTACGGCAATAAGCTCTCTTAGTTCTTGCTGCATGTTCAGCAGGCACTACAACAGGTGCCTTGCATACAACACAAGGAAGCTCTTTACTCATCAGGGGTTTCTTCGTCATATGTAGTCATCGATGGATTCTCTTGTTCTTCTTTAATCGCTAGAAGGATGTTACCTTCCATAAAAGTATTATTATGTTTACGTGCAATCTCAAGGCATTGTTGCAGTTTTTGGAGTCGATTCATTAGGCCACATAGCATCAGCAATTGTTGGCAGTTGTTCCTTAATAATGTCAAGGGCATTGAGAGCAATTTGTGTATGCTCCCATTGCGTGCCGTGCCAGCTACGTAGGTCAATGTAATGAAGCCAGCTTCTAATAGTTCCAGACATATATAGTCTGGTCGTTGTATTCAACGGTAGCACAGATCGTGCACATTCTTTAGCGACACCTTTACTCAGCATGAACTCATAAAGCTCATTAGCGTCACGAAAATGATCTTCAATTTTTTGCTCAATGAACTCAGTAGTTTCAGTTGGCAAATCGTCAATAGAATTTTGACGGTTTTTTACGTCTTGTCGGCGCAAGTTGGGTATATCAGTAGACATTGCAACTGCATACCTCTGACTGAACTCTTGGAAAGAGAAGCTACGGTGACGCAGGATTTGTGCTGCAATGGCACGTGTTGTATTAATCTCAACGCACATTGAAGCCATTTCAAATGGACTCCAGTGTTTGTGCTTAATCAGATAACGGAGGAGCTTTGTTACTTCGGGATTATCCTCGTTAGCTGGATTTGAGACACGAGCAATCTTACCGATAAGACGCTCGGCATCTGGTGTGACCCAGACAAGTTTTGCATTATGCATATTTTTTAACTAACTCTTTAAGTTGCTTAGCTGTACATTTATCAGCATAAGCAGATACTAAGGCAATAAGTTGGCTTTTGTATTCACTCTTCTTCACTTTTTATATTTCCATATAGCTTCGGCTTGATGCGACCATATCCAGACTCAATAGAGTGGATAGGATTATTCTTGCCTAGCTTATCGTAGTACTCATCAAAGATGTCTGCTTTCGTATAAGCACGTACAGCATCAAACTGTTTGACAC
>Ga0208898_1002932_pt1 | contig 10206 bp, 9 predicted proteins | sample VirMetDEL_Mar_4_FD_184513 | JGI IMG/M metagenome (GOLD analysis project Ga0208898, IMG submission 184513) | Aqueous microbial communities from the Delaware River and Bay under freshwater to marine salinity gradient to study organic matter... | ecosystem: Environmental > Aquatic > Marine > Coastal...
CCATGATCTATCATGGTATATTAAATGGATATCAACACTAATCATTGTTGTCGGTAGTTATCTAAATTCTAACAATGTTTTTCCACTTAACATTTATGTTATGCTTGTTGGAATTACAGGCTGGTTAATTGTAGGATACCTTTGGAAAGACAGGGCCATGCTTGTTCTTAATACACTCATTATTTGCTTTTATCTTTTCGCTGTGCTATAATATGGGAAAGATGCAGAGGAACAAGGGGGCTAATGAAGAGCGCAGTATTGTAAATCTTCACAGAGATTTTGGATTACCCCGAGACAAAGCCCTTCGCGTTCCTCTGTCTGGAATGGCAGAGGGATACAAGCATGACATTATTCTAAATGGATATCAAGGAGAGTGTAAGGTTAGAGGATCAGGTTTCAAGCAGATATATGATTGGCTTAGTAAGGGACCAGACTTCTTAACAGTTCGCGTTGACCGAAAAGAAAGATTATACATTCTTCCAGAAGCAACATGGTTAAAAATAATTGAGGAAGCACAATGGAACAAGTAGAACTACCAACAGCATACCAACAATACATTCATGCCTCTAGGTATGCTCGCTGGCTAGAGAATGAAGGACGGCGTGAGACATGGAAAGAAACTGTTGACCGCTATTTTAATTATATGCAGACTCATCTGAGCAAGAGGTTTAACTTCAATGTAGATAAAGAAGCTATTGATGAACTGCGCGATGCTGTTCTTACTCTTAAAATCATGCCATCAATGCGCCTGCTTATGACTTCTGGCGCTGCTGTTGACCAGTGTAATGTAGCTGCATATAACTGTGCCTATATTCCTGTAGACAGTGTTCGAGCGTTTGATGAAATCCTCTACATTCTTATGAATGGTACTGGTATTGGGTTTAGTGTTGAGCGTCAGAACATTGATCAGCTTCCTCGCGTAAGCGAAACCTTTGAGAATACTGACACAACGATTGTTGTTGGTGACAGTAAGCTAGGGTGGGCTAAAGCATTTCGTGAACTGATTAGTCTTTTGTATGCGGGGCAAATTCCAAAGTGGGACTTGTCAAAGCTGCGCCCTGCCGGGGCTAGGCTGCGTACTTTTGGCGGTCGCTCTTCTGGTCCGGGTCCGCTGAATGAACTGTTTGTGTTTGCCGTTAATCTTTTTAAGGCAGCACATGGGCGTAAACTAACGTCTCTGGAGTGCCATGATCTCGTATGTAAAACTGCTGAAGTGGTGGTTGTTGGAGGGGTACGCCGCTCTGCTCTTATCTCTCTTAGCAATCTATCTGATGATCGCCTACGCGGCGCTAAGTCTGGTAGCTGGTATAATCTATATGGTCATAGAGCCTTGTCGAATAATTCGGCAGTATATACAGCGAAACCTGACGTAAGTATCTTTCTTTCGGAATGGAAAGCATTATATGATAGTCTATCTGGTGAGCGAGGTATTTTCAGTAGAGAGGCTTCTACAAAGAAGGCTGCTGAGAATGGACGTAGAAACATTCATCGTTATGATGAAGAGGTTTGGGAGTACGGTACTAACCCATGCAGTGAGATTATTCTACGTCCTAATCAATTCTGCAATCTTACCGAGGTAATGGTTCGTTCTGAGGATACTCTTGAAACACTTAAAGAAAAGGTTCGACTTGCTACATTACTTGGAACCTATCAATCTACACTGACAGACTTCAAATATCTTCGTAAGCGGTGGAAGGATAACACTGAAGAAGAACGCCTTCTTGGCGTAAGCCTAACTGGTATCATGGATTGTATGCTTACAAATGGTAAAGCCTATAAGAACATGGAAGATGGTCTAAAAGAAACTCTAACACAACTTAAACAGGTTGCTATTGATACCAACAAAAAGTTTGCAGATCAGCTAGGTATTCCTGCCTCTGCCGCAATCACTTGCGTAAAGCCTTCTGGCACAGTAAGCCAGCTTACAGATACGGCCAGTGGTATTCACGCAAGACACAGCAACTACTATGTTCGCCGTGTTCGTGGTGACATGAAGGATAGTCTCACAAAGTTCTTGCGAGAAAAAGCTAGTGTTCCTTTTGAATATGCCATCTCAGGTTATCAGGATATGGATGAAACAAAGCCTATCTACAATGATCAAATTGGCGTGTTCTCTTTTCCAATCAAAGCGCCTGACAAATCCATTACACGAGATGATGAAGTAGCAATGGATCAACTAAAACTTTGGCTATGTTACTACAGATATTGGTGTGAGCATAAGCCAAGTGTTACAGTAACTGTGCGTGAAAACGAATGGTTGTCTGTGGCAGCATGGGTCTACGATCACTTTGATGAAATGTCAGGCATCTCTTTCCTTCCTTATGATGGTGGTAAGTACGTTCAAGCACCTTATGAGAAGATTGAAAAAGCTGAGTATGATAACCTAAATAAAAAGACCCCAACCACAATTGATTGGAGCCTTCTATCTCAGTATGAAATTGAGGACGAAACTAAATCATCTCAGTCCTTTGCCTGTACGGCAGACTTCTGTGAGGTGGTAGACATTTAATGCCTGATTTAACCTTCACACCAGACTTTGAAATACTTACCTGTCTCTTTCCAGAGAAGTGTGCGGAAGAGGATATGCCTTGTCTATGGTGTGTGGAGATTGATCCTAATATGTCTAACGAGGAAATCGAAGCCTTTATTATAAAAGCAAGGAATAATGTAAAGACTAATAACTAGACACTCTTTGTAACGGCATTAATAAGCCAGCCCAATAGACCTGACAAAACGCCAAAGGCAGCAGCAGCACCGTATAGCTTAGAACGGTCGCGCTCAAGAGAGCCAACGCGCTTTGTCAGGTCTTTTATTTCTATCTCTAACCTAGACTGAGAAGATAGTATAGTGTCTACCTTTCCCTCAAGGCGACCAAGACCAATAAGTACTTCGTCGTTATTCATCTTCATCTAGATTCCGCATGATTAGAGGGCGATTGCGGAATTGTTTCTCAGCTTCAGAAAGTCTATCTCTTAACTCTAGAACAATACTCCTAGCTTCATCTCTACTTTTGCCAGAGGATGCAGCAATCTTGTCTATAGTTTTATTGAGAGTTGCCGCTGATAAAGTAATTGGCTGAAATCTTGGAAGAGATTTACTATAGACAGCAGAGTTAACAATCGCTGCTCTAGCCTGATTGTTTAAAACATTTGCGCTACTTAATCTTTTAGTTACTTCATCAAAAATTCTTTGATTGTTTCCGCTATAGTAAGGTTGCTCTCTTAAATAATTAACATGTGCTAGAACCTTACCATATATTCTTTGTTGAGCAAGAAATGAAGCGTTGTTTGCTTCAATATATTTATTAACAAATCTATCAGTCGTTAGATTCTGACGCTCATCTTGTAATTCTTTTAAATTGATATGTGTAAAGAACTGTGCTGTTAAATATAACTCATCAACAGTGTTAGGCTTTTGATTTAAATTTCTAGTAAAAGATGAAGCAAAAGCTGTTCTTGGGCCTGAATACAAACGTCCAATATTTTTATATGCAAGTTCTGCGGAAGCACCAACATTAAATGCTCTTGGTCTTAGTCCCGTATATCTAAGCATACTTTCTGATATACTTAGACGTTCTTCATTTGTACCTAATTTATATTCTTTACTATACGTTTTATTAATTGTTCCCCAAAATGTTCCAATATCAGAAGCGAATCCGGGTAGAAATGCGCTTCCTAGTTTATTAAGAAATTTTTCTTCACTCATATCAGGGTTTGCTAACAGTTCAATGATGGGACCAGTACCTAAAGTTTTGCTTGTAAAGGGTGATATAAATGACCCAAACGCTGATCCGACTGCTTTTGTATATGCTTCTTCAAGAGGAGTACCGCCTGACATAAGTTCATCAGCACGTTGTATAATAGACGGTAAAAGAGTTGAGAAAGCGCCGAATGGATTTGTTAAAGACAAGTCTATAACGTCAGCATTACCCTTGTCATCTTTGCTCATCATAAACAAAGAACCTGCTCCAGCTTTATAAAATTCTGGTGCAAGTGCCTGCATTCCAGCATTCTCAGCTTCGCTAGTTGGAACACCTGAGAATTGATCATTGATAGTATCATATGTAAAACCAGCGGCAGCAGTTGTTGCAGTCAATAACCCCATTCTTACAGAGGCATCCGCAATTAATTTTGATCCTTTTGCCCGTTCACCATTAGCCCAAAGTCGCGCACCTTCTTGCCATTGTTTTGAAAAATCAACAAGCATATTCTTTGTGTTTCTCGTAATCTCAATTGTGTGTGCCATAAAGTTACCAAGACCAACAGACTTCATAGCCTTTGCTAATTTAGGTTGAAATCTATAGTTAGGCATCCATCTATAAACATCATCTCTTGCTCGTTGCATTACTTCTGTTGGAGAGTATCCTAACGATGTGTAAAATTCTCTTCGTTTTTTAAACGAAAGAACTTTAAACAGTTCATCGCCAGAAGCATAACCACGTTTGGCTAATTCAGTTGTAAAATTAAAAAGAGGTATTTTACCTGCATGACCATAAACACCAGAGGAAAGGCTTGAAACAATTGTTTCATTTCTAAGCATTCGCTCTGTTTCTGAAAAGAAATCTGTCTCAAGAATACGCGCCTCTGTCAATGCAGAAAAGTCATTGAATACCTCATCGACTTGCTGCTGTGTATATTTACCACTGTTAATAAGTTTAGTTGTTAAGCCGCCTAAATCTTCATTTCTTCTATTTGCTTTTAAAATCTCAGTCCATATAGGAAAGTAAGTATTTTTAAGATAGGCTGCATCTCTAGCATATTGTTTTGGATTATAAGATATTCCATTTACAACTAAAAAGTTTGTAAATCCACCAACATAGTTTAGAGCAGTGGTGGCAGGAGACAAAACAGTCTTGCCAAAGGTTGCTACATAGTTAATAGTGCCGCCTAAAGACATGAGATTAGAGACAAATGGATTGCCAGATATATCTCCAATCGTTGCGCCAAACATCGCCTGATTAACTGTCTGCATAAAATCCTTATCCACATGAAGCAATGCAAGTGGATTGTAAATCTTACCTGTACCTAGATCGTCAACAGTTTTATTAAACGCCTGTTCTCTTAGATTATCGTTAGACCTGATGATAGTTCTAAATGCTTCATCGTCTGTAATCAGTTTATCTTTTATAGCCTGTTTAAGATTAGTTGTAATCTGAGTACCGTCTGGTGCTGTGACATTGATGGATTCATTCAATGTATTTGTATTCATAGCTAGACGATCAACCTGACCAGTCTTAATTAATTGCTGAACAAGTCCACTTTCAAAATCAAACTGCCTCGTAACAACACCAAGGCGCTGTGTAGCTTCAATTGATCTAGCAACGGGATCATCTACAAATCCAAGCACATCCCTAATTTCTTTTGGCAATGACTTACGTTTTTCTAAAACTGCTTCAAGTGATTTAGAGCCGACAACACTTTGTTTAGCGCCTTTTGTACCGCGTTTAGCTAAACTTGCTAAATCTTCTAGAGTTGTTTCGGTAGACATCTTCTGCAAAACGTCATCCGTAATTCCAGCATCGTCAAAAATTTTCTTTAACTGTGGATTGTTTGCCTGATCAGCTAGGGCTTGAGACAGCCTGCCTGTAATAATTTTGTTTACAATATTTTTAGCACGAACATCATCACCAATGTTTGCTTTAGTTTTAATATATTGAACAGCAGTGTCATACTGTGCCCGTCCCTCTGGTGTTTCTTTTAGGCGTAAAAGATTTCCCTGTGGATCGGTGAAGGCATGATAGTATGCAGTCTGATGAACAGGTAAAGTTTTTAGAAATGGATTGTTGTTAATATCAGCAGGAGAAAGAGTATTCTCAGCAAACTTCTCTCTGTAGTCTGTCTGAATATTCTCAATATTTTTTAACTGCTCTTTAATCTTTGGATTATTGTTTAGAAGATTTGTGTAGAACTCTTCTGCTGAATCCATATTTGCATATGTAGTACGCCCTTTGTCGTCAACAATCTTGTTTAGATTATCATATTCTGTAGGTTTAAAATCTAAACCTTTATCCTGATCTTTAATAAGCAAGACAGAACCATCTTCCTGCTCTGCTGTTTTTAACCAATCAACCTTTTTGTTCTCTTTGTTATATGCTACAAAAAGATTGTTTACAAAACTAGAATTATCTCCAGTGTTAATCCATTCGTTGTATGTCATTCCTTCTGGAATAAAAGGCGCAAAAGAATTTTCAAATTCTGTTTTAATATTTTTAAGTTTAGTTAACTCTGCTTCTTCTCTACCACCAACTGCTCTAAGGAAAGAAGAAGTTTCTGGACCTAGAGATGTGGTAGATGTAAGCCAATCTTGACCAGTAATAACAGCTTTTCTTGCAACTCTTTTTAAAGTTTCGTTATCTGTAACCGCTTTAACAGGACGAGTGCGAGCAACAGTAGAAAGACCTGCGCTAAAGCCAGCGCCCGATACAGCGCCTATAGCAGCATCCTGAAGAATTTTATCATAATTAACAGAGTCAATCATGCCTACATTCATACGGTCTACTTGATCTAGATATGAAAACCCTGCACTAAAACCAGCGTCAGCGCCGCCATTAGCAATAGCTTGACGAGTAATTGTTGAAGCTGTGCTACGTTTTAAAACTTCTTTTGTAGCTTCTCTTCCAACAGCACCAAGCACAAATCTTTTACCAACAGCAAAAAGACCCGCACCAATGTATGATGCAGGATCAGCAGCGCCTTTCATAACATTGTTTAAAAGACCCTTTACTCCAGCGCCACCAGTTTCAAATAAGTCTGGCATTGCGTCCCATGTATTATACAGATAGGCTGTACGAGCCTTTTGCTCATCATCTGCGTAAGCAGTTCTGAGAAGAGACTTAGCCATTGAGACAGTGTTGTTGTCTCTCCAACGCATATCGTTTACCCAATGCTCTGTCAAAAGAACAGGGTCTTTGAACCATTCTTCACGCTCGTTATTTACGTCAATATTAAAGTAGTATGCTCTAGCTTGATCAATAAAGTTTGTATCTGTAGCAAGCGTGTCTCTATAAAGAAGTTTATCCTTACCTCTTTCTGCTTTTAAGTTTTCATAATACCTTTCAGCTTTTGCTACAGCTTCCTCATTTGTTTTTACATTAATAGTATTGATTTCAAATCCATTTGGAAGACGCACAGCAATACCGTCACCATCAGGTCCGATGACTTCATAATTATTTGATGAGTTATTCTCAGCCATATTATGGTACTTCCAGTCTGTTCAAGCCAGTGTCAGAAGGACGATCAACATCTTCGGGCAATTTCTGCTCCGCACCTCCCATTGATTGTTGATTTAATGTTTCATTTGCAAAAGCACGATAAGTAGGGTATCTTGAGAGAAACTCCTGAAGGCTTGTTCCTGCGTTAGTCCTCATTTCTTCTGACGACTTCTCATTAAGCATTGCCTGAATTAGATTAGTAATCATAGCTTGCGCTACTGTTCGTTCTTGTGCTGCGCGAGCCTCGAACTTAGCTATTTCCATTCGACCTTCAAATCTTTTGTCTTCTAACTTTTCTTCTTGCAGTGCTTTTGCTTCAGCAGCTTTTGATGCATTGTAACCATTAGCAATACCGCCTAAAAAACTAAACAGTGCTGGCATCTTTTTTCTCCATCTTCATAAAACCTTCTTCTTTTTCTTCAGCCTCTTGCATAGCTGCCCGCTTAGAAAGTTCTTTCTGTGCTACTTCAAATAACTCTGGCTTTGTCTGATATAAAAGTTTGAGTTTATCATGTGTGCGTTGGTTGTCACGATCATTACCCGTTTCTGAAAATACTTTTACAGGAACATCTTCTTTTACAGCCATATCAACAAGAAGGGCTGCGATAGGTAACTTAGAAAGTTCCGCAGCATCTGGAGTAATCTTACCCTGAGTTACAGCACTAATTGCCAGTGTATTAACAACATCCTCAACGGTGGCTCCGATAATAAACATATCAAGAATATCTTCTTTTGCACGTTTATTAGATAATTTCTTTTCAACAGAGTCTACAAAATCTTCGACCTTTGCAAACTGAGGTGGACGGTTCCATCCCCACTGCCCTGTTTCAGAGGTTAAAGACTGCATTGGTATTGGTCTTGAAAAAGGATCGCTTGACATTATATTATCCTATACAGTTAAAGTTTTAGAGGACGGAACACGCGGTGTTCCTCCGCGCACTGTAGGAACTTTACCGCTTGGCGTTTTTGCAACGGTCTCCCCTGCTTCAGCTTGAGCAATTCTTATTAAGTCTTTATAGCCTCGTGTTCCCTCTATATACCTTCTATAATTAGCTAACGATGGGCCTACTGGCGGAGTTATTTGGCGAACTTTCGAACCTTCCTCTTTAACAATTGGCGATTTAACTGGTTCAATTGGGGTGGAGCCTGCTGGGAAAAGATTTCCAAAACGTCCCTTACCTTTTTTACGAGGATCATCATCTACTAAATCAATAAAAGACGTTACTCCCTTGACAACATCACCAACAATAGGAACATCTTTAATAAATTTTGTTACTATATCAAACAGACCCATAACTAACTCCTAAAGTAAATTAAATACTGCATTTCCAATACCAGACCAAAAACTATCTTTAACACTTTGATTATATGCGCTAGTATTTGCAGTGATCTGTGTAGCAAGCATTGCAGCATCGTGAGCCATTGCTTCACGATTTGTTGATTGTGTCATAAGAAAGTTAGCTTCATCACGGTACTGCTGCCATAATCTATTTTGTGCATCAACACTCATACCTAACAGAGCCTGTGCATTTGAACGCTGTGCATCATTGATTGCAGCAGTATTTGCTGTATTAATTGTACGCCGCCACACAGCATTTGCTTGATCAATAGCTTGTTGATTCTGCATATAGGTGCGATCACGCAAGTCGTTAATACTTGTGTTAAATTGTGTCATGGCATTTATTTCATCAACATTAAACTGTTCTTGAGCAGCAAAACGATTTTTATTATTCTGCTCTACTGTTGTACCAAGAGTCGCATAGAACTGATCAACTTGATTCTGCGAAGTTGCATTAAAGTTTCGTGCAGCGTTTTCAGCAGCAGCTTCTGTAAACAATTTATTTGATTGAGTTTGGTAATCTATTGTAGCAGATTGTTGAGCATTTGTCAAATTTTGTGTATCAATTTGTAGAAATGCTCGACTGTTATTTACAAGAGCGTTCATACGCGCATCAAGATTTGCTCGATCCATAGCAGCATAGACGGCAGCGTTTGCCATAGTAGCTGCCTGTTCATTGTTAAGATTTTGTAGCTGAATTGTAGAGTATTTGTTAGCATCCGCTTGTGCAATGGGTAGAGCAGTTTCTTGCAATGCTGTAATCATTGCGCCTGCGGCAATTGAAGAAGAGCCTAAACCTCTAGACTGCATGATAGAAGATACAGCACGTACAGGACCAGAAGCCCATGCTGGAAGTTCTTCTCCGTTTTGAATACTATTATAAAGTTCTCCTAATTGATACTTAACTGTACCACGAACATCGAGTTCCTGCGTAGCAGCAGTTGCAAGAGATTGAGGACTTACTTGTCCCTGTGCCTGTGCAATATCTACAAGAGACTGTGTTGATAGTTCGCCTACTTCTGCCTGCGCTGTAGGTAGTTCTGAAATCTTTGTAGCAGTTACTTGTGCAGCGGGTTGTGCAGTTGGGGCTGTAACTTCAATACCAGTTGTTGTTGCCTGCATTGCAGGAGTTGTAATAGGAGTCAATTGTTGAGTAGGTGCAAAAAGTTCAGCCTGTTGTACCTGCTGAGTAATCGGAGCAACCTGTGTCTCAGGTCCAAGACTAAAACCAGAAGGACCAATAGGACGTTGCTGCAATCCTGCCATGCCTTCTTGCTGTCCAATAACATCAGCAAATCTTTGCTCTAATGCTGGGCCACCTTCTTGCATACTCTTTGGTGGTTTTAGTAGTTTAAGTCTTGCCATGCTAATAATATCCTATTATTAAATTGAATCATCTTTTAACACAACAACACGCTCCCAATCAGTGCCTGTTGTTACTTGTGATAACTGGCCGGTATGGATGTTTAAATACATCAATGTCCAGTTACCTGTTTCGCTATCAATAATGATAGTAATTACAGAACTATTTGCAAGAACACCTCTTGAAAACTCTGGTGTTTGCTGCCACTGTGTTCCTGTTGCAAGGGAACAGTAAATAGTTGGCTGATCTTTTGGAGACATGATAAATGTAAAGGCACGAGTGTTGGGCTGTACA
>Ga0208898_1002934_pt1 | contig 10205 bp, 6 predicted proteins | sample VirMetDEL_Mar_4_FD_184513 | JGI IMG/M metagenome (GOLD analysis project Ga0208898, IMG submission 184513) | Aqueous microbial communities from the Delaware River and Bay under freshwater to marine salinity gradient to study organic matter... | ecosystem: Environmental > Aquatic > Marine > Coastal...
GGTGAAGGTAACTGCCGAACCTGGCATTGCTTGTGCAACCGGCATGACGTCTGCCACCGCGTCGAACAAGAGTTCGCTGCGGAGCGCAAAGTACGCAATCCGGTCAAATGCTGTCTGGTCTGTTGACAGACTTGACTGCTGTGTGTAAGCCACTGTTATTTACCTGTGGTCTTTCTCCCACAGGATTACTGTGGGCTAGATGTTTTCTGCTTCTTGCCTTGCTTGGGCCAAAATCTGCATCACTTCTTGTTCGTTACGAGCCTGGTTGATCTTGGTTGCCCAATCGACCATCGGTTCACTCGTCTCACCCGCTCGCTGTGCCCGCGTAATGCGGTTCCAAGCATCGGCTTCGGATTTCGTTTGAGCGGTTTCCGCTGCCTTAGCGATGAGATTCGCTTCCTCCGCTGCTTGACGGATCGCTTCTGGAGTGATTTCGCCGTCGTAGCCTTTCACGAAATACTTTGAGACTGGATTGTCCATTGGGACTCCAGCCTTGATGAAAGCGATTTCGCGTTTGACTGCTTCGGCTTCCGCCAACTGCTTTTTCAGCTCGGCGGATTCCTTTTCCAGCAGACGCATCCGTGCCCGCACGGGGTCTTTCGGTGCCTCGTCAACAGTATCGTCTTCGAACTCGTTGATGTTTGACATTGGCTCACTCCTTTACCCACACCAGGTTGGAGGTTCCTGGTGGCTGTTGTCGTTATGACATCACTCAGCGTAGCACACCGACCACTGTTGTCAAGGGGGTGCTATTGGGCGGTGCCGACACCGGTTTCCACGGTGCCTGAGGTGGCTCCTGTGGTGCGGGCAAACTGTCCACCGCCAGCGAACTCTGCGACACGCTGAGCGCGGCGACGCTCCAACGCTTGCTGTGCTTGGACATCAAAGCCGAAAGCTGCACCTATCTTTTGCTGTTCGGTGAGCATTTCTTCGCCGCCCATCTCTTGATACAGGCCAGCCAACTGTCCGACTTGCTGGAACACTTGCAGGGCTTGATCGGGGCTGTATCCACGGGCAATGAGGTCTTCTGCCGTGGTGGAACCCAGCCGGAATCCCGCCTGTTCGCGGGCACGGGCAGCGACTTGGGCGGCTTGTGCTTGACGGGTGAGAAGTGGTGCGGCTTTGGATGGGTCTAGGAAGTAGCCGACGAGTTGTTGTTCGCTGACGTCGTAGAGGGTTTGCATCTGTCGTTTTACTTCTGGGTCGGCATCGGCTACGAGACGGTACCCCTGGTTGATGCGCTGCTGAAGTTCTGCCGCTGATACGTCACCCTCGATGAGTTTGCGGAAGTCGTCGGGTTCGTCGTAGACCTCAAACATTTCTGGGCCAAGATTGCGGCGTAGAGTTTCTCGATACTGTTCTTCTAAGCCGATGTAGGTGGCTGGGTCCAGTTCTGGGAGTCCGGCTTTGGCGCGGGCTGCGTTGGCTTTGAAACGAGTACGGAACTGTTCGGTGTCGCGGAGTTGGAACAGGATGGCTTGTCCGTCGGTGATTCCACGGGCAATTAGATCGCGGACGTTTCCTTCCAATCCGCCGAGGCCATAGCGGTTTAGCAGCGTTTGAAGTTGGGCGAAGGCGTCTGTTCGACGTTGCTGTGTTGCGGCAGCTTCGGCTGCTTGCATTGCCGCAAACTCCCTGTCCCGTTGCTCTCGGTCAAGTCGTGCGATGCGTTCTGCTTCCGTTTCGCCATCCGCACCGGCACCCGATGGTTGGACTACCTTTCCAGCACGTTCTTCTTCCGCTATCTGCTGCGGTAGACCGCGAGCGATTTCCTCCGGAGTGAAATCAGCAAGACGTGGATCATCTGCACGGTAAAGTCCTGAAACATCGCTCATCTACGTAACCCAAACGCTTTCTCCAAAGTAGACACAATGTTAGACACTTCCTCTTGTGCCTGCGGAGTGAACTGATACCCGTACCGTTTATCCGACTTGATTTTGAACAACCAATCATTCAACGACAACTGGCCCTGCTCCTTGTTGCCGAACGCCTCAGCCCACTTCGGATCATTCACATAGTCAATCTCCGATGGGTCAATACCGAGCGTGCGGGCAGCGTACGCCTTGTAGTTGTAGAAAATGTCCTCCAACGACAAACCTGCGTCAATCTGATCGGCAAGATGCCCATACTGTCCTTTGGCTGTACGTTGAGCCTTCTGCAAAATCGAGTCCTGTGTCACCATCGCACCGTTGTACGGAGTGTTCGTCAACGCCGCTTTCAGTTCGGCATCCGACACCACATACCCGTACGCTCGACCAGCGTTGCGAATCTGGTCAGCCAACTCCGACTCCATCACCGTAGACGGCTTAGCACCATACGCATAGTTGTAGATGGCGAACTTCAAGTCGTCACCAGTCCAACCTTTGCGTGCGGCGTCACGAGCAACCGTATCCAACTGTTGCATGTCCAACTGAAGATCGGCGTACTGTTTGGTTATCTCGTTCTTTTTGACACGAATCTTCTCTGCTTGCGTGCCTGGGCTGAAATCAAAATCCTGTTCGGCTTGATTGGTGCGTTGACCGTAGCCAGTATTCTCCACATCGCGTTTGAACGCGGCAACTTCGGCTTCTGTTTCTAATTGTCCATAGGCATCCTGCCCTGCGGCTTTGACAAGTATGGCTACGAGATCGCTACCGAAGAAATCAACAAACTGCTGCTCATTGGTTCCGCCATCAAAACTAGAGGCAAACTGCGGGAATAGGGTGCGGATTTCGGCTCGCAACTCATCCGTAATCCCCATCGGACCTGTACCTGCTGGTGCGGCGGCTTTCTTCTTTTTCTTCTTCGTAGTCGCCGATGCCGTTTCGCTTGGCGGGGTAGGGTTTGGTTCGGTTTCTTCCGTCGGGGTTGTGATGACTTCACCTGTTGGTGCCGAAACTACGCTGGTACGTTCACCTGCACGCAACTGGGCGCGAGCCGCAGCAACCTGACCAGGAGTTCCAACAGGGAAAACCCTTGTCGTTGTGGTTGTGCCAGTGAGTTGATTCAAACGGTTTTGCGCAACGGTAACCGCTTGTTCTGCTGCGGCAAGTTCCGCTTCGCTGGCTTTGTTTTGAGCAAACCGTTGACGAACTGCGGCAAGGTTGTCGTTTGCACGCTTCAAACCATCTTGAACCTGTTTCAGTTCTTGTGCCGAATACGCAACAATGCCAGCAGCTTTTTCTTCTGCGGCAATCTCGGCATTTGCCGCTTTCTCCAACTCTGGGATCAGGTCGTCGCGCAACTGAATCAACGTGTAACGCTTACCGTTGTAAGTGTACGACTTTACTTTCGGATCATTGAGCGCGTCTTGCGCCTTCTTCAGTTCATCCTGCGCAGACATCAGCCACCACCCACCAGAAGTTCAAGCGCCCGACCGAGACGCATAGCAGCCGCACGATTCGGGTCCACCCCAGCAACCTGCATCTGTGCAGCAGTCTGCAACGAAGGTGCATCCTGAGCCGACGCCGCACGCTGACGTTGCTGATTCTGAATGTTCGCAATAGCCTGCTGCAACTCACCGCGAGTCAAATTACGACCCAACTGGCGAAACGACTCCTCACGCAAATAAACACCCAAATCCTCAGCCGACGTAACACGCACCCGCGAACCGCCACCAGTACCCTGCACCGCCGGCATCACCGCAAGCTCAGCAACCAAAGGCTCCCACGTTGAACCACGACCATTCGCGTAATACAACAGGTCTTCCATCGCCTGCAAATCCTTCGACTCAAAACGAGTACCAGCCAAAGCAGTAGCCGACGGCTTACCGTTCACACCGTAATAGCCGCGAGAGGCCAACAGATTCAACAAAGAAGCCCCAGCCGCAGTACCAGCAATCTTCGTCAACTCAATACGAGACTCTTTGACAGGATCGTACGGGCTTCGAGCCACGTTGCCGTTCTGGTCAACGAGCAGATGGCCACCATAACGCAACGGGCGATCCACGCCACCAGTGCGTTTGATGTCAGGGAAAGCAATAGGCTCCAACCCAGGCTTGACGCCGGTAATCGTACGCACCGGATACGGGAACTCTTTGCCAAGTCCTTCAATCTTTTCAGTCGTCGTCGCAGCCTGCTGCAAGATGCGTTGAAAGTCTTGGTCTATCGGCGGCTGCGTGTTGTCTTGTGGTTCTGCCATTAGTCCTCAACCTGTTGTGCCAATAGGCGTTGCCACACGCGAGAGAACCCTGGCTCTCGTTGTGCCAACGCTTCACCAATACTAGCCATAGCGTCCCTTAGCCCCGACGCAGACTTCGCTGTAGCAAAACCTGACGGCTTGCCACCCTGCGCAACATACGCACCGACCGCTTGGTCCAAGTACCTCAAGTATTCGGCAACCGCTTTGGCAGTCGCATTGTCCGCAACACGGGGATCGGCAACAAGGTTGCGGAGTTCTTCAACGTCGTTCTCAAACTTGCCTACCGTGAACTCGGCTTTCAAAGGGAAACCTGGGTACTGTTGGTGCAGGTATTCGCGGTATTGACCCAAAATGTTTTTCTGGATTTCGTTCGGATACGGGCCGATAAGTCGGCGGGCGGCACGATACTTGGCTGAACCGATGCGCTGTTGGGCGATAGCAACGATTTCTCGGTCGGTGAGACGTTCACGTTTCCCTTGCTGTAACTGGCGTTGCCACACCGTAAAATTGAACTCGGAACCAGCAGGTGCTAGATAGGCGGCAGTACTCGCATACTCGGAAAGCAGGTCGCCGTTGCGACGTTCCCAATCCGAAAACTCCTCAGTTGCTTCCAAACCTTCCTGCAAAGAACGGGTCTTGGCTGCTACATAGAGGGTCACTTCGTCGCCGTACAACTCCAAAAACTTTGGTACAGCCGTGTCATAGTCTTTGGCTTGCAGATCGTAGAACTCTTTGACGAGCGCCGAAACGAACGTGTCACCCTGTTTAGTCGGGATAACGAACTCGGTGGCGCCAGCGGTCGGACCCAAGAACTGTGACGATGCACGCAACAACGTCAAGATTCGAGCCTTCGATTTGGCGTCCTTGTACAACTGGTTCACCGAGTTGGAGTCATCCAAATCGTAGTCACCTGACGCCGACAACGCCCTAAGAGTCTCAACATAGGTGTTGCCGAACACGTTGTCCAATTTGCCGGTGTCGGCACGAATAGCTTGAATGAACTTGTCAGTCCACTGCGGCACGGGGTTGAACGCCGACCCGACAGTTTTTTCTCCGTAAGGCAACAAGAAATCTTTTACTTCATCCAACTCTGGTCGATCAGGCAACCATGATGCGCCAACCTGCATCATCGGTCCGAGCGACGGATAGGCGTTGATACCTTGCGAAAACCGTTTTACTGGTGCTTCCAACGGCGCGTTGATGCCAGTCAACAATTTGGCGAGCGTACCCGAACCTGGGAACGCAAACATCTTTTGGCCAGTTGTCGGGTCAGAGTAGAAGAATCCTCGACCATCGTTGTCATAATCGGCACCCAACGCACCCGTGTACACACGCTGGAATGAACGTGCCGTGTTCACAGGGTTACCTTTGAAGAATCCGATGTAGGTTCCCAACACTTCACGCCAAGCTGGTGCGAACGGCATGATGATACGCAAAGCGTCTTCAAGATTGGTTTTGTTTGATGCGTCATACAAGAGTTCTTTGGTTTCTTGCAATGCCATGAACCGCGCATAATCATCCAGTTCTTGTGCGGTGGCGGTTCCTTTGGTCATGCTGGATGCCTTCAATGATTGCCACGTTTTTTTGCTACCCAAATACTTTTGTGGGGTGATACCTAGTGCTTTGGCGCTGTTGCTGATTTGTTCAATAAGTTTTTCTGCTTCTTCTGGGGAAAGCATGTCGGCTTGTTCTTCGATGATTCGTCCGTAGTATTGGCGGAACGTTGGTGATCGGTCAAGGACGTTGGTGGCTTTGGCGTACAGTTGACCAAAAAACCAGTTGGTGAAATCGTCCATCTCTTTCAAGGCAAACGAGAACAAGCCTGCTTTCTGGTCGGCTTCCCGTTTCATAATTTCACGTTTCACGACCGGCGGCAAACCAGTCTTGGACACGTCATCCCACAACGGCATCATTTTGACGAGACGGCGAGAAGCAGCAACACCCTGACTGTTATCCCCGAAAGCAAGTTCACCAGTTACGGGTGTGATGACCGCAACCCTGTTCGGTCCCATCTCAATAACGCCGTCACCGAACGCATCAACGATGATTTGTCCCTGCTCGTCACGCAAAGCAGTGATGACACCAACCCGTTCCTCGCCAATCTGAACGAGACTGCCAACACGAGCGGTTTCTTTCGGGTTCACCAACAGAACATCGTCTAGCGCAGATTCAACGGTTTGGACTCGCTTTACGACACCGTTCTCAACCGTTGTCAATGGTATTTGGTTGAACGCGGCCATGAACTGCAAATCGGGCAGATTTCCTGTTTGTGTTTGGACATTGCCGATGACAACACGACGCATGTGCTGTTGTAGGAACAGGTCAAGATCGTCTCGGCGCATCTGGTTGAACGGAGTAAAACCTTTCACCTTTGTGCCTACGCCTGTTTCTGGGTCGACTACTGGCAAACCTTTCAGGTAAATGTCTTCAATTTCGTCCAGTATTTCCTGTTTTGACTTGGCGTAAGCAACGAGACGGGCCACAGCGCCATCAGTTGTTCCACCGCTAGACAAATGTTCAGCAGCAATTTTTTGGAGTTCGTCACCGAAAATGAGTGCGGCGTTGTTTAGTACGCCGTCCGTATGCAACTCCAAACCGTTGACATCGGCACGGGTGGCGCGTTGCCATGCACCACTTTTGCGTAGAACTTCGCCAGCATCGGGGGCATCCAAACCCTGTTCTCGCAACCCGAATCTCAAGTTTTGACGCAATGCCTGTTCAATCGTCGTTTGGTCTGCTTCGGCAATCAAATCAAGTTTGTCGCCACCCAACAATCGGGATGTTCCGTTGACGATACGATTCCAAAGGGTGCCTGTTTGTCCGTATCCGACCAGCACGTCACCACTAACGGTTCGACGTTGGGATTGGCCCAACACCAGCATCATGTACTCAAAAGGATGGGTGATTATTGAGTTGAGTCCACCGAAAGCCATACGCACCTGGGCGTCCATGCTGTTGCGGATGACATAACCACCAGTTGCCAGGGCAAGTGGTTTCCAGATTCGGTTCTGCACTTGTTCAATCGCCTGTATCGCGGCACGCTGTTCACCGGTGCTAACACGGCGCTCCACTACCGTTTTGGCGTCGTCAATTTGTTTTTGCAATGAGACAACTTCTTCAGCAATGGTTTGGGGCATCGTAGATTTCTTCGGGTATTGGTCCGAGATTGCCGCAAGCCGTTGAACGGCCTGATCGTATGCGTCTTTCATTTCTGGTTTTACGACAGTGAACTCGCGTTTTGCGCTCTTGGATGCCGCCCTCACTTTGGTGAGTTTTGATAACCACGGATTGCTCGTAGCACGTCGCACATCTCGAACATCAGGCAACATGTGAACACGATTCAAAAGTTCGGAAAGTTCAAGAGGACCGTTGATGACCATGTTGTTCGGGTTGCCAAACGCTTCAATCATTGCCTCAATTTCTTCTGCCGGCAAATAGTCGTAGTTTTTGTTGGCAAGGAACGCAAACATCTTGTTGTCAGTTACGCGACCTTCACGGCTCAGCATGTATGCGCGAATGTTGTCAATGCCTTCGTTCGCTCGTTTTATCATGTCGTCAGCCAACGCCACATCCATACCGTTTGCTTCCAAAGCGGCACGAACCGACGCATTGAACAGGTCAAGAACTTCTTTTTTGTCCGCCGATGTTCCGGTTTGCGTGAACGCACGAATAGCCCGATCACCCAATACCTCAACCTGTTCATCAGCCACGTTTGCGCTACGCAAAAACCGGATAATGTTTGTTGCCGCTTTTCGGTTGTCTTCATCTGTGCCGTTGATAACGATGCTGTTATCCGGCATGATTTGGAACCATCGAGATTTACGGATGCCGTCAACCAAAGGAATCTTCTGCACGATGTCACCGACCGCTTGCACAGGTGCCAATGCGCGGGCAACAGGTCGCTGATAGCGCCGAATGTCGCGGAACAATGCACCATCTTCCATGACCCATCCGCCAGCCAAAGCGTCAATAACTTCCTCGCGGTTTTTTGCTCCAGCCAAACGAGTAACTATCTCGTTGTCTAGTTGACCGTCAAAGATGTTGTCGGCAATCTTGACTGTTGAAGTCTCGTCCACAAGCCTGTCCACGAGGGCTGAGGCACGCTTGTTGCGTTCCCAAAACTGTGCAAACTTTTGTCCATTTACGGTGACACCCAACGAGTTCTGCACCACTCCGGCTTCATCCATCAACCCGACAATCTCTGGTGCAATGTCCGCTTTGGATAGCAGCGGCACCATGTTTTTTGCTTTCTGTATCTTGCTAATCGTTTTGGTTACCGGACCAGTCGGATCAGTTTTTATCAACACCATCGCATCAAGCACACCGGACAGAATGTTGTACGGTTTCGTGTTCGGCTGCAAGTTCACGAGGTTGGCAGTTCCACGTCCGACAGTCCACGCCGATCCGTTGATTGTTCCTCGATAGCGGCGGGCACGCTCAGCCTGTTTCTTCATGCCTTCTTCCGACAAGAAGAAACCTTCGCCACGCAACTCTGGGTTCTCAATCATCGTGCCGAGCGACGATTGAATAAACCACCCGTCAAATCCTTGAGGTGTGTTCCGGTTCAACAACTGCGCTAACGCACCTTGCGCAAACTCGCCAGTAAAGTTCAAAGCTGCGGTAGCCCAACGAGATGTTGCTTTCAAATTGTCATAAATCTGCGACTTCACAGACCGAGTATCAGGAGAAACCTGAGCCTCAGCAATCTGTTTCGCTTGCAAACGTCCAGCAGCGTCAATCACTTCATTCGTCGCATTGACTTTCGCCAAAGCCATCTGCGTCTGCGGAGACAACCAACCAGCACGCTGCTTTACTCGCGCAAGATTCGCCGCCACATCAGGCATCATCACCGCATCAGGTTTCTGCCCCTGATTCTTTTTCAGGTAAAGATCGTTAGAAAGCGGGTCTAGGTTTGCGTCCCATCTCACAGCTCATCTCCATACGCATCAACAGCATCCAACAAATCATCCAACTGGTATGCAATAGCGATTTGGCGAAGTTGTTGTACCGCCTGTTGTTCTGGTGTAATCATCGGAATACCAGCAGCAGCAGGACCAGGACCAGCACCGAACGGTGCGCCAGCGGTAATCGGCTCGTTCGGGCGGGCAGTCGGTTCAAACAAAGAACCTGGTGCCATCGGACGTGCATACTGTTTCGCTGCTTGCGCACCAGCAACATCACCTTGCGCTCGACGCATCGGCACAGCCTGTTGCGCTTGCATCTGCTCTTGGCGTTTGCCATACGTTTGTCCGCGGGCGGCCATCATTGCTGGACCTTCGTTGTATGCGGTGTCACTCATTTACGCCCCCAGTTGCGCTAGTAGAGCCTCAATGGGTGGTGCCCCAGCCGGACCCTGTGTTGGCGCTTCGGCACCCATACCAGGCAACGCCAACCCTGGCATCGTTTCCGGTGCCCCTTCAGGCATTGCCATAGCTTGACGTTCCTGTGCCCGTTCGTTCGTACGACGAACAGCATCAAACAGTGGAACATCCTGCTCAACAACGAGTTTCGTTAGGTACGCCAAATCGTCTGGCTGGTATGGGCCTTGCGGGTTGGCTGCCTGTTGCTGAATTGACGACAGCAATGCTGCTTCGACACCTTCTGCGATGATGCGATCATGTTCCAAATCGGGGTCCGAGATAAGCGGGTCGGCTTCACGGGCAGACTCTTTGGACATCAGCCCGACACCCAACCTTTGTCCCAAGCCGATAATCAGCGAGTTGACGTCTGAACCGGCAGCCGAGTATGCGACATAGTGGAAGTCGGTTTGCCACACTTTGTTCGGCGTGTACGTTTCCTGTCCCTGTGTCGTACGACCAGAAAGGAAGAACGTTTTGGGCATGTCACCCCAATAGGCTTTTTCAAGTGCGATTGCGATTTTATCTTCATGCAATAGGGAGTTGGCGAAGGTTTCTTGTGCTTCTTGTACACGGTAATCAACCGTTGCAGACAGGACGGCTTCGCCTCGTCGACCGGTTCGGATGTTGGTGGCAGACTCGCCGCCGAACTCGGCAGGTATCGCACCTTCAAGCCGTTCTTGGCGTTCTAGACGGTCGAGGGCGGTGTCGGTTTTGTAACCAGGATTT
>Ga0208898_1002936_pt1 | contig 10200 bp, 13 predicted proteins | sample VirMetDEL_Mar_4_FD_184513 | JGI IMG/M metagenome (GOLD analysis project Ga0208898, IMG submission 184513) | Aqueous microbial communities from the Delaware River and Bay under freshwater to marine salinity gradient to study organic matter... | ecosystem: Environmental > Aquatic > Marine >...
ATATATAAAACTTTTTAAATCTGTTCACTTTAAGTAAAAAAGTAAACACTTTCCGTTGCGTTTATATTAATCAGATATAAGCGAAAAAAATGGAAAAATTCACAGTAGAAAATATCCGAACAAAGCTGTCCAAAATCAAGGAGGTTTTGTTAGAAGAAGAAACTCAAACCGAAGAAGTCCAACTAGAGGACGCTAAACTAGTTGACGGTACTATTATAAGAATTGAGCCAGCTATTGAAGTAGGCGCAACAGTTCAAGTAATAGGCGAAGATGGTGAGTTGATTGACGCACCTGATGCAGACCACGAAATGGAAGATGGTCGTATCATCAAAACAGAGGGCGGCATCATTCTCGAAGTTATAGAAGTTGAAGGTGAGGAAGAAGAAGTAGTTGTAGAGGAAGAAATGTCTGAGGAAGGAGAAGCACCAAAAGTGGCTGCTCCAAGACTAGACGTTGAGGCACTACAAAACCAACTAATCCAAAGGCTTAACGAATCAATCATTGAGAAGATTGACAAGATGCGATTCGCTAAAGAAAGTGAGGTTGCAGTATTGACCGAAGAAAACCGCGAACTGAAAAAGACACTTGTTGAAGTTGTCGAAATGTTTCAAGCGTTCACAGAACAAGAAAAAGAAGCACCTAAAAAGACACCATCTAAAGCATGGATGTCTAAGGATTCGCAGAAGATTGACTTTTCAACATTGCTAAGAAAAAACTAAAAACATATTACAATGGCATTTGACGTATCAAGTTTAACTAATTACACAGCGGAGAATCAGTTTCCGCTAATGAGAAAGACCGTTCTTGGGGCTAAAATGATGAGCCTTGCAACGGTTGTACCTTCTATTAAGGGGGCATCGAAGTTACCACAGATTGCGCAGACCATTTTCTTCCAAGAAGATGGTTGTTCTTTCAATGCTTCGGGTGACACTGCATTCTCACAAAGAACGCTGACACCGGGCAAAGTAAAGATTAACGATTCTTGGTGTCCAAAAGACCTAGAACCAAAGTACTTTTCTCAGGAAATGAAAGCAGGGGCGCACTACGAAAGCGTTACGCCTGAGTACGTATGGCAAGCGATTATGGAAGAGTACGCTGACAAAGTTGCTAACGCTGTTGACGTTGCTGTATGGCAGGGCGATACAGTTAGCGGGTCGGGTAACAACTCACATTGGGATGGATTTATAACACTCCTTTCAAGTGGTACTACTGATGCTGACCCTTCTAACACGATTTCACAACTTAGTACACCATCAGAAGCTGTTGACGCGCAATGGTTGGTTTATAACTCAGCTAGTTTATTGGGCTTGACTCAGTACGATGATTTCAGAGTGTTCTTGGGCTACGATGACTACGCGGCTTTGGTGCAAGGATTGAATGATAACTCAATCACTTACGGTACTCTTGTTGACGGCACTAACGGAGACAAGAACGTAGAGGGTCAAGGATTGACAATGTTCGGAACTAACTTAAAAGTGATTCCTGTTGCAGGTCTTACAGGACAGAATAAGTTGTACGCTGGACGTTTAAGTAACTTCTTTGTAGGTGTTGACGCGGAAGGTGACTTCCAAAACTTCGAAACTTGGTACTCACAAGATGACAGGGTTGTTAAATTGGCTATTGAGTTCAAGTTAGGTTGTCAAGTTGCATTTCCTGACGAGATTATTACAATCATACCTTAATTAAACTGAATTAATGGGAGTGGGTTTCGACCCATTCCCTTAACTTAAAAAAGACTTAAAATGGCGTGTGCATTAACACAAGGTTTCACATTAGATTGCAAAGATGCGATTGGCGGTATCAAATCCGTTAGATTCGCTACGCTTTCTGATTACTTAAGTCTTGACCCAAGTTACACCACAGGAACGGTTTCTTTCGGTTCAGCTTCTCAAGTGTTCTACAAATACGAACTTGACAAAGAAGAAAGCACGTTCAACGATAACCCAACGGCAGGAAGTAACAAAGGCACACTTTACTACGTGCCTGACGTTACGTTTATCTTGTCAAAGTTGGATGTTCAAAAGCGTAAAGAAATGCAGCTACTCGCAAAGAATAGAGTGGTGGCAATTGTTGAAACACGCGAAGCAACTCCTACTTATTGGGCAATCGGTGTGACAAATGGTTTAGACTTTTCAACGGGTACGGGTGCAGCAGGAACAGCAGCGGCTGACCTTAACGGCTACACAATGACGTTTAACGGCATGGAGCCTGACCCAATGGTAGAGGTATCAAGTTCTGACTTGGCATCTATCACTAACTAGAATCTTCTTTTTCTCTGTCTTGAAAGGGTGTGGCTTAACGGTTGCACCCTTTTTATTTAACAAAAACCGCTTGTTTTATATTAAGTAAGAAAAGCAAGCAATGGCAACAAGTATAACACCAGCAGATTTAACCGTAACCATTACAGAAGCGGTGCAGTTAAATGGCTCTGACAAAGGCTCGTCAAACGTTTTGACAATAACAGACGTTGCCGAAGTTGATAACAGAATAGTAAACGTGGGTACAGCTGAAACTGACATTATCGGTTTTGGTTCGGCTAACGGTCAAGGGTCGTTTGTTCGTACTGATGTGAAATACATCCGCATAACCAATTTAGATGATACTAACTACGTTACGCTCGGAATGTCTAAAACGGGTGCTGATACATTCTACATTAAGCTAGAGGCTAAAAAGTCTATCATGTTAGGAAATGATGACTTAGAAGTTGATGCTTCGGGCGGTGCTTCTAGTGCATTTGTAGAAGCTGATAACATTAGCGCAAAAGCTAACGGGGCTGCCGTTGATTTGGAATACTTTGTAGCCTTGACTTGATAAGAATTACGCAAGATAGCGCAAACTTGGTAGTAATTACCACTACTGAAAAAGGTAGCGCAAGCTATTATCTGTTTCAATTTAAGGATTTGGCGGAAAACACTTCAAGCTATTGCGTAGCGCAAGACACATCGCCATATCAAGAGCGTTACAACGCTTTCACGATTACAGACGCTCCAAGTCCTACACCAACGGATGCAGAGGTGGATTTGGACAAAGGGCAATTCAAATACTTTGTTTATGCTAATTCAAACGGCAGCAACTTAGACCCTGACGGTTTGACGTTACTTGAATCAGGAATGTGTGTTGTAACGGGTACAGAAACAGAACCAACAGAATACGAACGAACGCAGACTTATGTCGAATACGAAGGCTAACATGAGGGTAATAACTTTGGCGGCACATAGTACGCCTGAGTTCAAAGAAGATAGGTCTAAGGATTGGATTATGTACGGTACTGAAAGACCGTGGAAGAACCGTTATCCTGACTACCTGTTAGACTTGTTTAATTCGTCTGCAAAGCACAACGCTATCATTCGAGGTAAGGTTGATTATATTGTAGGCAATGGCTTTAGAGTTGATGACAAAGGGCTTGGAACAGAATCACTAGCAAAGGTTTCTAAGTTCATCAATCAGCCTAACCCATACGAGACACTTGACGAACTGTTAATGAAGTGCTCACTTGATTTAGAGATTTACAACGGGTTTGCATTAGAAATAATCGCTAATAAGACCAATCAGAAGATTGCAGGTGTCTATCATGTTGATTTTACCAAGTACCGAAAGTGCAAAGAAACGGACGGTTACTTCTATTCAGAGGAGTGGCACAAGACACAACCTGAAGTTGAGTATCTTCCTGAGTTTGACCCTTACAAGATAGGCGGTAAATCATTGCTTTATGTCAAGGCATACCATCCAATGTCTGACGTTTACCCATTGCCTGAGTATTTGGGTTGTGTTCCTTACGTAGAAATGGACAAGGAGATAGCAAACTTCCATTTGAACTCTATTAAGAACGGGTTTATGGGTGGTACTATGATTAATTTCTACAATGGTACGCCAACGGAAGAGGAGCAGGAGGCTATTGAAAGCAAACTATACGACAAATTCAGCGGTTCGGATAACGCTAACAAATTGGTGTTGAACTTTAACGATTCACGCGAGCAAGGTGCTGAGATTATTGCTTTAAACGGTAACGACTTTGACAAGCGGTTTGACATTCTAAACGAAACAGTACGCAAAGAGATTTTTAGCGGTCACAGGATTGTAGACCCTAATCTATTCGGAATCAAAGAAGACGGAATCTTCGCAACGCGTAACCAAATTAGAGATAGTTACGAGTTATTCCAAAACACCTACGTTAACCAACGCCAACGATTACTAGAGCAAGTCTTTAATGGATTGGCAAGCGTACAAGGTTTCGAGGGTCGTTTACACATTGAAGATACCGAGCCGCTAGGAGTAGAGTTTAGTGAGGCAACGAAGGTTTCTGTAATGACAGAGGCAGAACTTCGCGCTGAAATGGGTCTACCATTGATTCAAGAAGAAGATACTAACGTTGACAGCAAGACAAAAGATGCACAAGCCGCGCTTAAAGGCTCTGTTGGTGGTGTTGGTGGTATTGTTACAATCCTTCAAAACGTTAATACTGGAATTGTACCTGCTGAATCTGCGGTTAATATACTTGTTGAGTTGTACGGATTCGACATTGATACGGCAAGGGCTACCGTTTACGGAACTGAAATACCATCTTCTGTTAAACAAACGATGCGAAAGGCGATTGATGACGAGACAAGCGAAATACAGCTATGTGATGCGTTTTCTGAGTGTGGTTTATCGTTGGATGAGTGGGATGTAGTGGAATCAAAACCCGTTCGCTTTCAATCAGACAAGGAATTAGAGTTGTCAGAAGATAGAATCAGAAAGTTCGGATTTGCTGATGAGAACTTTGATATGGCTGTTCTTGAAATACTCAAAGAAAACCCAATTCTTACATGGGCGGCTATTGCAGCACAGCTTGAAACAACGGTTGAAAAGGTCGCTGAATCTTTACGCAGTTTGACTTCAAAGAACTTTCTGACCATTACAGAGCAGGTAGTTGAAGAAACTTCACAGAGAGTTGCAGAAGTTACACGAGAAGGAACGAAAGCATTAGAAACAGCAGAACCATTAGACGTAACGTTTAGAATTGCTTACAGGTACGCTAAAAGCCCCGAAGCAAGCGGTGCAGATGTGCTACCAACAACGCGCGAATTTTGCAAACGAATGATTAGCCAATCAGCTAACAAGGTTTGGACGAACGCAGATATTCAGCGTATCGGTATGCAAGAGAATCGTAACGTTTGGATGCGTAGAGGTGGGTTTTGGACAAGACAGGGCGGTGCGGTCACTACGCCTTATTGCCGACACGTATGGGAACAGGTTGTAATAAAAGAGCGCAATGGCTGATATACTATTTATTTCTCAAAGTTTTTTGAAGGAGAACACGCAAGTTAGCGATAACGTAGATGTTAAGTATATCCGCGAAAGTATTCTATGGTCGCAAGATTCGCAGATTCAACCGATACTTGGAACGACACTTTATAGAAAGTTGCAAACTGATATTCAAGCGAGTTCTCTGACGGGCGTTTACAAGACTTTGGTAGATGACTACATACAAGTTTGCTTGAAGCACTACGTAACGGCTGAGTGCTTGCAAATGGCACACTACAAGATAACCAACAAAGGGTTGCAGATTCAAGATTCTGAGCAATCACAGCCAGCATCATCAACACGCCTTGACAAGTTGGTGGAACAAGAAAAGAATAAGGGCGATTGGTATCGTCAAAGGTTGATTGATTACCTCTGTGAATACACTTCACTTTACCCTGAATATGAAAATCCCGATAGTGGAGTAGACACGATACAGCCAACGCGCGACAATTACAGAACTACCATTTACTTGGGCGGCATAAATAGACCAATGACCCTAAGAGAGAAATACCGAGATGTCTAAAAAGAACGAAAAACTATTAAAGCGATACCTTGCTAACCTTAAATCAAATAATCGACCAAATCAAGACGCTGGCGAACGCTCACTATCAGATAGCGGAAGTCGGGGTCGGAACAATAGCGGAACTCCAAAGCAAGCCTGACAGAGAATACCCGTTACTTTGGTTATCCAACGAGGGCGGCACGTTAGATAATAACTACAAGGTTGACAACATACGTCTGACTATGTTCGGGCGCGTAACTGTTGGCGATGAAGGGCAAGACGATGACGCTTCTGAGTTGGAGGTATTGTCTGATATGCAGTTGATTCTGTTAGACTTTCTGAATTACTTTCATCAGAATCACGGGCAAGATTACGTTACAGACAAATCAAACACGCTTGAACACTTTACAGAGCGAACCAATGACCGAACAGCTGGCTATTCTACGGTATTAGAGTTAAAACAATTCTACGATTGGAGCAAGTGCAAAATACCACAAAGCGGAGCAAGCATACCTCCAACTGTTGACGGTCTTACATTGTACGATTTCTGTGATGCTGATGTAATTGCACGTTTAACATCAACACAAATAGCGTGTTTAGAGGCGGAACTTTGCGGTGCTTGCGCTGATGCAACCGTACAAATAAACGGTATCGAAGTAGCAACACCTGCAAGCGGTGCAACTGTTGACATTCCAGTTAACCTTGACGGTGTTCCGAGTGGGTCATGGGATGGGGATAGTTGGGAAGTAACATCAGCACCTTGCGCAGACGCTACGGTTCAATTGAATGGTGTTGACATGACCGACATTCCATCGGGAGACACGGAGAACATTCAAGTGAGGCAGTCGAGCGGTTCTACGCTGGTCGGCTCTAAACAAGGTCAATATTGGCGAATTGATGATAGCGATATAAGTATCAACGGTTCACCTGTTGCAGATGTAATGGCGGAGGATTCGTTGGATATTGATGTAACCCAAGACGGCTCACCCGTTGGAAGTTGGAACGGGTCGGCATGGATTATTCCAAATTGCTCACCATCTGTAACCGTTTCAGTAACTTTATCAGATGACACGCCTAAGTTAGGTCAGATTATTACAATTACAGCAACAGCAAGCGGTATAACGCCAACATCTTATTCCTTCTTATTTCAGCAATTAGATGGCAGTTTTACGAGTGTCGTTCAGGCTAGTAATACTTATGATTGGACGGTATCAAAATATGATAATTTTAACGTTACGGTAGTAGCTACTGATAACGTTAATTCGGGAGTTGGGGCAGACGAAGGAGTAACTACGGGCGATGTTGATGCAGACGCGATAATAACAGCGCAAGAAACAGCGATAGGTGGAAGCATGGACGCAACGGCTCAAGCATGGGTGCTTGGTTTCATATTGCGATTGAAAGGCATTTACACCACGCTACCCGAAAACGTGTTTGAACAATTATCAGACGCAAACTCTGAACTGTATGCAATGTTTCCTGACACCTCAACTACGGCAAGTGTTTCGGGTTATTCAATCAATGCAATAGACCCTACAAGAAACGCTACGATGGTCGGATTCGTTGCGGGCGATGCAACCGTTAACGGCATTACAGGCGGAAGTGGTAAGTACATGATAATGAACAACGCTCCAAGCGATTACGGGCAGAATGATACTTCTCTACACGCTTACATACGAACAGCATCAATAACCTGTTTTATTGGTGCAGGAGATGGTTCAGACATACGAGATACATCAGATGTTCACAGTTATATGTTCGGGCAAAGTTCTGATAGAATTGAAGCAGATATAAATGGAGATGAGAGAGACGTTCCAATTGCTAATGGACTTCAAGCAAACACAGGCTTCTGCTCAATTCAAAGAAATAAATCAGACCGATTGATTTTTATGAATGATGAGTATGTAACAGACATAACTCCTAACAATTCAATAACACCATCTGCAAATCTCTATTATGGAATGGCTGGGAACGCAAGCGGAACTGCAACAAGAAATTCAACGAGTTCGGTTAGCTGCCTAATTAACGCACCATACTTGGAGGAATGTGCATTAACTACACTTGCAGAGGCGGTAATTTGGTTACAAACTCAAATCGCAAGAAATGTATAAAGTGCTATTTATAGAATCGTTCGATTGGCAACCTACTCAATCAGAATGGGGCGCGTGGGATATTCCTAGCCCTTATTTTGATGACACGCATAACGGATGGATGTTGCCCGATGGATGGCAGGAACATTTGACAGAAAGGGGAATTGACTATATTGAATTGGAATTGTAAAATGAGAATTGAAAATGGATGTAATACTTGAATCACTCGCAAACTACGGAATAGCTGGAATTTTCTTGGCTGTGTTGGTATATTACCTTAATAAGCTAACTGATATTCATCGAGAAGAACGAAAGGAATGGCAAGATGCCAATAACAAGCACGTTGAGAAATTCGCGGAGGTAATAAGCGAAAACACGAAAGCTATCAGCGAAATGAGGAGCGAACTTAGAGATGGTAAATGCAAGATGTGATGGCGAATAAAGTTTGGTGTGCTACGAAACCAATAGAATGTACAGCACACTGCATACTAACAGGAAAATGTGATAACAAATGATAGCGAAACTTTGCCGTAGGTACTACGAAAGCCAAACAGAGGGAGAGTTAGAAGTATTTGACGAAGATACGGGCGAATTAGAGTTCGTTTGTAAGACGTTAGAACTGCCGTGGAAAGATAACGAACGGAACGTTTCTTGCATACCCGAAGGCTTTTATGATGTCGTTCCGCGTCAATCGCCTAAGTATGGCAATCATTTACACGTTACTGGCGTTCCAAATCGTTCACTAATTCTATTCCATCACGGGAATTACGCGGGTTCGCCTAATCCAAATACGGGGTTGCCTGATATTCGTGGTTGTGTCTTGGTCGGAAAAGCACACATTGATATTACAGGCGATGGAATCAAAGAAGTAACAGCTTCAAAAGCCACAATGAAAGCATTGATGCAGGTTGCGCCCGATGGTTTTGTTTTAGAAGTTACTCAATAGCCTATTGTAAATAAACATCAACTTGTTTAGTCATGCGTCAAATTTGTCGTTGCGTTTAGCAATTGTGCTAATCTAAGTCCTTTTCACAAAGACCGCAATACTCACCATTTTTTTCGCTTGTCCGAATCAATGGATAATCACAACCGCACAACTGTTCGCTTCGCCCTACAACATCAGCTAAATCAACAGAATTAACTTGTTGTAGTGTGTATTCTTCAATGTCCTTAATCATATCAAGAACTTCCTGTTTATCAGTTAACGCATCATGGTCACCGTAAACATATTTTTCTGCAATTTCCTTTGGTGTCATTATATCATTGTTATTTACCCATTAAAAATATTGTTTTAGCTGTAGCCGTTGTAGCAAATTACCTAAGGTCATGTTTTCATCAACAAACATAATAGTTATATTTGTTACGTGCAAATTTTTTCACAATGAGCCAAATTGTCAAAACATACTTTCCATATTTGGTATGTTTCCTTTTGGGCATCTTAGTAGCATGGAAAGGATGCGGAGGTGGTAAAATCGAAACGGTTACGATTGAGAAACCCGTGCCCGTTACAGAATACGTTGACCGTTGGCGTACTGATACTGTTCGTTTTGTTTCTAAGGAAATAGTAAAGCGAACAGATACAATCTACAAACGCGAAACAGTTAGACGTTTAGATACGTTGTTTCTAATTGACACGGTTAAAATAGTCGAAGCATGGTTAACCGAATTTCAGAAATACGACACAACGGCAACCTTTAAAGGTGCTGATATTCGTTTGCGGTGGCATAATTACCAAAACCTTTCTGAGAATCTTAGCATTGATTACACTCCGAAAGTGGCACGTGCAAATTTTGCACTTGGCATACACGCAAACGCTGGGTTAATAAGCGATTTTCAAACACGTTACACGCCTTTATTCGGGTTGGGTTTGCAGTTTTCAATGAAAAGAAGTTATATTGCAGCCGATTACGGCTTTAACGGACAACATTACGTTGGATTGCGTTACGGTCGAAACATTATTCAAAGGTAAAACACGTTAAAAATTACCCTCGTTTAACTACTAACTTAACATAATGAACATTACACGCGAATTTGATTACGATGCTTACCGAGATTCTGAAACAGTTCAAGAATTGGTAAACGCTATTCTGATAGTCAACAGGAACATTCAGTCAAACAGCGATAACGAAGAGCTGAAAGCCATTTACGATAAGTACATGGAAAGCGAAATCAACCGCGTTGCGCCTAAGTATTGGGAACGCATAAAGCTAGAACACCAATAGGCTAACTAAACATACAACATGGAATTTAAACGCTTGTTTTGGGATATTGAAACCAGCCCAAACATCGGTTTCTTTTGGTCGGCATCTTACAAAGCCAACATAC
>Ga0208898_1002939_pt1 | contig 10190 bp, 14 predicted proteins | sample VirMetDEL_Mar_4_FD_184513 | JGI IMG/M metagenome (GOLD analysis project Ga0208898, IMG submission 184513) | Aqueous microbial communities from the Delaware River and Bay under freshwater to marine salinity gradient to study organic matter... | ecosystem: Environmental > Aquatic > Marine >...
CTATAGAAATAATGTCATTCTGTCACTTTGAGCTATTAGTGTTGGTATACAACAATAATGTGTGCCAAAATGTTGTTTTAAAAAGTGTCATGTGACAGATTATTTTGTCACCTATGGCTATATCTCAGATTGCCTATGCGCGCGCGATACAAATTACTGGTAAAACTGATTTTTTTCACATACATATACAAATATGAAATCCAAAAAGAAATCCAGAAGAATAAACAGCTACACTAAACCTAAGACTGTAAAAGAGTCTGTTGTGTTTCCATATAAGCGTGTACGTATAGATTGGATTGATATCATCACTGAAGGCGGCTGGGGCTCAGACAAAGAGTTTAAAGATATGAAACTTGCAACACCTGTAAGTGAGGGTTGGTTGTTTAGTAAAGATGATGAGACTGTAAGAATTTTTGCAGGTTATGATGTAGAATCAGATGGTTCTATTCACTTTTCAGAACGATCGGTTTTTCCAACTTCGTGTGTGAAGAAGATAACTCGGATTCATTAGGTGTCACATTTAGAAGAGGTGCGTAGTCGTCTAAGATTTGTTTCATTTTTGCTTCTAGTTCTTGTTCTGACATGTCTTCTAGTTTCCCAGTTTTTATTATTTTTCGGTCTATGTATAGCCCTGCTGCTTTACCCCTGCTCACTTCAGCATTTACAGCTGATGAGAAAGAACCTTTCTTTAAAGCTTTATCCTTAATTCTATCTAGTTCTGCTATATGCTTTGCATAAGTCACTTCATGTTTTTGTAATCGTTCGTCGTGCAGTTTACCGATGTATTGCACCACCAGTGGTGAGTGTCTTGGGTTTGTAAGTTCACTGCCTTCAACACGTGATCTTTTAGGTGAGTATCCTGCCAGCTCAGCAGCTTCTGACTTAGAAAGCGGTCCGTCAGGTCCACCAAATACTAATAGCTCAGCAAATCTTTTCTGCATCTCTGTTAATCTTTTTGGAAGTCCCATATTGACAATTTAAGGTAATCATCCTATAAAGTCAAGGTATGAAAGATAAGCGTACATATACTAATTTGAAAGAACATGGAGAAGATATGAGTCATGAAAATGAATCTAAGATTACTAATGAGGCCAGAGATCCATTAGCTGTTACATTGCTTACAGAGCAATACAGAGCTGATTTAAAAAAATATCAAGACAGAGAAAGTTTGTACATCAATACTGAGAATCAATTGAAAGGTGCAAAACAAATTGCTGTTGACATGGCAGCTGCGGTAACAAAATTAGATAGAAGAAATCAGGAGTTAATGAAAGAAATTGATAGACTTACTGAAGAACTTCAGCTATTAGAATTGAAGATAAAAAAATAATGAGAGTTCAAGACTTACAGGAATTTTTATCTAAATTCACAGAAGCTAAAAGTGACGGCAGTAGACAAGGTAATGCTATTTCTAATGCAATCATAATGGTAGAGGTAAATGGTTATTTAGAAAAGATTACAAAGATGGAAGTACACGAAAACAACACACCGATCGTAGGCCAAACTGGACACAGTGCGCACCGTCTTGTATTGAAAACAACTAAAAAATCTAACTTTATTATACCACCTAAACTACAGTATTAAGTGAAGTGGTTACCTTAAAAAACATATGGGCCCAGAGGCTAAATTCTATCAACAAATTAAAAGAAATTTTAAGTCATTGTCGCTTATTCGAATTGAAAACAGTAGCCTACTTGGGACTCCTGATCTATTGGTCTATAATACTTCTGGGAACTTTTGTACTATAGAGCTTAAGGTAACGAAGAGTAAAAAACTTAGGTTTAGTCCACACCAAATTGCGTACCATGTACGTCATCCCAACAATACATTTATCTTAGCAAAGACCCTTGGTCCTTGCTCCTCTAATACTTCTCCAATATCCATGTTCCGTGGATCTAGGATCAGGGAGCTTGTTACTTCCGGCTTGGAGCTTGAAGCTTGCTGCCTGGGGCTTGACGCTTGTCGCTTGATGCTTGAACAGGTTGGTTCGAAAGCTTGACGCTTGCAGCTTGAAGCTTGTAGCTTGAGGCCCGGACCAGGTGCACGCGCCGGCCGCCGTACGCGCTTCCGGGTTGCTAATGACCTGATCCAGTATTCCACGCGGGAATTTTTTAGTGTTCACCGTAGCAAACATTTGAAACTGATTTGTCCCAGCAAGCTCGACAGTCCTTGCACTGATTGCCCTGAAGGGGCGCCGGGCAGGTGACATCGATCTTTTTAGTTGAGACAGTTGAGGTATGAGGCCAGCTGTCAATTGCTGCCTGGTCCACCATCGGAATGGAGAACCGGACAACAAGATTGTCAGGAGCTTCAACAATATAGTCCTTGGTCCATGCTTCACGGGTTGGCATCCAGTGTTTAACTGAAGGCGTCAACCTGCATACGGCATAGATCCGTCTTAGATGGTCAAGATTTTGGACATCGCCTGAGTCGTGCCATCTAAAGAATTTTACTTTCTTAGAATTAATTTGTGCAGCCATAGCCTCGACCCAGTCAGGGTGAGTTAATGATCTGAATCTTTTATATTGTGCATCAATAACATTTTGGAATCTATACCGGCCACGCTCGAAGGCGTAACACTTAGAACAGACACTATTAGGAACGGCCCTGAGCTTGGTCCCAGTCTTGCATTCGTGAGCTGGTGTACTGTAAGCGAATCCAGGCATTTTGCCAGGCTTCGATAGTGTGTGAGTTATAGCCTCCGCTTCTTTAATTTTCATTGTTTACTTTCTCCTGTATTTTATAGGATACAATAACATTATAGTTTAATCTTGTCAAGTCTAAAGCTTGGCGCTTGCAGCTTGAGGCTTGAAGCTTGTAGCTTGGGCCCTGGTCCACCAGCCAGCGCCAGTGGTTAACCAGGGCCCGAATACTTTCGGACCCTTGTCTTCTACTCACTACAGACGCCCCGCAAATGGGACGTCATCAGGAAGATCCGGCTTAGGTTCTTCCATATATTTTTTAGATCTCTCCTGGTCCTCTTTAACCATTCTCAGGATCTCTTCCAGCGCATCCGCTATTCTACGAAGCTGCGTAACTTCACCAGTTCTATAATTGTTTTCTTTTGTCATTTATTTCTCCTGTATTTGTTAATATAACCATCCTATACTATCCCTGAACCATTGTCAAGCGTTGCTTGCTGCTTGAAGCTTGGCGCTTGTAGCTTTCTTTTTCTTTTTTCAGGGAGCGAGCTGCCTGGACATGCCAGGTCTTCTTTTACAACGCCGGCCAGCGTCAACTCGTTGCCCCCACTTAATCATATAAACTCAGCGCACCCCCTGGCCTAGGGACCCGGCAACGCTGAGCAAAGGCTGCCCCACCCGAAGTCACTTAGCGCGAAGCATTTGGTGAGCGGAATGTGTGCCTTTTTCATTAGGAGGGCCATTGCTTAGCGCCATGTTACTTAAAGACTAGGCTCGACAATGGTCCACCAAATAATGATCAGTCTCTTCACACTAGTGGATCCATGGACCACAGCACTAATAGACTGATCCCAGGTCCAACGCTATCCAAACTGGTAGGGTTCAGGCCTTTCGGCGTGATCATTGGACCAGAGATCAGTAGCAAGTTGTCAGTGTATCCTTGCTACAAATCTTGTATCAAATATAATGCTTGACTATCCTATTGTCAAGTGTTAATTTAAAATTAATTTTAACCAATACAGGAGAAACAAATGCCAGAAAAAAGACTAACATTAAATAGTGAAAAAAGAAAAGCTATTGCTGATGTGTTCCAAACACACTTTGAACTTAACAGTCCAAAGAATGAACTGCACAAAAAAGCAATCGCTGACTATAATACTGCTAGAACTAAAATGAAAGTTTTAGTTGAAACAGTTGTAAGACACCACCAACCACAGGAAGATGTAGATACAATTAGAAGTATGATTGCTAAATACAATCGGAGTGGTGGAGAGTTGTATGATGATAATTGTTTTGTCTTTACTGCACCACCAAAAATGTCAACCGACTATGACGGAAATCCAATAGAAGTTGTTGATGAAGAACATGTTAAATTTAGTTTGAGTGATGAGTTTGCAAGGTCTTATTATAGAGATGAGATTAAAGCAAAAGGTCTTAACCCAGACTTTCATGTTGCACTTGATAATAACTACGACAAAAGAAGTCCAAGCTATTACACTATGGAAAGCCAAGTAAATAAATTTACAGGGCATGAGAATAGTAGCAACGATAATAAAACTCAAATGTCTTATAAAGATGAATGGGAAAAAGATTTCCAATTAACTACTATTGGTACATCTTATTGTCATAGTAGAATGTTTGCAGTTGACCAAGAAACTTTTGAGATGTTCAAGATGTATAACAGTTTGAGAGAGAATGTTATCATGGCACATCAACAATTATATAGTCATGTAAATAGTAAAATGGAAAAACTAAAACTTGGTTTAAAATCTTACAGATACTTTGACCAAGCAAAAGCACTTGCTGACAAACTTGGTATTGCTTTGAATGAGGGAATACTAAATGAAAGTAGCAGTATGGCTTTATCAGTTTATAGCCCAGAAAATCTAGCTAGTCTTTTAGAAGATAAGGTTGAACAAACTAGAGAGGAAAAAATAGCTATTGCAAGGTCAATAATGCAACAGCAACAAAGTGTAAATTAAGAGTTGACAGGGCTATCCTATTTATGGTAGGATAGCCCATAACATACAGGAGAAATAACATGGAAAACAATACAACATTTAGAATAACTTATTATTCTAACAAAGATAAAAAGCACATCACACGACAGGCAAAGTGGACAGACAAATGTAGATTTTGGACTAGCAAACAAGGTGCAAAATTAATGACATACTTTGACATGGACGCAGACAATTATAGAACTGCCAAAGGCAGTTGGAAAGTGAGGTACTAATGAACAACAACAAAGTAAATTATGCAGAAGTATTTGGTAGACTAATGATGATACTAACAGGCTTTGTTTTAGTTATGTTAGGTTTCATAACTTTCATACACACAGGCGAACATAAAGTATTAGGAATACTAATTTGTTTTTCTGGTGTTGTTGCAATGTTTATGGGGGTGCCAGATCATGAGTAATTTTGTTTGGTGTCATGGACCAAGCTGTCACAAATCTCACACACAAGATAGAATACGAGGTGTCAAGGGTAGCAAGGTCCTAAGAACTAGGAAAGTAAAACAGGACAGGTGGAATAGTGGCGATCGATTAGGTATGTATTCTTATTTTTGTAGTAATGGTTGTTATAATGACTTTGCTAATACATATGTAAGAGAAGTCATAGCCATTGCGCCAAGGACCGAGGCTCTTGAAACACCGATAGATGTAGTCAAGGAACAGACAACAGATTGGAGTGGCAATCCCTACATTGAAACTAAGATAATAGCAGTTGACAATAATGGTGGATAGTATAGGATAAGGCTATTAACATACAGGAGAAAACATGAAAACAATTAAATACAAAAACAAAGACTACAAGTTACCATTTGATGTGGAGTTACCAGACGACCCAACAGTTGAGGTAACAGTTAAGAATAGATTCAGTGGTCAATCAACTACAATGCCAGAGTTTGCAGCAGCAGTGTACGATGCAATCATTGGCAGCGAAATGTTTGGTGACTATGATACAGTTCGTAAAGGATTAGATTGGTTCAAGCGACACTTTGCAGAACAATACATGGTAGTACTAGACTAACCGAGTTACATACATGTGTGACCCTGTTGGGTCACACACACCTAATCAATAGAGGTACCACACCCACACCCAATAAATCCTGCAACTATATAAGCGATACACCTTTATATAAAAAGGGGTCCCACTACTTCAGGTTGTATTGCTTGATTTAGACAGATAAGGGTGGTAAAAAACTTCTTCACTTGTAAAAAGGTGCAAAAAATTTTATAAAAAATTTTTATGAATTTAAAAGATATAGATATAAAGAAATTACCTGCTGACGTTAGAAAAGAACTTTTACAGTTACAAGTATTGGTTGCTGAAAAGAAAATCAAAAGCCGTGCTAAAGATGACTTTATGTCCTTTGTCAAAGCTGTTTGGCCCGAGTTCATAGAAGGACCGCACCACAGAGTTATTGCTAAAAAATTTAATGACCTTGCAACAGGTAAAATTACAAGATTAATTGTTAACATGCCCCCAAGACATACTAAGTCTGAGTTTGCTTCATTCTTATTACCAGCGTGGATGGTGGGCCGTACACCAAAATTAAAGATCATTCAAGCAACTCACACAGGAGAACTCGCTGTAAGATTTGGTCGTAAAGCTAAAACACTAATTGACAGTGATGATTATAGAAAAATATTTGACACAACACTAAGAGAAGATTCGCAAGCTGCCGGCAGGTGGGAAACAGCACAAGGCGGCGAGTATTTTGCAGCGGGTGTCGGCGGTGCAATCACCGGACGGGGTGCTGACTTATTAATAATTGACGACCCGCACTCGGAGCAAGACGCAATGTCTGCTTCTGCATTTGACAATGCTTATGAATGGTACACATCTGGTCCACGTCAAAGGATGCAACCGGGTGGAAAAATTGTTTTAGTTATGACACGTTGGTCTAAAAAAGATTTAACTGGAGTTTTATTAAATAATCAAAAAGATGTTAAGGGTGATAAATGGGAAGTAGTAGAATTTCCGGCTATTATAGGTAATGGAAAAAAGAAAAAACCGGTTTGGCCACAATATTGGAAAATGGAAGAGCTAGAAAAAGTAAAAGCAACACTTCCAGTTGGAAAATGGAACGCACAGTGGATGCAAAAGCCAACTTCTGAAGAAGGAGCGCTTATAAAACGTGAATGGTGGAAAAAATGGGAAAAAGATGACCTTCCAGACTGTTATTATATTATTCAAAGCTACGATACGGCATTTTTAAAAAAAGAAACAGCCGATTACAGTGCAATTACTACTTGGGGAGTGTTTTATCCAAACGAAGATGCAAAACCAAATTTAATTTTGTTAGATTCTGTAAAAGACCGGTTTGAGTTTCCAGAATTACGTCGTGCAGCGTTGGAACAATATAAATATTGGAATCCGGATATGGTAATTGTAGAGCAGAAAGCATCTGGAACACCTCTGACCCATGAATTACGTCAAATGGACATTCCGGTGATGACTTTTACGCCAAGTCGTGGTAATGATAAGCACGTACGTGTAAATTCTTGTGCACCGCTGTTTGAAGCCGGATTAATCTGGGCTCCTGATAGAAATTTTGCAGAAGAAGTTATTGAGGAATGCGCGTCATTCCCATACGGCGATCATGACGACTTAGTCGATAGTATGACTATGGCTGTTATGCGATTCAGGCAGGGAGGATTCCTACCCCATCCAGAAGATTACGAAGACGAAAAAAAAGAACCTAGGATTATGGAGTATTATTAATGTCGGCAATAAAAATTATACAAGGTTACGCTAGAAAATCACTGACCACGAACAAGGGTTCAGGGATTACAACTATACCTGGTGCTATGCAATCAGAAGCTAAAGCCGGAGAGATTGTAGCGTTGTTACAACGAGCAGGAATTCCAATGAATCAACTAGATGATTTTATTAGATCAGAAGCAGATGTTGCAAAATTCTTAAATATAATTGAAGCTGCAAGCAAACCTAAAGTGTATTCCGGTCAAGCAGCTGTAGATCAGTTAAATAAATTATTTCCTAAAAAAGGCGAAGTCGTACAGTTTCCACAAAAAACAAGTTTTAAAGAACAAATAGAAGCTATGAAAAAAAGTGGTGACATTGTAGATCCTAACAATCTTAAAAAAAATGACAACGTTCTTAAAAGAGAAATGTTTCAAGATTCTAATTTAAACAAAGAAGGCACTATTATGGATCGTATCACTACTGCCAGTAATAGAATAAAACAAATTCAAAAAGAACAAGATGAAATGTACAGACCTAAAACGGATGCAGAAATAAAAGCAAAATTTGATAAACAAAATAAAGACTCTGTTGAAAGACTTAAAAAGAAAAATAGAGATTCTATGCCTATTAGATTAATGAAGAATTTTGAAAAAGAATTAAACGAAGCAGACCTAATGGCGGAAGGTTATTCTAAAGATCAAGCAAACGTTTTAATAAAAGCTAGACAAAAAATGACATCTGGTGAAGAGATGAATCCTAACGAATCTTTATTAAGAGTTAAAGAAGAGTTTGCAGATAACGCTGGAGTAGACGTAGAAGATTTTACAGACATAGATTTTGAAATAGATATTCCTGATTATGCCAAAGGCGGACGTGCAGGATTCTATACAGGTGGTATCACAGACGTTGAACCGAGTCTCGATGACATCGGCCATGGTGCAGATGCAATGAATGCAAGAACTAGATTAATGTCACCCGGTAATCAAGCAACTACTTCAACAGGATTAAATTATTTACTTGCAGAAGATAATGACAACATGAGAATTCCGTTTAGTGCAGGTGGTGGTGGAAGACGTGCGTTTTTAAAATTACTTGCAAGTATAGGTGGTGGTGCAGCAGCATTTAAATCAGGTATCTTAGGACTAGGTGAAGGTGGTACTAAAAAAGCTGTAACAGAGACTGTAAAACAAGCTGCGGGATCCGGCGGACAAGTTCCTCCATACTTTTTAAAGTTAGTTAGTAAAATTAAAACACTTGGTGATGAGACTGTGGCAACTAAAGACAAAGCCATAGCTAAAAAATATAAAGATTACACAATGGAAGAAGACTTTGCAGGCAACATAGAAATTATAAAAAAAGGAGATAATGTTTCCGAAGATGTTTTTATGAGTCTTAAAGTAGATGACGTTCCATTAAAAGGTAAAAAAGGATCTACAAAAGTTAAAGAGTATGAAGAGTATACGGCAACACCTGATTCAGAAGGTAAAATGAAAAATATTGAACAAGGTGTACCAGATGAAGTTGTTAATGAAGGATCTGTGTTTGAAGATAACATGACAGAGTTTGGAATGACTAAAAAAGCAGACGGCGGTCGTATTGGTTTTAGTGCAGGTAAAACAGTTTTATCAAAACTTGGTATCAACTCTACATCACGTAGATTCTTAGAAAAAGTATTTGGTAAAGAAGGATTTGAAACTATGATTGAAAACGATCCTAGAATGCATAAAGGAATGTTAGAAGTTGTAGAGATGTTTAGAAACAGAGACAAAGAAGGTTTAAAAATGTATTTACAAAAATTTCTACCAGATATGGATGATGCAACTGTTGAAGATTTTATAGTAGGTGATAGTGGTACAGAAGGTATTACTGGACAACTAATTAGACTAGGTAGTGGTAGAGAATACAAAAGTCTTATAGACCTAAAAAAACAAGCCGACAATGTTAGAAAATTAGAAGACTTCGATATCGACGGTGTTAGTAAAAACGCTGAAGGCGGACGTATTGGTTTATTTTTAGGTGGCGGCGCAACAGCAGGAAAAGGATTAGCCAGAGAAATGTTAAAATTTATGACTAAAGGTAGTTCAAACGCTAAAAGCCCGACAGAAATATTAAAAATGATGAATCCTAAACAGTTTGAAAAATTATTAGATAATCCTGCAATGCTTGGCAAAATTAGTCCACAAACTGGACAGAGCGCTAATGAAATGATTATAGAAATGATAAAAAAAACAAAAGACGATAGATCTAGTATGGTTGGAGATCTTATTGGAAGTGCAAGAAAAATTAAAAAAGTAGAGGACAGTGTCATAGCTTATAAAAAGAAAATAATAAAAGACATGATAGATGGTGGTATAGATGAAGACACAGCATATGCCTTTGCAGAAAAAATGGCAAAAGAAATGAAAGAAGCTGCTGCTCCACAACTTACAGCATCTCCTCCTAAAATTACAGAACAAGGATTATTAGAATTAGAAAACATACAAAAAAATTTACTAACTAAAGGTCGTAAGTTACAAGCTACAGGCGGTCTTACAACTATGTTAGGGGAATAATGGACGACATTTTAAGTCAAATTATAGCCTACGCTCCTGATAAAATAGACACAGAAATAAAAGCAAGAGCCCTGGTCCAAGGTTCACGGAACATGAAACTAGCACAGGTTCCAAGATCCGAGATGGATAACTTTAATACACCAGACTTGGACCAAGGATCTGATTCTATTTTAAAACCCGGTGAAACTTTAGAAGATGATTTTGATGTAACATTTAGAAGACCTAATGCTCAAGGTGGACGGATACCTTTTGGTGATGGTCTAAGCGTAGACCCAGAACGAGAT
>Ga0208898_1002940_pt1 | contig 10189 bp, 9 predicted proteins | sample VirMetDEL_Mar_4_FD_184513 | JGI IMG/M metagenome (GOLD analysis project Ga0208898, IMG submission 184513) | Aqueous microbial communities from the Delaware River and Bay under freshwater to marine salinity gradient to study organic matter... | ecosystem: Environmental > Aquatic > Marine > Coastal...
TAAGCAAAATAGGCGATAATACCTTAATAAAACCGGTTTTATTAAGGTATTATCGCCTATTTTGCTTAATTATTAGCTATTAATACAGTATTTAATGGTTAATATATGGTTAAAACGACGAAATTCCTTTTATGCACTATCTAACCGATCCACATGACTGACAGCCGGACGTTCGCGGTGCGCGAGTACGACGAGAGGTTGTCCTGATAGACCCATACCGAGAGAGTATCCCCGGCCGCGAACTTGTAGGTGTAGGTGATGTTGTTGTATTCGACCGTGCCGTACCGAATGTCACGCGCGACGGTTCCTCCTACCGACTGCACGATCCACAGGTCGGCGCGAACGTCCATCGTGGATGACCAGTCGCAGCAGGCGGTTACGAGATAGACACCAGGCGTTTGTATCGTAAACGTGTTCGTGGAACCGCCCCCATATATACCGTCCGTGTTCGCCTCCGACTGGTCAAAGAAAAGATTCGAGTTATTCGCGTCGTATATAGTCTGCGGCGTGATCATGGTAGCGATAAGCATCGGAATGACAGACGGAGTTTCATTTGTGCAGTGCCAAACATATTCCGGGTTAGGTGCGTTTACGTTCTGTGCATCTCCGCACTGTGTTGCTACCACTGTTAAGGAGTTCAGCCCTGCATACGGTGAAGGTGTAGTAAGAGTAGTTATTACCCTGTAAGGGTCTATGGCCAACCCCCCTGTTAACAGTCCTCCTCCACTTACGAAGACAGAGTCTGGACCAGCAATATAATCTGTTCCTGCCGCTGATACCACTACAGCTGCCTTGTATCTTGGTACACCAGCGGCATTGAGCCCAGGGTAGAACGTTTCGTTGACTCTAAGCCTTGTTACTGTTATAGACATACCTAACATTGCCTCAGTAATGGGGGGAAGTTTAAACTCCTGATATTGACCACCAGCGTTACCAGGGTTCATAAGCACATTCTTTATGTCTGCACCATTATAGTATTGTCGGTTAACTGAGTTACCTTGGAAGCCTGCTGTGTAAGGGTATGTGTAAGATGAAGAACCGGTGGCCTGGTTATACCAAACGTTCTCTCTTACTGCATTGCAGTATACGTTACCACCACCTCCGTAGTAGCCAGTACCGTTTGCACGTCCAAGAGCAAAGGTTGCAGGAGATGGACCACTGTCATCCCACCCGTACTTACCCATTATAAGGTTATTACCTGCTCTAGGAAACCCTCCAGTCAGTTTTGGTTGTGCACTTATCCCACCGAATTGGTCCACGCAGTTGCCGCTGTGCGTAGCGCTTCCTGTATTCCCCAAGAGGCTACACTGATTAGATCCCGCGCTATCTTTTACCCTAAGTGCGTGGGCATTCGCGTCAACTTCTACTGCACTTGTGTTTGAGGAATCCAATATATTGACAATATTAGTAGCAGAGTCTGCATCGAAAGTAGCACCTGTTGCGTTCTGTACTGTTAATCTGTCTATATTCGTGACGTTAAACTGACCTCCGTCTAAGTCAGCGGTCATAGGGTTCGTTACGAAGCCTGTTGGAATACTACTGTCTACGTAGTCTTTTGTTGCGGCATCCTGAGGGTTTATTGGGTTACTTACGTTTTCAATACGGTTAGTAACTGATACTCTACCATCCTCGAATATTGTCATTCTTGTATTCACAATTCCGCCGTCTTCCTTAGTCTTAAATTCCAACTGCCCACCATTCACACCCGCCCCTGTTGCAGTCATTTCTGCGTGTTCGTGTCCCCCGACAGGATCATACATTACTATTTTTGCAGGAGCATTTGTGTCAAGTTGGATGTTTCCAGCTACGTGTAAGTCTTCCTGGGGATTTGGCTCTCCAATACCTACTCTCTGGTTCACTGTGTCAACATATAATGGACCAGTAGGTGAACCGATTGGGAGAACTCCAGGAGCACTTATATAATATCCTGCAGCACCTACTATTCCTGCACTTTGTATGTCATTATTGTTCATACGTATAGGGCTCAATACATCTATCAGTCCTGTTCCTCCATTGTTATTAAGTTCATCTGTGTTTACGCGTGCAGAAGAGAGACTAACAGTAGCGACAGCGGTGTCTGTTTGCAACGTTGCTGATGTTAATGATGTCTTTGCTGAGAATGACCCGGATACAGCAGCAGAAGCATGGACAGATGTGTCTAACTCTGCAAATACAACATTCCATCCAACTGTAGAAACTGCTCCTCCTGGCGCAAAGTTGAAAAAGCCGCTCGCTGGGTACGTTCCTGTTCCTTTGTCGTCTTGCTGTCTATATACTCTGTATTCCCATGTAGTAGAAGGGTGATTACAATAAAATAAAAATCCACCTGACCCCAATCCATCAAATCCTGCGGAACAAAGAGTAAAGATAGGCGTATCAGATTCTAGAGCATTACTTATTAGATTCAAGTGCGCCTTACCATTGAACATTGACACATGAATTACAGTGGTCTGTTTAAACCCCGCATCTAAACAACGAGACACAACTATACAAGACGCTTCTGCATTGGTCATGACAGGAAGTTCTCCTACGTAATAGTAGTTTCCAGCAGCTACAGCACCTTTGTTTCTGTATATTACCGCCGCTGAATCATTAATTGCTTCTGTAGTCACTTCTCCGAAGTTACCGATCAGACCAGAAAAAGTTCCTACGTTCGATATAGAGTACCCACCACCGTCCAAGTCAGCTGTCATAGGGTTAGTCACTCCGCCCCCTCCTCCGCCTCCTGTCGCAATGCTCACACTTCCTCCTCCATTGTCAGTGAGAGTACCGTTTGTAACGTTTATGTCTGTTACATTGCTGACTGTTACAGTACCGTCCTGTACTGTGAGTGGGGCTCCACCACCCCCAGACGCGGAATTCTGGTACGACCCGTCTCCCCAAATTACTCCGTAAACAAGGCTTGCGACTCCCTGAGCTACTGGGTAATCTAAGGAAGAAGATGACGAGCTAGAGCTTGGGAAGTTTTCCCTGTTAAATTCTGAAAGTTCCTCATATGGCTTTGCTTGATTCGACATTACGTTATACAATTAGAAAATAAATTAATGTCGTCTAAATTTATGCAGAATGTAGGATGTCCTTAGCGTCGTCCCAGTACTCTGTATTGTGGAGACTCGTGTATCCTCTTGGCTTTTTCGTGACCTCCTTTTCTTCTTTCAGTAGTGGCTCTACTTCCTTTCTGTATCTCTCTTGGCAAATAGCCATAGCGTCTTCCAGTCCTTTGGGAAAGAGCAAGTTGACCTTTGGTAGGACTTCCTCTGCTGCCATTTCTACGTATAGGTGAGCAACGTCTTCCAGTAGAACCACCTCTTCGTGAACTATGCCTTTGCGTATACTCCTTATGATCTTGTACTTCTCAGGGTCACCTGTGCTTACTACTTTTACGCCGTTGCAGAAGTCTCTTGGATAGAACATGACCTCGTTGCCGGCGAAGGAAGCGTGGGCGTTACCAGATAGAATTCTCAGTAGTTTCTCTTTATCCATTATACTTTAGCTAAAGATATTTTTAGGTTAATTCTGTCCATATTTTTCTGTTCCGTTAATTTATAATGGATTCAGCACAGTTTAAGGAGTACATCAAAGAAAAAAGACCTTCTCTCTCAAAGTCCTCTGTAAATACGTACGGTAGCATTCTGAGAAGCCTGCACCGTAGCCTCAACGGATCGGACGAAGTAGACCCAAAGTTCTTCGAGAGTACGTCTCGAATTCTCCAGCACCTCCAAGATATTCCTCCTTCAAGACGAAAGACGGTATTGTCTGCTCTTGTAATCATTACAGACGGAGACGCGCAAAAGAAATACAGGGAACTGATGATGGACGATATAGGTGAGCACAGGAAAGAAATAGAGCAGCAAACTAAGACTCCTCAGCAGCAAGCCAATTGGGTATCTCAAGATGAGATAGGGCAGAAGTACAAGGAATACGAAAAGATGGCATCTGCACTATACAAGAAGGGGTCCCTATCTCGTAAGGAACTACAGGACTATCAGCAATACGTTATCCTTGCCCTCTTATCAGGTAAACACATTGTCCCTAGGCGTGCAAAAGATTATGTTGATATGAAGTTACGTAATATCGATAAAGACAAAGACAACTATATAGGTGACAAGCAGTTAGTGTTCAACTCATACAAGACATCTAAAACTTACGGTAAACAGACTATTCCGCTGCCCACAAAGCTTAAAAACATACTCAAGAAGTGGGCTCAGTTGAACCCTTCTGACTATCTTCTTGTTGACAGTAATATGCAGCCATTAGGAGGACCTGATCAAAGTAGTAATGGAGCCGTTAAGTTGAATCAACGATTAGGTAGAATATTTGATGGCAAGAAGGCAGGAGTAAATATAATGCGGCATAGCTACTTAACTGATAAATTCGGTGACACTATTGCACAGAAGAAGAAGATAGAAAAAACGTTAGGAGATATGGGGTCGTCCGCAAATATGCTCACTACGTATGTGAAGGAAGATAGTGAATAAAATTTTTCTTACTTAAGTCTTAATCATCATATGATAGAGCTACTTCATCTATACTATGACTTGACCAAGGAGGCATCCTAGGGTTCGCAAACAGCCAGTGTAGCCTTGCTCTTCTTACTGTCCATAGTCCTCCAACGTGAGAATACCTCCCTTGCACTTCATCTATAAGAAAAGAATTGTCTTTGTTAATTGCTTAATTATCTAACTAAGTCTTTCCATGGAGCATATCTTCTTAGTCTAGTACCTATGATTGCTCTCATTAGATCTGGGCCTGGGATTTGCCATGGACCTCTCTCTTCTCTTATTTCTTGTACTCTTTCGTATACTTCCTCTTCTCTCAGTCTTTGTTCCTCTGTGGGCGGTTGATTTTCTCTGTTAGAGTACCTGTAGGGCAGCATCCATAGTTCATCAGAGGCTTCTCTGTGTCTCTCGTAGTGGTCGATTATTTCCTCTGTTGTTTTGTTCTCATAGCTAGGAATCCACTTTCTCATGCTCCTTAGGAACCGTACAGGACCACTCATTCCGAAATACCTTCCTATTTGCTCTGCTGCTCTCTCTAATCTTCTCTCTTGCAGTAGTACAGTGTCGAGGTACATGACGTTCTCTCTCTTATTCATTAGCTGCTTTCTTATGTTCTTGAGCTTTCTCTCTGCTATCTTTTTGTTGCACTCTTCTACTGTCGGAATACCGTATTCTCTGATAAGATCCTGGAGTTCCCTAGGCAATTCCCCGAATTTCCCTGCTAGGTCTTTGTCTGGATGATAGCAAACTGGTAGTCTTCGTTCTTCACCTAAAAATTGCATTTTTTTACAGATTAATCTTACTAAAGTCTAAGCTAATTTTACTCTCTCGACCTGTCCATTTCTCTCTTTCCCTTAATACTGGCTTCTCTAGGTCCGGCATTTCTGGGAATGGTATACAGGTTTTTCTTCTCTTCGGCGGGGGATAGTCCGGGGATTGTGGTATAGGAGTAGCTGGTCTTATGCCGGTAATAATACCGTCTTCTCTTTCTCTTTTTTGTGACATATTTTCCATCGGGATTAGGGAATCGAACTCTTGACCTTGATTATTAGCTACCTATGTAGAAGTAAAGAACAGGGTTAGTACCATTGCACGAGATCGGCATGGAATCCGGAATCTCGACTCATTATATATACTCAATTTTTATTAAAATTTTTTCAACAGAGAAACTGTAGTTGAAAAAATTGAAATATGCTGAATGGTTCTGAATGGCTTATTGGGATTCCCTCTGTTTAATATACATTGCATATACATTGCATATACATTGCATATACATTGCATACATATACTGAGGTGAGATATCCGGTCAGCATGAGGATTTGTCCCAATGGTCAGGACCGCAGTGCGTCGGTGCAAAAATCATTGGTTCGATCCTCGGTTCCGGTCAATTTGTCGAACCTCTCGGACGAAAGAAAGACGAGTAGTAACCAAAAAATCTAGAACCTTTTTTTTGCTACACTTTCTATGTTGAAAATATTAGTAAAAAATTGACTATATATACTGAGTCAAGAATGGCAATTTCCGTACCAGCCTTGTGCACTGGTACAGTCTCAGAATTCAACATACTAACCATGTCTCTCTTACACACTAGGTAAATAAAGGTCAAGAGTTCGAATCACAGAAAAGTCAAAATAAAAATCAAGAAAAAATGCCAGGAAAACAACTACCCAACAGCCTAGCGGCAAACAGACCAAAGAGAGCAAATGCTGGTAAGAACAAGAAGTACGACGAAGAAGAACCAGAGTACTGCTGTGACTCAGCAGATGGATCAGAGAGAAGACAAGTATGGATTGACAAGAACGACGGTGACACAAAGAAATGTCCTTACTCTGGAATGACTGTTGATGAATGTATGGCTACGAGAGGATTCATTGCTTGGGCCAAAGATAACACCGTACTAGGGGACAAGTGGAAAGAGAGCAAGGCTAAAGAGCAAGAAGAAGATACACAGTCTGATACAGAGTCAGAGCCAGAAGAAGACAGTCTCTCTGATGACCTTAAGCAGAAGCTAGGAATCAGATATGCTGAGTGCCCCTCTACCCCAGAAGCTACACAGCCACAGTGCCCCGGAGCACCAGGGGGTACATTTGACCACTCCCCCATTCCTCCAGACTTCTCTCCTACAGAAGTAGAGTTCCCAGACGAAGACAAAGATGACGTGGCAAGACTAGTCTCAACAGAGAAGACTCCAGAGAAGCAAAGAGAAGAAGAAGAAGTCTATGTGTTCCCTGATACAGAGTCGGAGTCAGAAGAAGAAGAGATAAGACTAACCAACCAAACCACAGAGATCAAGAAGGAAATCAAGAAGCTCAAGAGAAGCCTAGAAGAAGCTACAAAGAGAATCGAGGTGCTCATAGAGACTAACAGTCAACTAGTAGGTACTGTACTACATAACAGAAATGCAATCAATGAACAGAGAAAAGAGATACTCCAACTAAAGAGACAGAGAAAGGACAAGAATGAAGCAAGACCACTACAAGATATAGAAGTAGTAGATTTGACACTAGAGTAAATTAAGAGAGTTAAATAAAAAACATTCTAAGTCCTGATTGACAGGATCCTTACTTATATAATTAACCCCTAAACCTACCCCCTCTCCCCCCTCTGCCTAAGACCTTTGAGTCTGCAGCTAAAGTGTTCTCTATGTTCTCTGCAAAGCTTCTCTTTGGATTAGGTGTTCCAAAAGACATAGAGTATCCATAGCGTACATGAGGACTTCCTCCTACTTCGTACCTATGACCGTTGTCTGTGTCACCCCTCATTCCTAATTGCGTTTGCACTGTTCGAGGTGCAAGAGAGTGAAAACGGAAATAGTTCTGTCTCTCTAAGTCGTACTGTTGTTGAACAGGAATTTGCATGTAGGCCGTGGCCGTTTGCGGTATCATAGTTGTCTTTCCCGCCATTTGCGTATTTCCCGACAAGTGTCTACTGATAGGTGCTTGTATGTAGGACATAGCTATATTCTCTAACTACATTTTTTCTTCGCTAAAACGTTCTTATAAAACCTAGCTCTTCTCACTGTCTTTACTTGGTACTTTTTGGTATCCTTAAGAATCATATCGGCAAACTTACACAAATCTAAGTTCTTACCATGCTGCCTGTTAAAAGCTTCGAGCTGCTTAGTAAACGTTCCCCACTTTACATCCTCAAAGTCGATGTCGTCGTCGTCTACTCCTCTGCCCTGAGGAGACCAAGTAGCTGGGTCAGCTCCAAGTGCCATACCGTGGCCAAACATGTGGTCATCTCCTTTACGCTTTAGTATGTCATATGAATGCTCCTTTATGGAATCCTTACATCCTAGCATGTTCTTCTTTCCCTTGATTGTAGTATCGTTTTTGCTTTTCTTCGTTTTGAACATAGATACTTTGTCGCAGTCGCTACGGATGTCGTGCTGGTTGCTTCCTCCTGAGTTATCACTGAATGGACTAGTAGCCTTATTTACTGTTATGATTTCGTGGCTGTTTTTTCCGAGGAGTTCTGCTAGCAGTCCACCTTGAGAGTGCCCTATAGTGCTTATTTTGTCTTGACCGTACTTTTCCTCAGCTTTTTTCTGCACGTCTTTGGCATCCTTAAATCTCTGTGTCTGCTTATATCCAGTTTCCCCGGTTGACCCGTACTTAAGGTTGTTACCCCAGTCTGATATTGTTCCTTCAGTACCTCTGTGCGCTACTACTGCTCTTCCGTCTTTGTGTCTATAAACGCTAGATGTGGCTGTACTCAAATCGTCATCCCTTGACCATCCGTCACCTCCCTTGTACTCGTCGAGATTATATGAGCCGTGCAACATATCATGAAGTTCTGCTGAAGATAATTTACCTCCCTTTACGCTAAGGTTCATGGCCTTGTTCATTAATCTGCTAGGCATCTGTCCTCCTTTTGCCCTTCTTTTTTCTATAGCTCTCATTATTGCGTTCTTTACTATACTACCGCCGCACGAGCCGCTGCCAGATAGCTTTACTGGTGCTCTTACTGCGTTGCTTCTTGCTTCTAAAGCTCCTCCTTTTAATTTGAAGTGTTTCTTAATTGTTTTCTTCAAGTCCTCTTTTCCCATTGTCGAGAATCCTTTTATACCTGGGTGTCCCTTTTGAGTCCTCGCTAAAGACCTTAAATTATCAAGTGAAAGATCGTCGAATTTCATTTTATAAATTAACTCAACATTATATTTTTTACCATAATAACTTATCTGCGTAAAACGATGGAGTCCCTTCCTTGTGCCTTGTCTTATCGTGCCTTGTCTTATAAGCTTCTCTTCGCGCGTTTGCCATCTTTGTTCCGCAGCACTCCCGGTATGTAGGGAAGTCGCAGTAGTCCTTATGACCAACACTGGCTACCTTTCTTCCTCCTCTGAATACGTCTATCTTTTTTTTGCCGAGTTGAGTAGGTTTTACCTCAACGCCTAGCTTTTTTGCTCGCTCCTTAGTGTGTTGAGTTATTTTATACATTCCACTTCCATCCGCCAAATTAACCACCACCCGCCCCTTCCCATCACTCGTATCTTCTCCTGTTCTCATATTGACCAAAGGCTGCAATGTAGGCTCAGCCGTGTGACCTTCTATGTCGCGAGCTATTCTGTCGTAGCCGTATTTCCTAAAAAGCCTACCCCACTCGTCCATGTCTTCTCTCCTGTTTCTTCCTCTCGCAACGTCGTAGTTCTTTATGTCCGAGACAAGGCCGGTTATAGTGGGATGTGACTCAAAAGGGCGATATTTAAAAGCGCTATGCCAGTTCTCTCCGTAATTTAAGTTTTTGAATACGTCGGTATCCTCCAAGTGACCAAGATCTCCCGCTCCACTCGTAGCTATACGCCTTCTCAGGTATGGAAGAAACTCTATGAAATTTTTCCTGGCTAGACCAAGGTCGTATGTATAGACCGGTATGCTCGCTCTCTCGTCGACCATCATAGACGGCAATCTGCTCTTTTCGAAAACGTCAGGGTTCTTTCCTTCATCGCCGTATATTCTTGCTATTCTTCTCGCTGGACTTTCTCTTGCTAATCTCTCGAACGGATTGTATTGTTCATAGTTTCCTCTTTGAATACTTCCTCTTTTGACCGTCCAGAAATGGTGGTCTTCTGGATAGCGCCTCATCATGTCGAAGACACTGTCTTGGTATGAATCTTTGGCTCCTGCATCAAAAGCCATCTCCCGTGAATCTTTTCTACTCATCTTATACCTCTTCTTCAGATTTTTTATCTTGCACAAATACAAATGATGTTGCCTTTGATAACGATTTGTATATGTCTATCTGGTTTATTTGCTCTGGGCCTTCGCCAATATATGTGGCCGGACTATTAGGAATCTTCGCCAATAAGTCGTGCTTCAGTTTGCCATTTAGTGGACTGGCTTCTTTTAACTTTACGTAATCGTTATACTTCTTTACTAAATAGTCGGTAGCTTTCTCTGGTCTATGCTCTTTGTCCAGCCTGAGTGTCTTAAATATATCAACACCCAGGTTGTAGAAGTCCTTGGACATTTTGTTCTCCAAGTCCATGGAAGCGTGGATGTTCAAGTAGAGCTCAATGGCGCTAAGAATAGAAATCAAACAACCCAAAATAAGGATACCAGTTTCAGACTGTCTCTCGGATGTTCCGAATGGCCTACTGGCTAAAGTGGAACTAACTATGCCCATTGTTATTGTAGGAACGCGGAACCACTTGTGCCAAGTATTTAAGTCGTGGTACTTTCTTCGAT
>Ga0208898_1002942_pt1 | contig 10183 bp, 14 predicted proteins | sample VirMetDEL_Mar_4_FD_184513 | JGI IMG/M metagenome (GOLD analysis project Ga0208898, IMG submission 184513) | Aqueous microbial communities from the Delaware River and Bay under freshwater to marine salinity gradient to study organic matter... | ecosystem: Environmental > Aquatic > Marine >...
TATAATGCCGTGATAAACTGACCTATCTGTCCGTCTATCTTCTTTAATAAGTTTGCATAGAAGTTTAAATAATTTAACTTCATGTCATCATTCTTTAATACACCTAATAAACCATCTGCAGCAATATTCGTTTGAAACTGTGCCATAGGTTTAGCATTTCTTAACAAATCTTCTGACGCCGTCTCAGGGAGGTTTGGAATATCTCTTCCTGTATAGTCTTCTTCATTATACCCATATTGTACAAAGTTCGGATATCCTAAAACATCATGTGGGTTTACTAAACTCAACACCAAACAATAAGGTTGATGGATACCTTTCTTTCTTTTTTCTTTTACAGTTTCGATGTATTCTATTGCCTCTTGAATATATTTCTCATCATGATTTGCATAACCTCCACCGAAGTTTTCAGGTTTGGCATCTTCACCAGCATCAGGACCAATCCATCCTTTGAATCCAAACAACGCAATATCTTTGGCTAATGGGTCACCTCCGTCAGCACCTTTACTTAAATGCCACTTCCCTCTGTATTGTACATCATAACCTAATTCATCTAATATTCTCCCGATATTTGGTGTTTGATTGTTTAATTGAATCTCACCATCAGAATATACTCCACCTGTGGTTAATGTTTGTGTTACCTGATGTTGTGCTGGGTATGTACCAGTAAACAATGTAGAACGACTTGGTGAACACATACACGTATTACAGAATGCCCTTTCAAAACTGAAACCATTTTCTTTAAGAAACGTCATTGTTTTTAGATTATCCTGTTCCCAATTATCAGGAAAATGTTGTGTTGCCCGTTCTTGGTCAGTAATGATAAAAATAATATCAGGTTGTTCTGGTAATTGTTGGACGGTTTCTTTAAATGATTTCATAAGATTATATTTTGTATCAAAAATACTTTGTTAAATTAATATGTAAATAAAAACCCCCATCATTTCTGATGAGGGTCCTGAATATTACATTTTTTTATCTTAATTCACATTACATAGGTCGGCACTTTCCACAGTTACACTTCCCCACGTTTCATCGAATAGATAAATCTTAATGTTCTTATCGTCTCGGTAATACGCTTTCTTATATTCACCGTTTTTATCCAATCCTGACCACTCCAAATACTTTACATAACATTCTTTGAAGGATGCCATATCTTGGATAGGTTCGTCCAAAATGAAATGGTGACCACCATATACCTTTCTACCGAGATTGTCCTTGTGAGTGGTTCCCTGAAAGGTATAGATATAGTTTTTGTTCGCTTTGTATGTGTTTTCACAGGATGTTAACCACAATATAGTGAAGATTAGAAGTGTAAACTTCATACCATACCATATCGCAGCTAACCACCAATATTTCTTAACAAAAGATTGAATCTTTTTAATCATTGTCAATAATCGTTAGGTTTCCATAATAATTTGTGTTATCGGTTCCCTTCCATAATTCCAATACATAGAAGTATACACCGTCAGATACATTTCCACCATCCCAATCGTTTTGGTAGTCCTCACTCTGATATACAATTGTACCCCATCTGTTGTAGATTGTCAACTTTTTGACATCATATAGGTCAATATATCTAATCTCAAAGATATCATTCATTCCATCACCATTTGGTGTCATCACATTTGGAACAATAATAATTGGTGGTTCAGGTTGGTAACAAGTTGCATAATTACTCTCAGAAGTATCAACACCATTGGTTGTCACCACTTTGAATGTGTTTGTTCCCACCTGTAATGTATCAAAATACCCACAATATGTCGTGTCTGTAATTGGTGATGGTAATATCTTCATCCATCCCGTATCTACTTTCAACATAATATCATACTCAGGATTACTCCAACCATTGTAACTGTTCCAATTGAAACATAATGTATCACAATTACCATCCGTTTGTAACAGTATAGAGTGAACGTCTCTCGTGGTGTCCATATTGAATGAGTTGTAAACCATATAGACTTTGTAGTTGTAACTCTGACCGTTTACATCATTCGCCGAGTAATCATCATAGAATAATTTATCAGGATTGAATACATTACCTACTGATGCCCAACCCATATCTTCACGTAGGATTACATATCTTTCAAATTGGTCTTTGAAGAATGAATTAGTATCTACGGACCATTGAACCTGTGGATGGTTACCATTTACAACTGTAACGTTTTCTAATTCCATTACTAAGTTAACACAATCATCCACATTGATAACGAGAGTATCAAACTCATCCATCGCAATACCACATTTGTTTAGAATGGTATTACCATCATTACCTACCTTTGAGTATAGATAGTATTTCCCATTCACAGCTAATGGTCTATTTAATACAATAGTTAATGAGTCAGTCTCACCATTTGGATTACAGTTACCAATTACATTCTTAATTGCCCACGGCTGACCTGTTGGTGATGTCATTCTGAAGTCTGTACCATCAGGTGAGATAGAATAACAATCTAAGAAGATATCTAAGTAGATGGTTACCGCAGTATCACCACATTCATAATCCACTGTTGGTAATCCTGTGATGGTATCAATGTAATGACCTGGAGCGTCGAAGTCTAATCCCACACCATCCATAACAGCAGGTGCACAGTTTGCTTCAATCTGAACCATCATATCTCTCGATGCCGAACCAATCTTATTCCATACACCATACAAAGAATCGTATCTATATTCTTCAACCAATACTGAAGCCACATCAATCTCTTGCATTGTAGGTAAGAAACTTATAAGTCCTGTTGATGGATTTAAGTTAAAGTAAGATGAAGTAATCGGTTGATTAGCAGTCCATCCAGCATCAAATGGAATGTCGGTACCTGGATAGTTGTTCTCTCTACACTTAATCATTGAGAAGATGATGGAATCACCATCGGTCTCCAATACCGTTTGTTTCCAATTGAATGGATTGTTTACACAGAAGGCTCTTACAGGTTCTGAGATAAAGATTGGTGATGAGTTCTGACCGTGAGTATTATCCAATAACGCATCAAAATAGAAACCATCGGAACCAAATCCATTTGAACTATTAATGTTATCTATACCACCAGGTCGACAACATTGTTGCCACCAAAAAGTAAAGTTATTACAATTCCCAGGTAGAGTCACTACCCCTTTATACGCATAAATCTCTAAGGTCTTTGTTAGTAGATGGTACCACACAATCAAATAAGGTCGGAGCAATACCACCTGAACCTGGCAATAATGTTACCGTTAATGATTGCTGAGAATAACATGACGAGTTAATATATACCGTCTGAGTGTTTCCCATTGCAATTCCTGAGTTATCTCTGTAGATGCGGAGTAGGACTTCATATTGACGAGCAACACCCGTAGAATCACCGATATAACGGTATTGTATATCACCTCCTGAAAGGTGAGACCCAAACATAGTTAGGGAGAATAAAAATGCAATTAAGGTAAATAAGTTTCTCATTGTTGTTCCATTCTTTCTAATCGTGAAATATCAAAACCTGCATTTTCTGCCTTTTTCGATAATTCGGTTATCAACTCTTCAGATATTTGTGGTGTTCTGGCAAGAATCCATAAGTAATCCCTTGATGGTGAACCTACCAATACCCATTGGTAATCCACATCGAGTTCCATTATATAATAGTCACCATAAAATGGTTTGAAGAAACTTACACCCAACTTACCAGGTCCATTGACTTTGGCTTCACCCACAGCCTTTTCATACTTTCCCTTTTTGGTATTGTATCCATCGTTGAGGACTTTAATCTTCCCATTTTCTTTTAGTGTATAGTTAGCCGTGACATAGATAAGGTTCTTCTCAAACCTGTTTGGTATCTTTGTAATTTCATACCACTTACCCTGATACCTTTCGAGGTCCACATAATCTACGGTTTTCAGTTCCTGTGTTGTCTTACATGAAGTCAACAACAGTACCGTAGCAAGAAATGTTAATAATAGTTTCATAAATTATAATTTAATACCAATACCCATTCCGATTCCAAATCTACCATCGTAACGAGCTTGACCGAGTAATTCTAAATAATTCCAATGATATAGTAAACCCCCACGAACACTCATATTAGTTTGTCGTTGTTCGTTAATGAGGTAAATACCGTTTTGATTGCTTGAAGATAACACAAACAACTCATCGTAGTACGCATCATACCTCCTTCTTGAGGTAACACCCACAGTCATAAATGGTGAGAATCGGTCCATCGTCCTACCCGCACCAATAGAAAAGTCACCTTTGGTTTCTACATTACCTGCAGATTCATCACCCCAATCTTCCACTTCCCACGTATCAATATTATTATAGTACGGATAAATCAATGGTAAGGTGGTGTGGTATTGAATAACCATAAAAGACTCACGTCCTGTAATAATATATGGTGACATCTGAGTTTGGAACGCGTCCTGTTCAACCACCACACCCATTGAAAATCTCATTGGATTAAAGTTATTTTTTGCAACCAATGATGGGTCTGTAGTCATCACATATTCGTGTCGGTCCCACGTTCTATTTGTATTCCAATAAGGGTAATAACCAACATCATATGGATTGTAGTAATAAGGTGTTCTACCCCAACCATTGTTCCACCTACCATCATTATAACCATTGTTATATCCGTTCTGATATCCCTGATTAAAGTTGGTATTAGAGTTGGTATTAGGATTGGTATTAGAGTTGGTATTAGAACGTTTCTGTTCCACCTTTTGAATCTTTTGTTCTCTTTCTGTCTGTGCAAAAGTGGTGTGTGTAAAAAACACACATACCACTATTAGTAATAATTTTTTCATATTAAAAGTAGTAGTTAAAAATCTTACAATCGGGATTTAGTTTACTAAGGTCAGGAAATGTAACGTCACCGATTTGGTTATCATCAATATGTGAAATGTGTAATTCCGTAAAGGTCTTACAAAAATCTTCATATGTTTTCTTTCCACCAATACACCAATCAGCGTCAGTATAATGTTGAGTGGAACTATCTCTTCGGTCTACAACAATCAACTCCCTATTTCTAAGTGGTGGTAGTCCCTTTGCGGTACGATATCCCACCAGTAAGGTAGAGTGTTCAGTGAGTTTTTTAAAGTGTCTTAAATCCTTTTTATTGTGCCATAACAATTGGTCACCTTTTCCAATAAATCCTAAGTTGTTAACCGCAATTATTGCTTTCATCCAATTACCTGTTGTATTCTTGTTTTAAGTTGCTCACCGTTGAATGGTTTAACCACATAAGTTTTGTTGTGTCCCGTTATTTTCTCAATTAAACCACGTGTAGGATTAATGGTAATAACAACACCAGGTTTTGGACTATTGATAAAGTTGTCAGTCATTAAAGATTCCTCTACCAAAATCAAATCAGTATCTGAAGGAATGTTTATATTCCCATTGGTGGTCTGTGTAATATTATCATCCTTCAAGATTCTGTGGATTAATACGTTCATCACTTGAGATGAAGAAATAAGTAATACATTCATAATTAGTCTTTATCTATAAGTATATGGTCCAAATAAGTTGGATGGTTATCTACCTTTCTCCAGTTGGTTTCTTTAATACCATTTTTTATAGTATCTTTGGCAAAATAATTAGAATAATATTTACGCAATTTGGTTTCTTTAATTCCATCAGTAATCACATCATTTACAATATCCGTATGTGGGTAAGTCATATTCTTCTGACGAGCATAATATTCACCATAACCATTTAACTCACCACTTTGGTCGGGGAGTTCTTTAACCTCTTTGATTCCATTTTCAATAACATTATCAATCATTTCGGGAACACTTTCGGCATTATTTGATTCCATCCATTCAATAGTTGATAATAAGTCTCCATCGGCACCAGGTGATTTGGTTTCTTTAACTCCATTTTTTATTACATTTTCGGTGGTATCTTCAAAGAAATGTATACCATGTCTTGTTTCTATTATCCCATTTCTAATTACACCTTCAACACGCCCTTTATTGTGGTACGCATCTTCGTGAGTTTCTTTAATACCAAATTCAATCGCGTTTTTTGCGTTTTCATCATTTGAGACCGAACAATTCTTCACCTCCTTAATACCATTTTGAATGACACTTTCAACAAATGTAGTGTCGTCACAACCGTATTGGGTGGTGTACCTCACCCCATTTTGAATGGTATCTTCAACCCACTCAGTTATATAGTGTTGATTTTCAACAACATCCAAAGACAGGTATTTAAAACAGTCCTGAAAAAAATAGAAGTTATACCATAAGGTTCCTTCTTTGGTGAGTTCAATAACCCATTTTTTTTCATCAGTAAAGATAAACCACATTGAACCATTGTTGTGGTATGTGTCAACTCCTTTGGTAAATTGGTTAATAATTTTAAATAATACGTCTCTCATTATGGTATTTTAACAAAAGATAAAAGAAATAAACTGTAAAAACAATTACTTACCACTTCTATTTTTCATATCTTCAACTATACCATTTTTGATTTTCTTTAACCCATCCATCATTAATTTAGGTCGTGGGTCTTCTATCGTAACCGATGCAGGTTGACGCGTCACCTCAATAGTATCATTTACATCGTACAGTCTCATTTCACGTGACATAACAACAGGAGTGTTTTCTATTTGATTTCTTAACCTATCAATTTCCGCCATTATTTGTTGTTCTCGTTCTAAAATATCATCAGTACATTGTCTAGCATTTCTGATAATTTTACTGTTTAAAGTGTCAATCTCAATATTTAAAGTTTTTATTTCAGAGGATTGCTTTTCAATCTTTTCACTTAATTCTGTATTATCTTGTGTGAACGCATCAAGAATACTGGGTGTGATTGATATAATTGTTATTGTTAATAAAAGTAACAACAACGCAATTATTCGTTGACCCATTGAAAACTTACCTAATATCTCTGAAATGTATTTAAACATAACAATAAATATTATAGTTTAATCTTTAACCACTCAATAACATTTGTTTTTGGTTCCCATCCGTATTCTTCTTCTATTTTTTCTATGTTACTTAAACTTCTTTTTGGTTCTTTTCTTTCTTCAATAAACTTAATTTCATGATTAAATGTTTTTGCAATATCAATAATTTTAATCTCATTACCTGAACCAATATTATAAATGTTGTATTCATACGGTTGAGGTTCTATTGTCATCATCAAAGCATTAACCAAATCCCTAACATAGATATAATCTCTTGTTTGTTGTCCATCACCTGTTACTGTGATTGGTTCACCATTTGCAAATTGTTTTAAGAATATGGCAACTGCAGGTGCATATGAACCACTATTAGGTTGTTCCTCACCAAATACATTGAAGAACCTTGTTACTGTAATCTGAAGTTTGTCTGACGATACAGTTTTTAAATACTGTTCTGAGAATAATTTATATTCGGCATACGGTGATATTGGATTCAACTCATCATCTTCCTTTGTTGGAATTATTTCTGTTGGTCCGTACACCGCAGCAGTACTAGCAAACGTAAAGTATTTTACGTTATGAGTCTCAGCCCAATCAACAACATTAATTGTCATTTGATAACATCCATCTTTATATTTATCAGGGTTTTCTAAAGACTCCTGAACCGATGTTGGCGCCGCTAAATGAAACACAGCATCAAAACTCTCATCGGGTAATTCATCCACCAATAAGTCTTTTAATTGAAATTTTATCCCTTCAACCAACCTTTCCTGTTTTCCTGTTGATAGGTTATCCAACACGTGGACATCATGACCCATACTATATAATGTGTTTGATAAATGGTGACCTATAAATCCCGCACCTCCTGTTACTAATATTTTCATAGTTTTTTTATTTAATAATACATTAAAAACAATATATTTAAAGTATATGGCACATCCTTTACTACATGCAAAATCTTCAGTCAAAAAGTTTGGTGGAACTGTTGGAGATTATATTCACATTCACGATTGGTTTGATGAAACCAAATCATGGATTGGTCATTCTAACCATAGAGCATTTAGACACCATTCTGAAGGAATATTTGAATGTGAAAAAGTATTCGGTAAGTCTTTCATAAACAGTGAAGGTAAAACTGTATATACCAGATATGTTGGAGAACAACACGTAAAAGAAGATTGTTTCAATACCATCCCATCAGCAAAAGACTGGATTGATGCCTTCCATTCACGAGAAAAACCTATGTGGATGATTAGAACAGTGGAATTAAAGATAGAAGACTAATATTTATTATCATGAACAAACAACTAAAAGTATATTTAAACCTTATTAGTAAATTCTTAGAAAAAGAAGAATGCCCTCAAATTGATATTGATTTTGACCCCTATAGTTTAAATAGCCACAGCGGTTATAGAATATATTGTAACGGTAAATATATAGCACTACCAATAGACATTAGTAAACCTCTTGAACAATTTATGGAAAGTATCAGTGGTGAATTAGACACTTACTTTGGTGATAGTGAAGTGTATCAACATCAGGTTAGAATAAATACAAAAGATAGAACTTTAACCATTGTCTCGTATTATACAATTTATGGTGAAGATGGACCATACGAAGAATATAGTGAAGATGAAGACACAATTAAAGCTTGTGAACAATTTATCAAAGACGGTTATACGGGTGTTTTAACTTTTGATTTTCATGGTGGTGGTGATTCAGGATATGTTGAAGAAATAGGTAGGTCAAACACTTCAGACGGTAATGTAAATTTAAATAAACTAGCAGACGATGTATGTTACTCTTTACTGTCAAATTATGGAGGTTGGGAAATCAATGAAGGTTCACAAGGTCAAATATATTTTGACTTGGACAAAAAAATGGCAACTATAGAGCTTACTTGGAATACTGAAGAAGCTGGTGAAGAAGAACAAGGTGTTTGGCACTTTTAATCTTCAAAATCTTCAGGAGGAAACCAACTCTTCCATTTTTTACATATTTTAGAATTAGGATTTTGTTCACAGTACTTCTCTAAATAAAAAGTACCACTTATCACAAACATAATTAATACAACAATAATTGGTATTATTATCATTTTAGTTTCTTACTTTTTTGGATAATAGTCGCACAAACTTTCTGAATTTTAGTAGGTTTTGGGTCATAACCCAAATCTAATAGTTTGTTAGTTACCTTTCTTAATTGTTTTTCTGTTGGTGAATTCCAAAACTCATCCTCACAAACATATAAATCACCGTAAAGTTCTGCAGCAATTTCTGAAAGTGTTGTTTGAAGTTGAAGTAATTTTTGTATCTGATAAGTCATGATACAAAGTTATATCATATCTTTGATACTATCAAGATATCCTGTTTTTTTCAAATAATTAAACATATCCTCACCTAACTTTTTACCAACCTCAGTATCTGATGGGAAGTGAGCCTTTGCCATGTTTCTTGAGTATGATATGTCATCGGCAATCTCCATCAATTCTGTTTCTAACTCAGGATAAAAATACGACAATATCATACCTATTAGTCGTCCCTGTGCAGCATGACCTGATGGATATGAAGGACTCTTCATTGAATCCATCATCTTATCGTCCATTTCTATATCATGAACTTTATTTAACTGAAATGGTCTTGGTCTGTTAAAGTAATATTTTAAATCTAAAATAACCGCACCTGCCTCGTCTAATATCTTATCTATTAAATCCTCATTTAACTTAATCTCGTTTGATTTAAGGAACTTTTTGTATACTTTCTTAACCTTATCCATCTCATCAACAAAACTGTCGTCAACCTCAATCTGTGCAAGTAATTCTAATTCTTTTTTGGCTTCATCACTTAAGTTTTCAGGATGTTCAATATCTTTAAACTTTGAATAGTCATAATCCGAAAAGATTGAATTGGGTATATTGTCCATTCTTTTCTGATGTTTTTTGTCAACTTTGTCTGAATAAATTAATTCTTCTTCACTTTCACTAATATTCATTAATGTTTTTATTCTGTACATTTCTTCAATCAAATCATTTGGTCCCGCATTAGATGCATTTATAGTGTCGAACTCAACACCAGTAACAGGGTAAACGTTATCATATAACCAATCCCTAATAACATCTTGAATCTCGTAACCTATTTCATTAATATCATCTTCAGTTATTGGGTCATCTTCGGTGTTATACATTCTATTTAACTCATCAATATTACTATAGTTATATAAATCACCTAATTCATATCGATTACCATTAGTCATCAGAGTAACTGTTGATTTTGGGTCTATCGCAACATCTATATTATCAACAGTAAATATTCTTGTTC
>Ga0208898_1002943_pt1 | contig 10183 bp, 3 predicted proteins | sample VirMetDEL_Mar_4_FD_184513 | JGI IMG/M metagenome (GOLD analysis project Ga0208898, IMG submission 184513) | Aqueous microbial communities from the Delaware River and Bay under freshwater to marine salinity gradient to study organic matter... | ecosystem: Environmental > Aquatic > Marine > Coastal...
TATTTTTTATTTTAAAAACATTTTTTATTTTTTTAAAATTTTTAATGATATGTACTTTTTTTTATAATACTAGAAAAAATAAAAAAATGATATAAATATTTAACATTATATATAAGTAATAAAAAGGAATGCCTGATTATTCAAAAGGTTGTATCTATATGATTAAGAAACAAGATGACTTTAATAATGATAATGTTTATATTGGAAGTTGTTGTAATTTTATTAGAAGAAAATGCGGACATAAATCAACATGCTATAATCCTAATCATCCTCATTATAATTCAAAAGTTTATCAATACATACGAGACAACGGTGGTTGGAATAGTTGGTGTATGACAAAAATTATAGATTATCCTTGTAATAATAAAAGTGAATTGAATATTATGGAAAGAAAGTATATTGATGAATACAAATCAAAATTAAACTGTAATATTCCTACTAGAACATCAAAAGAATATTGTATTGATAATAAAGATAAAATAGCAGAAAAACATAAACAATATTATTATGATAATCATGATAAATTATTAGAACAACAAAAACAATATTATTATGAAAATAAAGATAAAATATTAGAAAATTTTAAACAATATTATTATGATAATCATGATAAATTATTAGAAAATGCTAAACAATATTATTATGATAATCGTGATGAAAATTTAGAAAGACAAAAACAATATCGTATTGATAATCATGATAAAATAGCAGAAAAACAAAAACAATATCGTATTGATAATCGTGATAAATTATTAGAACAAAAAAAAGAATATTATATTGATAATAAAGATAAAATTAAAGAATATAAAAAACAAAAAGTCAAATGTGATAATTGCGGTTGTGAAATCGCAAAAGGTGTTTTACCGAGACATAAAAAATCTCAAAAGTGTATCAATTTCAATTCAAAGTAATCACTCTAAATTATTTTTTTTAGTATTATAAAAAAAGTACATATCTTAATTTATTTTTTATTTTTAAAATATTTTTTATTTTTTTAAAATTTTCACCGATATGTACTTTTTTTTATTATTTTTCATCATATACTTTAATTTGTAAATGAACGAGGGCGTTGTCAAGATATAACACTTGAGATTTTTCATTATAAAAAATTAATCTAATATTATTAATATGTTTATTATTTATCCTAGTTTCTTTCATTTCATAATTAGTATAATTAATATATGAAAATGGTATGAAATCGTTATTTATCCATGTTACTATATTAGGTATTCCTGTACCTTCATTATTACCGACAATTAATTCGTTATGACTTTTATTTTGGAAATTGAGATCACAGGCTATTATTAATTTCGCAAAATTTGTTAAATTGATATTATTACTAAGTGAAGTAGCACCATTAGGTAATTGTACTAATTCTAAATCACTTCCAAAATTATTTCGTATATTCTCATTTATAAATCTTAATTCTAACATTCCATTTAAATTTGGTACTATGTATGATGGTGTATATGCTGTTTGATTATTATTTTGTATTGTTATTTTGTTAGTATAACTATCTAAACTAAATACTAAATTTCTTGTTGAAAATAAACTATTTAATCTATTTATAATTGTACTGCTATTATAAAAACCATCTGTTATAACATATTCAATTTCACTAGAAGCACCTACATTATAATCTAATGTATAATCAATGTACTTAAAATCTAATTCCGCTAATCTAAAATTACTCATCACACTTACATAATTATTCCAATCAGAATCACCTTCGTTATAGTATATATTTTTCATTTTTATTTTATAATATTTATAAGGTATATTGTTATTTACTATTTTCGTATTTGATTTTATTTCACTACCATTTTCACCTAACGGAAAATCAATATAACCCTCATTCCCACTATTGCTTGTTAGTTCCGTATAATTTACATTATCATTACTAGCGTATACAAGAATTTCAAATGTCATACCAGATATGTAAGTTGATGCTGTTATGCTATGCATACTCCAACCAATCTCTCTTACTATTTTTAAACCACTATTATCTACTATTTCTATAATTATTTCATTATCTACTTCATTAAATATTAAAGATTGGTTAGCATCATCCGGTGTAGATGTATCAAATATATTTGGAATATTATTACCACTTGCTCCTTTATAATACATTATATAATTTGGATCTGTTTGTCTTTTTATTTCATGTATCCCTCCATTATAACTACTTGTTACATCATCTAAATAATCATTCTCATTTGGTGCTGATTTATAAAATTCATTTGATAATAGCATGTAACCAGTCGTTGTTCCTATGTTGACTATATTATAATCATATTGTGTTGATTTTAATACTAATGTATTATTTTGTAATGTTTCACTTATATTATATAAATTATTTAAATATTTAAAATCGCACAACTTTACTGTTGCATATTGGTTATCTGTTAATTCAATTGGATAATTAGGTTTTATTTCTAAATACTTATTATTTTTATTATTCTTTATTTTATCTACATAAAAGTTATATATCATTTAGTATCGTATTCTATTATAATATGATATAATTTATTATACTATCCCATTTCTTGCGAGTATCTCTTTTAACATATCAATTTGATTTTGTTGCTCCATAATTATCTTATGAAGTTCCTGTGTAGATTTTGTTAATAATGGTATCATAGAAACATAATCAACACAATAATAATCATCATCATCATTTGGAGTATTCACAATATCAGGTATTATATTTTTTAACTCTTGTGCTATAAAACCATATTTTGTTTTATTATCATTTTCAGTATTAAAAGATACTGGATTTACACCATTTATTAAATCTAATACTGAATTTAAATTTTGAATATTATTCTTTAATCTTTTATCACTGGTTTGAAATAAAGAAGTGCATCTTATATTACCAGCAACATCAAGAGTATAAACAGGAGTATTCATATTACCAATCATAACTCTTTCGCTGAAACAAGCAAAATTAAATCCACCAGCATAAGAGTAAAATCTTGCAATTTCTTCATTATTTATATTAGTAATTCTGAAATTTTTTCCATCACTTAAACATTGCAAATGTAATTCAGATAAAGCACCTGTTCCTGATTGTTTAAATCGCCAAGCTCTTTCAGTATTAAATTTTAATAATACTGCATCGTTTCCTTGATTAGTAATATTAATACCACCGCCATTTACATCTAATTTTTCAGTTGGAAAAGCAGTACCAATACCAACATTACCATCTGCTCTATTCATAGTTATTCCAGTCACCACATTTCCCCCATCAAACATATTAATTTTAAATCTATTACTTTCAGCATCATAAAATACTTCACTACCATTTATTGTATCATTATTATTATATTCTATTAATTGTAATCCTGCTTTTCCAGTAAGAGCAGTATTAGTTATTTTTATTATAGCATCTCCTGAATTCACTACATTTAACTGTGTTTGTGGATTATCAGTACCTATACCAACATTACCATTATTATAATAAATATCATTTCCTGTTGTAGTCCATTGAGATGATGTAGGGGGAGTTCCTGCTAAATCGTTATAACTTAAATCATTTCCATTTATTTTATATTTACTACCTGATGCTATATTAACATCACCATTTACATCTAATTTATAAGAAGGTGAATTTTTATCAATACCTACATTTCCATCTTTTGTTATAGTTAATCTTTCATATACTATATCATCTTTTGCTACCCAAAAACCTAATTTACCACTATCTTCTTGGTCGTCAATATTATCTGCTCTCCAAGATATCATTCCTGCTTCGGCAAAATTAGCATTATCATCACTAACTACTAACGATATATAACCTCCTTCGGCATTAGTAGTATTTGTTATATCATCACAATGTCTTTCTAATGTTAAAACTTTTACTAAATTATTATTTACATCATTATCGGCATATATATGTAATTTACTATTTGGATTATTAGTTCCTATACCAACATTACCATTATTATAATAAATATCATTTCCTGTTGTAGTCCATTGAGATGATGGAGGAGTATTGATTAAATCATTATAATCACCACTTGATGCTACTAAACTTAATCCTAAATTAGTTCTTGCCTGTGATGCTGTTATAGCACCTGTTCCTCCATTTGCTATTGGAACTAATTTGATATCAACAGTATTATTACCTGAAATAATATCTGTATTAAAATCAAAATGATTTACATTATAAATAGGTTTATTAGACAAATCATTATAACTACCACTTGATGCTACTGAACTTAATTCTAAATTAGTTCTTGCCTGTGATGCTGTTATAGCACCTGTTCCTCCGCTTGTTATTGGTATTGTATTGCCTGTAATTTCTTGCCCTGATATTGTTAAATAGTTAGTATTTGCTAACGATACTGGTAAATGAGTAGAATAACCATCTTTTACATATTTGTATTTTATAATTACTATACCTGACCCACCATCACCTCCAACATAACCTCCGTATCCTCCACCACCTCCTCCTCCTCCTGTATGATTCGCACCATCATTGTATGTTCCTACATTAAAACCTCCTGTTCCTGCTTCACTTGTTCCAGTAGAATTAATTAATGAACCTGCACCACCTCCTCCTAATCCTCCATATGAACTTTTGTTAATATTATAAACTGCACCACCACCCCCACCACCCCAATAATAATCACCTATGATATTTATCATAATTCCTTGACCTCCTTGCGATATTGGTGATGAACCATTAGAACCAACACCTCCTGCTCCACCACCTGCTCCTCCAACAAAATCTCCTGTATCATCACTACCACCAGCATTACCATAATGATTAATAGATTGTATGCTATATGTTCCGTCAAATGTTCCCAAAATAGCACTTCCACCAGAAGGGCTACTAAATTGATAAGCACCTGCTCCTCCACCACTTCCACCATTAGCACCATTTGAAGCATCTCCATCCCTACCTTCTTTACCACCACCACCGCCTTTTGCTATAATACCCTTACCATTACTATCTAAAAAACTACTATCATAACCATTTAAAGCATTCCATACTGAACCAGCACCTCCTCTACCAATGCTAATAGTATAATCACCTGCTGGTATCAAAGCACCTTGTAGATACGATACACCACCACCTCCACCACCTCCTCCATTATCACCACCACCTCCACCACCACCACCAACAACTAAAATATCACATTCAGTTCCTAATATGTCATTAAATGTTATATTATAAACATAATTTTGAGTAGTAGTACTACTTTTAAATATAATGTATTTATATTCAGTATCTACTACCGCAGTAGTTAAGTTTTCATCTACTGGAATTGTTGGTTCTTGAATAGTTGTTCCACCTCCTATTACACTCAAAACGCTATCAGTAATTTGTAATGTATTAGTATCTATTTTAACACCTCCTAATGTTGAAGCAGATGCTGTTGGTAATTCATAGCTATCAGATGCATTTATAGTACCATCAGCATCAATAGTTATATTATTACCTTGTTTTACTCCTCCTAATACACTTGCTGATGCTGGTGGTAAAGTATATGGTAATGGAGTTTCTTCAATATCAGTATATTTTAAATTAACCCCCCCTATTTTATATTTACTACCTGATGCTATATTTACATCTCCATTTACTTCTAATTTATAATCAGTTGGTACTACACCAATACCTACATTTCCATCTGTTCTTTTTATAGTTAATGCATCTATTTCAGTAGTTGTTCCAAAAAATGTGTCGTACATTTTGATTTTTAAAGTATTTTCTACACCATCATAATACAATTCGCCTCCTAATTGAGTATCATTATAATATTCTAATAATTGAATTCCAGCAGAACCATTAGTATTTGTCGCAACAACTCTAATTTTCGTATCTGTTCCTAATATATTTAAATTAGTTAGTGGGTTATTAGTACCAATACCAACATTACCAGTATTATAATAAATATTATTTCCTGTTGTAGTCCATTGAGATGATGCAGGAGGAGTTCCTGCTAAATCGTTATAACTTAAATCATTTCCATTAATTTTATATTTACTACCTGATGCTATATTTACATCACCAGCAACATCAAGAGTATGAGAGGGATTAATCATATCACCAATTCTAACTTTATCACTGAAACAACAAAAGTTTCCAGCAGTTGAATTAGCATAAAATTTTACAAAATTTGCATCAGTATCATTATTAATTTTAAAACTTTTAGAATTAGTTGAACTTTTTAAAACTAAATCGCTTGAATCACCTGTTCCACCTTGTTTAAATTCCCAAGCTCGTTCAGTATTAAATCTTAATAATAATGCTTGGTCGCCTTGATTAGTAATATTAACTCCTCCTGAAATGTCAAGAGGAAATGCAGGGGTTGTCATTCCTGCACCAATACCAACATTACCATTATTATAATAAATATCATTACCATTTAAAGACCAAGCATTTGGATTTTTCAAAATTATTGTTTCATCACCACTAAATATATCAATATCTATTTCAAAATCATTTGTATTAAATATTAATTTATCTGTTAAATCGTTATAACTTAAATCATTTCCATTTATTTTAAATTTACTACCTGATGATATATTAATATCACCAACAACATCTAATTTATAATTAGGATTATCAATACCAATACCAACATTACCAGTATTATAATAAATTTCATTCGCATCATTAGGATTTACTAACCAACTTGAATTACCAGTACCAATATTTAATATAGTTTTTAAATTTTCAGGAGTAGTTCCCGTTAGAGTATTTTCAAAAACATTTATACCAATATAATCTATTTCATCCTGTATTAAACCATCGCTAATATCTGTTCTACGACGAGAACTTGATATTTGTCCTGATGTATTAACTTCAATTTTATAATTATTCAAATAAAGAGAATTATTAGCATAAATATCATTTGCTATTAAAGCATCTCTTACATTACATACTCTTTGAAATTTTAATAATTTTGAAATATTCAAAATATCATTCATACTCCATTCGGTATTCAATTTAAACCCAGCATTATTAAATTTAACATTATTTGCGATGGTATCACCAAATTGTATATTCCTACTTAAATTATTATAAAATTCATAATCAGGAAATGATGTTGTTGAAAGATTTGTATCAATAGTAGTCACAATCGGTAATGTCCCACCGAAAAGCGGATCACCCGTTCTATATATTTTAACTATTCTCGTATTAAAATCAACTGTTAAATAAATTTCTCCATCGTGCAATCCTGCTATACTTGCATTTTTAGTACTAGTTAAATAACTTGTATAACTATCATATTCATCGTATATAAAATTTGCTCCTAAAACTGATTGTTGAGAAGAAGGAGACCAAGTCTCAATTGGTATTTTATTTAACCGAATTCTTTTTATTTTATTATTTAAATTAGTATTATAGAAAGTAAATCTACTTGTTTCCATTGAATTCATACTTCTTTGTATTACACCAATTGAAAATGTAGTATCGTTAACATCAGTTAGGAATACTTCATATTTAGTTTGATTAGTATATCCTGATATATGACGGATATCAAAATAAACTTCTTTGAAAAATTTTGGTGTAAAAATTTCATATTGTACGGCATTATCGTTAAAAATATTCATAACTGAACCATAATAATTAGGATATCGTGAAGTATCACTTACTAAAAGCATGTCTTCCGAGAAATGTGGCGGTGTATTATTAGGATATGAAAAATTTGTAAATTTATTATCCTCAATGAAATTCAAATTAGAATTAGTTATAACATTAAGAAAATCTTTTTTAATAGGAGTAATATGTTTAAATTGGATTGTAGGACCAAATTTTAAATATTTTAATTGACTTCCAAAATATGAAAATAATAACTTTTCGCCTTCTTCCTCAAAATCTTCAAGTACTAATTTTATTGAAAAGGTACTAGTCAACGATTGTGTTTTAGTTCCCGTATAAGAATATTGTATTTGTCCTAAGACACTTGATCGGAAAGACACTCCCTCTCTGTTAACAATTTCGCCGGTTGCAGAAACAAAATCTTGACTTGGTTGTAGAACATTTACAAGCATATCTCCACTATTAATAAGTTTATATGGTTGATATTTAGGCATTATATATACATCAAAATAGTCTTCATAATTTGTTGTAAATATCCCTGATAATTTATAACCGATATCTAATGTATATTCTGGGTTATTTAATAAAGTGGTTTGTTGTGGTAATAAAGTTTTTTCTAATTCAAGGAGAAATTCGCCTGATACTACATTCCCCTGTTCTATATCATTTATATCTTGTTGTAAATTAGTTATGTCTTGACTATGACTTGCAATATTAGTAGTATTAGTTTCAACTGATAAATGTAATCCAGTTGCTGGGTCAGTTTCGGTTGATGCTGATCCAAGATTTTGTTGTAAATTAGTTATGTCTTGACTATAATCAATAATATCGGGTGTTTCTTCAATATGACTATATTTTAAATTAACCCCACCAATTTTATATTTACTACCTGATGCTATATTAATATCTCCATTTACATCTAATTTATATGATGCTGATGGTGTTGTTGTATTTATACCTACACTACCATTTGGTGATGTATATATTAATTTATCATAATTGGTTAATTGAAGATTACCACTATTATCATACTCAAATTGTGATGTATCTAATTTTAATGATATATCTAGTTGTGTTAAATTTTCGCCTGATTCTTCGGTTGTTGTTGTTTCGTTAACATTTAAACCATTTCCAAAATCATTTTTATCAGGTATAAATTGTCTTCGTCGGTTTCTATTTAATAAATTATTTCTTTCAATATTAATTTTATCTAATTCAAATGATATTATTTGAAGTTCGCTGTATAATTGCTCTACTATTATATCTAAATTACCTGTTGTTCCACCTATGCTACTTTTTGGTATTTGTATAATATCATTAACAGCATAACCTGCACTTGTTTCTTTAACTTCATCTATTACTGCTTTTAATGTTCCTGAAACATCTTTAATAGTTATAGTTAATGTATTATTATGACTTATACTCACATCATAAGTCCCAGCATTTATAAAATTATTATTTGTTGATTCAACAATATTTAATCCTGTTTTATATAATAAATTTTCTACACTTGCTATCGGTTGATCTTTTGCTTTTTCGTATGCTGTTATATACGCTGTTTCGCTTTTATCTAATTCATTTGTTTTTAATCTATCATACAATTGAAAAGCAATTCCTGCTACAAATGATAAACCACCTATTGCTGTAAACATTCCTGTTAAAAAATTAAAAATTAATTGCCTTCTACTTTCTGTGAATGCTCTTGTTACATTTATCGCTACTCCATTTTCGTATGCTGAATTACGGGTAAGATTTACAAATTCTTCTCCTCTTTCTCCTAAATCTCTTCTTAAATCATCTAAACCACTATCTAACGCATTTTCAAATTCTTCCTGTGATTGTTCCCAACCATCTACCACTTCCATCGCATTTAATCTAGATTCAATATCTATAATTTTAGCACTATTTAATCCTACTATTGGTTCTATTATAGTTAATCTTGGTAGCAGACCTGTTGGAGGAGTATAAATTGTAGCATCTAGTGCTAATACATTTGTTGCTAACCCGAGTATTTGTTGTCTATTTGATACCGAATAATTTACTATATCAGTCCAACCTGAAAGTATTGTAGGTGAATTAAAAAAATCATAATCATACCATAAATGTAATTTCCCATTTTCTATTTTTACTTTATTTTCATTATCTTTTGTTCTAAAATAAATTAGACCATTATCATTTTTATTAGTTATATATAAGTTAAAATAAGGATCATCAAATCTTAAACTAATTAGATCACTTGTGGTGGTATCATATCCAGTATTAACATCTGTTGAACCTCCATTTTGTATTATTGTTGTAGTTCCACCACCACCACCACCTGAACCTCCCAGTTGGATTTGTGTTGAGTCCTGAAAACTACTTTCATTGTTATTATTATACCAACTCATTTTGTTTTCTCTTCTATTATAACAAAATAATTATTTTCTCATCATTATATTAGAAAGAATATAATGTACGAAAACATCCCTGCGTCATACCCTGCGACCTTCTTTTATAACCTATCTAAACTCTCTGGCTCGTTATCTAAGAATCTAATCAAGGTAACAGCAGATAGAACCGACGCCTCACCAAGCACTATAACCAATATCCGCTTACCTATCGGTGCTTTACTAAACCTTGATTCTTTTA
>Ga0208898_1002944_pt1 | contig 10179 bp, 2 predicted proteins | sample VirMetDEL_Mar_4_FD_184513 | JGI IMG/M metagenome (GOLD analysis project Ga0208898, IMG submission 184513) | Aqueous microbial communities from the Delaware River and Bay under freshwater to marine salinity gradient to study organic matter... | ecosystem: Environmental > Aquatic > Marine > Coastal...
AGATAAAGACTTTGTTGTAACTCATATGACTGGAATAGTATACAAAAGTGATGATATACCAGCTAGAAAAGCTGAAAACGAAGATGGTAGTATCTTCTATACAGGATCTAATATTTGGATTAAGAAGGATGGTACTATAGTTAAAACAGCAGATGAAGATGTTGTAGTTAATCACGGTGGATTAGGCGCACTACCCGGAGATAAAGATATAAATACAAACTCTATAGGTATTGAATTTGAATCAGAATCTTTAAGCAGAAAGGATAAATCAAAGTCAGGTGAGTATGAACCATTAACTGATGAACAATTAGAGAGTGGTTCTAAGTATTTAGCTAACTGGATAATGGATAAAGGATACTCATACGAAGAAGGTGTTAATAGAATATTCGGACACCATGAAGTAACTCAGTATAATCCTAGCGGTGGATACTATGATCCTCGAAGGGTTAGAAGTAATCCTGATTTACAAAGATCCAGAAGAAACAGAAAGAACTTTGGACTTGATAGAATGAGTTCATTCTATAATAAATCAAGGAAGCCAGACTTTAATATTAAGGATATGGCTCAACTACAATCTAAGATAAAAGAGAAACTAATAGAAGCTGGTTATGATATTAAATCAGCACCTTATAGTCCGTATAAACCTAGTACTACAAAAAAGAAAAAACTAGGTGGATATACTGATTATGAGAAGTATTATAACTCTTTACCTTATGATGTTAAATACAAAATAGCAACACAATTACAATCAATACCCAAAGGACAGATGGGTGGCAAACTAGCTGATATGCTAGATGAAATATATATGACAGATAATTATGAATTCGTCGATGGTCGCGAAGGATTATAAAAATAATTAATATGAAAACTTCTTATAGAAAACTCAAAAGAGATATTAATAAATATAACAAAACAGTAGGGTCTGCTAATAAGCTTATGAATAAGATGATGAAAGGTGGACTTATGGAATATATGGATGGCGGTCATGTTAATCCAGCAGCAGCTATGTTTGGAGCTAATTCACAAAAGATTTCAAACATGTCATCTCCATTGTATGGTGTAAATACAGCTAGATTACAATTAGGATATCCTAAAGCTGCATACGGTATGTCAATGGATACTTACGGTATGGGCGGATATTCACCTAGCTTTTCTGTACCTCAAGGACAAATGGGTATGCCTGTAAAGACAGAAACAAATGATGCTGGTATGTCTTATGCAATACCTGTTATGTATCAGGAAGGTGGTGAAGCTATGCCTAACTCTCAAGATATGGCAATGGCTATGGCACAACAAGAAGGTGCACCTATGCCTCCAATGCAACCCGGTATGGAACAAGGTATGGAACAGCCTATGCCAGAACAGCAACCACAACAAGATGAGCAGATGATGCAGCAGCTAGTACAATTAGCACAAGCAGCATTAGCTGGTGATGAGCAAGCTATTCAAATGATTCAGCAGTTGCCACCAGAACAGCAGCAGATTATTCTACAGATAATGGAAGAGATGGAAGCACAAGGAGGTCAGCCAATGCCACAAGCAGCTCCAGAACAAGGTATGGAACCTGGTATGGAACCTGGTATGGAACAAGGTATGATGATGTATGGTGGTATTATGAATGCTACTAACAAATCATCCAATATGATGAAGAAGAAAAAGAAATCTAATAAGAGCAAAAGCAATACTAATAAGATGATGATGGGAGGATATACTAAACGTAAAACCTCTATGAAGAAAATGAACAAACTATACAATAGTTTAGGTATACCTTGTTAATATAATTCCCTTATGTCTAAAAATAAAATACATATTAAAAAAGAGAATAGGGGGAAATTTACAAAAGCTGCTAAGAAGAGAGGTATGGGAGTACAGGAATTTGCTAGACAAGTATTGGCTAATAAAGAAAGGTACTCCCCTACCTTAATTAAGCGAGCTAATTTTGCCCGCAATGCAGCTAAGTGGAAGAAGCAGGGAGGAGGATATAGCAGAAGAGGTCAACTACAAACTTATTTCAATAACGAACTAGTTCCTTATTATATTAATAAAGGATATAGTCCTATGAAAGCTGTAGATATGGCTACAGGTTATTTGAAACAGAATTATCCTGAAGCTCATGATGAATTAATACAAGGTTTTAAAATTAACTCACCTACTAATATTTTACCAGGTAACCCTTATAACATTATACCTGGTTATGTAGCAGAAGGTATAAATGCTTTACGAGGAAAAGATGCTAGTTTGTTCAGACCTTTTACTTCTGAACAGCAAGCAATATCTCAAGCCCTCGGGATAGAAAACCCTTATGCTGCTTTAGCTGTTGACTTAGGAGCAGGTTTAGTTAATCCTGGAGTATTACCTAAAGGATTAAATACGATAGGCAAAAAAGCAGTTAAACAGGTTGGTAATAAGTCCAAATTCAAATCAGAAATAGATTGGGATAAAGCTTTAATGCAGGAGTATAATGCCATTGAATCAAAAATCTCAAAGCTAAAAGAACAAGAAGCACTTTATAATACGAATCAAAAAAAACTGTGGCAAGATTTTAAAGATAAAAAAATAACAGGAGAAGAATATAAAAAACAGATAAAAGAAATACAACCTTGGGACTTTTTTGAAAATCCTATACATGCTTTAGAAAAACAACTGAGAGAATTAAAAGTAAAGCAAGAAATAATTAATACACCACAAAAAAACATATTAAAATCAGAATCTCAATTAGGTAAAAACATATCAGATGGCGGAACAAATAATAAAGGAGTTTTTGAATTAGGAGATAATTATGTAGCAAGACAGAGTGCTCATGGATACGATGATGCAAGTTTATTAGTAAATTATTCTGATAAAATAACTTCTCCTAGAATAATGAAAACACACCAAGTCAAAGAATTAAATGGTAAAGTTTTTCAAGTCCAAGATAAAGCCACTGGAGTACCGTATACACAATTATCTAAAGAACAATTAAAAAACATACCTCAAAATCATATTGATAATTTTTATAAAGATATAGCCGAGTTAGAAAAAAATAAGTTAAATATTGATATAAGTGGAGGAAAATCTAACATATTTTATGATTCTGAAAAAGGTTTTCAGTTTATAGATTTAGGCATAGGTAATATGCCTGATATTAATGATATAAACAATATTGTTTTAAAATACAAAAACGGAGGTACAATAGGTAATAATGGAATGTTTGATATGACTAATCCTAATATTTACAAAGGATTAGTTCCTTTAGGTTTAGGATATGGTACTGCTAAAAATAAAAAGGATAAGAAGTATCGAGAAGGAGGGTATAGCAGAAAGGATCAATTAAGAACTTATTTTAATAATGAATTAGTTCCTTATTACATAAGTAAAGGGTATTCTCCTATGAAAGCTGTTGATCAAGCAATATTATATTTAAGAAAGAATCATCCTGAAGCACATAAAGAATTAATAAAAGGATTCTCTATAAATTCCCCTACTAACATAATGCCTGGAAATCCTTACAATATTATACCAGGGTATACAGCTGAAGCTATTAATTACTTAAGAGGAAAAGACGCAAGTTTATTTAGACCATTCACTTCTGATCAGCAAGCTATCTCTCAAGCCCTTGGAGTAAATAATCCTTATGGTGCTTTTGCTATAGATATGGGAGCAGGTTTGGTTAGTCCTGGTGTACTACCTAAAGGTATTAATAGATTAGGTAAGATTCGCAACCCTTTTGTAAAAAATAAACCTGATTATGTAATAACACCTAGTTCTGAAACTATAGAAAGAGCTCGTTTAGATAATCAAATTAAAGCACTTACAGAACAAGATGTCAATTCTTACTTGCGTGATCAGATAGATCAAATAGATACACCAGAAGGCAGAAAGAGATTAAAGGAATACCTAAAGAAATCAAATGATCAAATAAATAAGGGTTTAGATATATCTGAAGACGACTTACCTGTACTAGGAGAAGATTACTGGGATAAAATGGTTGATAAACACATAAGTGGTTTAAAAAATATAGTTACTATATCAGCTGATGAATGGGCATATATTCATTCAGGAGAAATTGAATATCCTATAGGTTCAAAAACAAGTGATCTATTCACTAAGTTTGCCATTGATCACGAACTTCAACATGGTATTCAAATTAAATCTCCTTTGCACAAATTTTTATCATCTTCTTCTAATACTATACAACCTTCTATTAAACAAGGAGAAAGCTCTTTTGTGCCTAATTTTAGTGTTCAATTACCTTATGATTCTTATATAGACAAAATGTCTTTTAAGAAAAATATGACACCTTTAGATCGTAGCGATAAAGAATATATGGATTATATAATGAAAAGCGAATTCGATCCTACAGAATACTATAATGTAGATGCATTAAGATTAGAAAGAGAAGCATTCTTGTCTGAACTAAGACCTTTCTTAAATACTTTTGGATATACAAAAAACAGATACGATAAGGTTACACCTAAAATGATTTCTGATCTAAGAAAAGATGTTAAGGAATCAGATGAACTTGGTTCTGACTATGCTAGACTATTAAACATAACAGAAGATAATGATAAGAACAATAAAATTATATCAGATGCTCTTAATAAAATGCCTGCTGTTGGGGGAATAGGATTAGGATATGGTGCTTATCAGAATCAAAAATCTGATAAATATCAAGGAGGCGGAGATACTCAAGAAGAATATTTTAATACTCTTGCTGACTATATTACTAAATACGGCTGGGGAAATCTTACTACAGAGCAAAAAAACTGGTATAGAAGAAACTATAATAAGTTTAAGCCAAAAAGTAAGATAAAAAATGAAATGTCTGATAAAGAACTCGAAGAAGTTCTTAAGAATCAACCAGCCATGGATATTGTAGCTAAAAGAATTCCTTGGGAAAGAGCTGTAGCTACTGAAAAAGATAGTGTAAGAGCTTATGTTAATAGTCCTTCCTTCTTAAGAAATATTCCAATTAGTGACGAAGATTCTGATGGAGAATCATTCTATTATGTGCAAGAATTAAGGGACTCGATGGCAAACAATGCATATAGTAGAGAAGATATTAAAAATAGATTTGGGGAAGAAGCTGCTTACTATTTTGATGAGTATACAGACTATCCCAGCTTGAGAAGGGCGCTTGTATTTCCTCACATAGTATATGGTACCAATAAGGATAGTGATAGAGTATCTTCTGATTATAGAACAGGTATCATGAATGAAGTAAAGCATAAAATGAAAAAAAATAAGCTTGATGAGGTTAACAAAAAATTGGATCAGCATATAAAATTTAATGTTACTAATGATCATCCTTACTTTAGACAGAGTCCTAATACGTTAGGTTTTTATTCCCCTCAACAAGATTCAATTATAATTAGACCAGATTATTTTAATCCTTCTACTATTCAAGAGGAAGTATTTCATTGGTCGAATGCCGATGAACTAAAAGGATACGGCAGAGAAGCTAATGCTGATAACATCGAACTTATAAGACTAAACAGTAGTAGACTGGCATCTTTACCTTACTCTGCTTCGCATATTGTTGATTATCTATCAGAAGATTATGAAAGAAAAGCTAAAGAGTATGTTACTAGAAGATATCTAAGTGAGCAAGGGATTCCTCTTTCTACAGATTATTCTGCTAACAAACAGCATATATATAATAAACTAGATAATGCTAAAGACCTACCTTCCAATAGTAAAGAATGGGTAGATGTTTATATGAAATCTGTAGGTCCAGATGTTTGGGATAGATATCAAGAAGGTGGAAATTCTAAAAACTCATTAGAGTATGATTTAATGTCAAGAGTAATAAGTAATAGAAATAAAAATTTAAATTGGGTAAAAAGAGGATTAAATCCTAATGATTATCCTAAAATACTAAATAAAGACGGCTCTTACTCTACTCATAAATTAGCATATTCAACTGGAGACAGAGGAGAAGCTTATGTTTATCCTACTATCATTCAAAACAGTAAGGGTCAATTAGAACAATTAAATATACAAGATGCTGAAGATCATGCTATAAAAAGTAAAACAGATATCATGATACCCAATATTAAACTTGCAAAATATTATTCTCAAAATGGATTAATTAAACATAAGAAAGGAGGATATGCTAATGGATCTACTGTAATGCTCTCTTCTGTAATGCCTAATGAGCTACCAAAATTACAATTAAAATCCGGTGGAGGTATTCCTGAAAGATATAAAAGTATGGGATTTTCTAGAGTAGGTCAGAAGAAAAAATCTACCAGACCCGGAAAGAAATGGATGGTATTGGCTAAGAAAGGAGATCAGTATAAAGTAGTACATGGTGGGTATAAAGGAATGAAAGATTATACCCAACATAAAGACAAAAACAGAAGGAAGAAATTCTGGAGTAGAATGGGAGGAAGAGATAGTTCCAAAGCTAAAGATCCATTCTCACCGTTATACTGGCATAAGAGATTTGGTACATGGCAAGATGGTGGATACACTAATACTATGAAGTATCAACCGGGAGGACCATTAGCTATGAATGTACCTTCTGCTGATCCTATTGATTTTAAATCAATGGCTGATAAAGCAAGACAGGAAACTATTGAATATTTACAAAGTCCTGAATGGGCTGAAAAGTCTGGTGGTTATGATCCTTCTCAACTTATATCAGATGTTAGAAGAGCTAATGTAGTATACGATCCAGCTAAGTTTCCTAAGCCTGGAAAAGGAAGTCAAATAGTAAGAGATCCTAATGGTAATATAACTATGCAGTTAGATGTGCAAAAGCATATGAGATTAGGTAAAGATCCTATGGACTTAATGCGACATGAATTTGGACACTTAGGTTATCCTAACTTTGAACCAGGTAACGAAACCTTGTTAGATCAGAAACTTGAGATGATCAAAAGAAACAAGGAACATAAAAGACTATTTAATGACAGAAGTCATATAGGTGATATGTATAGAGATTATGTATATCCTTTTGTAGAAAGAACTGTAACTGGCGAAGTAACACCTTCTAACTATGATAGTGAATGGTCTAAAGTCAGAAGTAATCTTCAGCAATTAGAAACTCAATATGGTAGAAAGGGAGAATATGATAAAGCAGATGCTATTAAAAAATATTATAATATGGAATTCCCTAGATTATTAAAGAAACTACAACCCCATGAGATTAGACAACAACTGATTGAAAGAAGAAAGAATCCTAATAATCCTAGAGCAGCTAGGTTGTATTCTCCTGAAGATTTAAACTATTTGTTAAGAACAGTTGCTCAAAATAGTACACCTAGTAATATACCTATTGCTATGATGGGACAGCATTTGAATATGAGAAAGCAATTAGGAGGAAGTACTTATTCAGGTAAAGGAGGAGCAGCAGGTATTAGTTATACTCCAGAAGCAGCTCAGGCAGGATCAGGTTTCATGAATAAAATAAGCAATGCTTATAATAAAACTAAAGATACTGTTGTAGAAACATATAATGATTTAATGACTCCTTCTGACTTTGACTTTGAAGCTTCTGATCGTAAGATTAGAGATTTAGAGAAGCAAATGAATGTATTACAACAAGATTCATTTAATAGCGATATGGATTATGTTAATCAATATCCTAATGATGACTATTCAAATGAGATAAGGAAGAGAAGAGATTTTCTTAACCCTAAATCAAACCCTATAGATTCTAATACAGGATACTTGCCTAATATTAGATTACAAATGGGAGGTATGTCAGATGTTTATGCAACTGTAGGTAATGTTTATGCACAAGATTACGGAATAAATCCTGCGCTGTTTAATAACAATTTAAGAGCGGAAGGTTTTAATTATCACGAAGACGAAGTAACTAATAACTTAGTAAATCCTGCTAAATATACAAAGTCTGGCAGAATTACTAAGAAGTCACAACAATATCCTATATCTGGTGCTGAGCATATGGGTCTTGATATTGACAAAAGTACAGTAAATAGACTTATTAGAAAAGGTTTACTACCCGAAAGCATAAAAGACAAGATCAACTTTACTACTACTAAGTTGGAAAAAGGAAAGAAGGATACTGGATACTTTACTAACATTGATGATGCTTTTAAAGTATATGGTGCTGTTATGAAAGACAGACAAGATGCTATTGACCATTACGCTAGTAAAGAAGGTGTAAAATTATCAAATGCAGATAGAGACGCTATGACTGCTTATGCTTATCATATGGGTCAAGGTAATGCTAAGAAACTTCTTAATAAATACAAAAAATCTAAGTCTAATGACTTGATGTCCTTTATTAAAGACAATGAAGGATCTAGAGTATTCAATGAGATAGTTAAAAGAACATCTAGTAATAACCCAACTAATGTAAGTTATATGTTACCAGGAGTTGAAGTTACTGCAAAAAGAACAACAGCTGGTGATTACAGTGAACCTATTGATAATACTTATGTAGACAGAAAGTATGAAGTAGGTATACCTATGTGGACAGTACCTACAGCAGAAGTTGTTGGTTATCCTGATAGAAGAACAGCTCCTCAAATACCTACTGAGGAACAGATAATTAATATAGACACTAACGATTATCCTTTCCAGCCTACAGATTTACCTATAGCTTTTAGAGGTGTAAGAGGAGCACAAAAACTATTTAAATTACTATCTAGACCTAGACCAAAACCTAAGTATATGCTTAGGAATATTGATATGTATAATAGAGAAGGAACATCAGGTAGAGCAGGAGGATTAAACACTAGACCTAATACTGTACCTAACTATAACCCTAATCAAGTAGCACCTAGATATAATGATGCTACTAGAGGAACCAGAGGTATGAGACCTACATACTATAAAGAGGGTGGACTAGCTAAATCTCAAAAGTCACTTAAAGATTGGACTAACCAAGAATGGATGACATCTGGTACTTATAGTAACAAAACAAAAGGGAAAAATAAGGAAGTTAAATCTAAAGGAAAGAAGAGATACTTACCTAAGAATGCATGGGCAAGTATGAGTTCAGGAGAGAAAGCTGCAACTAATAGAGCTAAAGCAGAAGGTAATGCTAAAGGAAAACAATTCGTTAAGCAACCTAAAGAGATAGCTAAGAAAGCAGCTAGATTCAGAATGGAAGGTGGATTCATTAGAGAAGTTAAAGATGGAGGTAAGATTCCTAAGAATATTCTTGAATCCAGATTAAAGAAACATATGTCTCCTTCTGAAGTCAATGATTATCTGTCTAAATACAAAAAGGGTGGAGAAATTGTTGACTACAAAAAAGTAGATGGAGGATATATGGTTAAATTCAATTAACTCTAAAATATTAATAACATGAATGATTATGTATTTATGACAGATAAAGAGTTTCAGGAATATCGCAATGGAGGTAAAACCAAAAGTCGAGTTAATGAAGCAGGTAATTACACTAAACCTTCTATGCGTAAGAGACTCTTTCAGAGAATTAAAGCAGGTAGTAAAGGAGGTAATCCTGGACAGTGGTCTGCACGTAAAGCACAAATGTTAGCTAAGCAGTATAAAGCAAAAGGTGGAGGATATAAGAACGAAGATGGTGGTTATGCCAACACTCCTTTTGAAAGAAAATATGGTATACTAGCTGGAAAGAATAAGTTTAAGTTTCCAGTAAGAGCTAATCAACAAATGACAATGACACCTGGAGGACTACCTATTGACTTCCCTATATATTACCAAGGATTAGTTAATGGTGTTAAATCAGATGAAGGTGTAGCTATGCCTGGTCAAGATTTTTCAGTGTATGGTGATGAAGTAAGAGAGTATCCTATGTATCGAATAGGAGAAGATGTTGATACTTATGCAACAGACGATACTGATATGAATCCCCAAGGTTATAATGTTATTGATTTAAATAACGATAGACGAATGGAACCACTTGATATGTTACCAACTATAGATATAAAACAGGTAACTAGTTCTGGAACGAAACAAAAGTCAAATGAAAGATTTGATCCATCTAGATTAGTAAATCCTGATGATTATAAACTACAGTCATACGATATACCATATACTTCTGTAGCATATAATATGTCAAGATTCTTAGAAGGGCCTGATAAAGTACCTGTAATTACTAATCCTTATGAAAGTAAAGTATTGTCAGGACTAAGAGCTAATAGAATGAGAACAGATTACAGACCTCATATGACAGCTCTTAATAAAGTTAGAAGCGATATTAGATCATCTAGTGGATCTATACCGCAAATGATGGCTAAC
>Ga0208898_1002949_pt1 | contig 10172 bp, 11 predicted proteins | sample VirMetDEL_Mar_4_FD_184513 | JGI IMG/M metagenome (GOLD analysis project Ga0208898, IMG submission 184513) | Aqueous microbial communities from the Delaware River and Bay under freshwater to marine salinity gradient to study organic matter... | ecosystem: Environmental > Aquatic > Marine >...
TAAAGCCTCACGACTTCACCGCAGAGCGGTGCGTAGAGTCCGTAGAGCACTTCTTGGGGAAAAAGACCCCCGCCGAAGCGGGGGCTAGAGAGGAGAACAGCAGCCGGGAGAAGGCTGCACTTGCTAAAGTATCATAGGGTCCGCCAGATGCGAAGTCCCCATTTGCCGTCTTCAATGCGCCGACGTGTCTCTATACCAAACTTATTTTCCTTAGCAATTTGAATTACTTGCTCTTTGCAACGTTCCGTATCAATACAGGGTATAAATACCGAGCTGCCGATCACGAAGCTGCTCCAGTCCACCGACATCTGCACTCCGTCCGGGCAGACATTACCCTTCCTTAGCGGGCGCGGCTTCACCCGATCCCTCCTGCAGGTCTCCCCCCAAGCGTTCACTGACAAAGGTGATGGATGTAACCGGGGGCGTTACGGTAGAGGTGCCCTTACCCATACGTATCTTAACCCGTTCCGCACCAAGGTCCTTCGTCATGTCTTCGCAAAGCTGGTTGTAGTTGATCTGCTGCTCTATGCACCACTTCTTGAAGTCACTAGCCAGTAGGTAGAAACGACACTTGTCGGTCTCGTAGCGCACCGTGAAGGCCCCCCGGGGCGTCGCCTCCGGCATCACAAGCTGGTCTAGGCCGTTGCCGTTCTCCTTGCCCCGGCGGTCTTCCGTGCTCTTGATGCGCAGGGTGTTGGCCCACTGCTCTTGGATGTATTCCGCCGCGATGGATTCGCAGCTTGTGGTGTTCGCCTCCATAGCGACTTTGTTTTGCTTGATGACGTTCACGCACCACTGGAACAAATTCTTAATATCATAGTCCACGAGACCCATTTTCTTCAGCACAAGGCCCCCGACGACCACGCGGGATACGCCTTCAGACCAGAAACGGTTCTTAGCTTTGAGCCCCGCCGCCTTATCTAGCCGTGCCTGCACGTCGATGCAGAGCTTATCGACCTCTTCCTTGTTGCGTAGGTAGTAGCGCACTAGCAACGGCCCAACATGACCGTAGTGCTGGAACACCTCCCGGGCAAACTGATCCGTTATGGGTTTATCAGTGGTGTCGTCAAAGACTGGCTCTGCTCGTACTTCTAGGACCCGCTGCCCTTCTGCATCCGGCTCATTTTTTACGGCGCCAATACGTTCAAGGATGCTCGTGTTGCCAGTAGAAATGGCTAGCAGCTTCCATTCGTCGCCTTGATAACGCAGTGCGTTACTGTGGGTCTCCATACGATTCTTCTGCCTGCCCCCGGTGAAGTGGTACACCAAGTCCGACATCTGCTTGCCCGGCATGTTGGTAAGCTCGTCTATGAAGAGCGGCAGGTTCTGGTTCAGCTCGCTGCGATACATTTTTGAGTTGAGGGTGTCGTCACGGAGCATGACCTGACCCTTGGGCTGTCCCCATATCGACGCAGCAGCAAACATCGCCGTGGTCTTGCCGAGGCCCGAACCCTTACTCCAGATGTGCGTAAGTAGAACGTGTACTGGAGAGGTGTGCATGAAGATCGACCCAGCGGACGCACACATGACGTATTGGTACAGCTCTTGCCCGGGGCGATTCAGGAAGTTTGCCATCTCCTTCCAGCCCTCTAGCGTCCCCTTGGCTTGGAAGACGTGCATGAACCCTGCGGTGTTGGGTGTGGGGGCGTTGTCCGCTACCTTGTCTGCGTAGTATTCCTTCGGGCCGATCACAAACCCGTGACCTTCGTCCACGAACCCGAACTGCCGCCGGGCGTGATCTTGTTTCGTTGTCCGTCTAAGCTCTTGTACCCAAGTGTCCATATAACTAAGCACCTCGTCCGCATTGCGAAGGATCGTCACGCCTTCGTCAGCCAATACCTTTCTGAACTCGTCCCGCGTCACCAGCATCCGCTGAGGGATAACAAAGTCCCGCACCCCGTCCATGTGACAGTGAGCGCGCAGCAACAGGCAGTCCTTCATTTCGGGGTCCCGTATGCGACGCACGATGTAGAAGTCATCGTGGTGAATAAGCTTCACGTCCTGATCTTCGTCTTCTCCGTCTCCCTGTATCTTCTTGTACACACCCCCATTGGTGCCTCGGAAGTAGGGTGCAGGGTAGGAGGGTATGACGTAGGTCTGCATCTCGGCGTCACGCTGATTGGCGGGCGTACCTACCACAGTCACCGGAGCGTTCTCCCCCGGCTCCCGAACCCTGCTACCCAACGAAATCGGCGATTTTATCTTCCCCCAGTTAGGGCAGTCTTGGCACACCCCGGAGTTGTACTCGTCAAAGCGAGCGCACAGATACGGTCCCTTGATGCGGTTGAACTTATCTGCGGTCTCATCAGGATCGTACGCTGGGTGCTTGTTAGATATGGCGTGAGCCGCCTTCTCGCCTTCTACCGTGAACTTGGTTATGGACAGCCCAGCGCGCCACAGCGGCTCGTCTACCTTGTCCTGATGCCTGATGATGTAATCGAGCTGCGCACAGCCCTCACCTTTCTCAGTCTTCTTGATGATCTGCCGGAACGATGATTCCTTGTTTCCCGCCAACGCGTCCATAAGCGCGTTGCTCCCCTGCACCTCTACTTTCGGCGCAGAGGGCATGAAGATGGCGAGCTTGTCCCCAAAACTATGCAGGTCCACGGCTTCCGTCAGGCCGTTGCCGAGAATAGAGACCCGCTGGGGTTCCCCCTTGTAATTGTGCGTACCGGGCACCCGTAGCACCCGAGCCGCATCCGCCGTCACCGCCGGGTCTGCTTCTAACTTCTTAGCCTCACAGGCCTTCTTCAGCTTTTCTGCAACGACCCGCCACTCATCCAGCCCCGCTGGCTCTGACAGAAACCAGTACGCATGGATGCCTCGCCCGGAGTTGACGAGCTGCGGCTTGGGTAGGTCTAGCTGTTGGCAGAACTTCTTGAGGGCGTCCAGCCCCTCACCCTGCGTCGCATAGGGCTTGTCCTTCCCGCAGTCGATGTCGAGGAAAAGACTGCCCAGCTCAATGACGTTCGTTACCTTCCTCGTATTCTCAGGGCCGAAGGTAGCTAGCCCATAGAACACATCGAACTCGTCTTCGTCTAACTCTTCTGCTCTTGCTACTAACTCGTCAATGGAAGAATGGAAATCCTGCTTCATCGCCTTGTCTGCCTTGCGGACAGCAAAGGTGCAGTATTGGCCTTCTCCCCCGAGCACACACTGCAAAAACTGTTTCGTATCCATATCCCACCTGATTGATAGAGACACCACGGCAGGGGCGCTGCAGCGCCCTTTTCAGCCTTAGCCTAGCCGTGGTGTGGGGGACTCTTAGTCGTCCCAGAGTGAATCGACGATGCCCGACAACTCTGCTTCTTCAGCCGGAGGCGGCGCGCTGTTCTTCTTCGCAACCTTCTTCGGCTCTTCCACGGGCTCGTCAGCGGCGTCTGCTTCGATAGCATTCACGCGCTTCTTGGGAGCGGGCTTGGGTGCGTCTTCTTGCACCGTCACCTTTTGCACACCGTCAGTCTGAGCGACGGTCAAAGTCACGGCCCTCTTGGTATCCTGATGCTCTCGCATCTCAAGGGCTTTTTCCAGCTCCTCTTCAAGGAGGGGGCGTACCGGGCGGAAAAATAGCTTCGGCACGGGGCTGTTTTCGTCAAAGGCCATCTCCGTAACAACTGCAACAGCCGGAGTGTTGTTGGCCCGAAGGAACTTGGCGTAGGCCTGCATGGGCATCTTGCCGTCCTTGGAGTCCCCAAAGATAGAAGTGGCAGGGAGTTGTAGCTGATACACCTCGTCCAATTTCTGGGGAAAGGCCACGGCGAGTCGCTGAGAGAAACGACATGCACGGCCTTGACCAGCACCGGAGCCCTTAACATTCTGAGGGCAGTCCATGCACTTGGAGGCTTGCCGCTGATCTTCTGGCACCTCGGGGGCGGGCACGTTGGTATCTGCAGACCAGCAGGTCGGTGCAGCCGTGGCCTTGGGGTCATACTCCCCGGAGTAGTAGGTGCGAGCGATCTTCGCCGCGTCGATGATGACGATCTCCATGGAGTCGTTCTTGCTGACTCGCATCTCATCACCGTTCACCACCTGCCGGAACTTTCCACCGCGCAGACTGATTCGGCGGTTTTGCGTACCACCACCGGAGCCACCGGCCAAGTTGTCGTTCAGGTTTTGCAGGGACTTGAACAGGTCACTGCTTACCAGCGAATTGCCCTTGAACATCTCAAGGTCACTCATAATGTTCTCCTCAAAGGTCTTCATCAAAGTCAGTGATTTCTGCAGTTTGTGCTTCAATTTCTGCAGCTTGTACTTCTCGCATTTGCAGTGGCAGCTCTAGCTGCTCGGGCGCGCCTTCTTCTGACTCCTCTTGGGCCATCTTTAGCGCTTCGTTTTGGAAGTGTGCTTCGATTTCCTGCAGTTTGAACCGAAGGGTGCGCCCAACCTTGACGACGGTGCCCGGCGGGAATAAACCCTTCTTGACCCAGCCCTCTACAGTAGTGGGAGCAACCACAAAATGGTCGGCAAACTCCTTCTTGGTAACGTATACAGAACTCATGGTTAGCCCTTTATTTTTTGCGGACGGAGACGGTGTATTCCGACTCCACGTTTAGGCCCGGTGGGACCATCTCAGGGTTTTCTTCCAAGAACTGCTTCACGTTCGACTGATTAAGGCGTTTGTCAAAGAACTCAGGCAGATTGTTCTCCATGACGAACTGATACATGGATTCCCAATCGCTGGTCCAATAACGGCGCTTGATCTGCCGATAGAAGACACCCTCAGAAGTCTTCACGCTCTCGACATTGTGCTCCTTGCAGTGCTCCAGCAGGGCTTTCTTAATCATGTCCTGCTTCTCAAGCAGCTCTCCGTCTTGAGCCTTGAACTCAGCGGCCAGCTTCGACCGCTGTTCGCGTAACTTAATGTACGCTTTAGTCAGTTTTTCTAGTGGTATGGCAGTTGACATTGGAACATCTCCTCTCACGAGAAGCCAACTTTACCCCCTAAATTCACGCTAGTCAAGTAATTCCTTGTATAAGTCTATAATTTTAGTGTGGACGTTTATTCGGCTATCTAACATCTGATAAACACGTTTTTCCACAGAAGAGCCTTGTAACTGCACGACAGTGCATTTGTGCTTCTGTCCTGAGCGGTGCACCCGGGCATTAGCCTGGGCATAGGTCTCCAGAGAACTGGTGGGTCCCCACCACACGACGGTGTTAGCCGCCGTCAGCGTCACCCCATGCGCAGCCGCCTGCGGCTGGATAACAAGGACCCGGGGATGGGGTTGCTCTTGGAACCGTTTGAAAATCTCTGTGCGCTTGCCCGCCGACACGTCGCCGGATATGAACTCGGCGGTTACCCCGTCCTTGTTGAGCCGATCTACTAGAAGCTGAATGGTGTGCCTGAAGGGCACAAAAATAAGAACTTTCTGGCTGGACTCGTCGATGACCTCTTTCAAGACGTTGTAGCGGTTCTTGATGTCGAACTCGATGGTCTCGTGGTCGTCGGAGTACACTGCACCGCAACTGATCTGCATCAGCTTGTTCATCATGATCGCGGCGTTGGCGGCGGTGATCTCCTCCCCGTCTGCGTGTACCAGCATCTGGCTCTGGAGTGCTGTGTAATACTTCTTCTGCTGAGATGTGAGGGGGACCTCACGTTTGACGTACGTCATCTCCGGCAGGTCTAAGCACTGCTCCTTGGTGAAGCGGATAGCCGGCTGCAGGGCGTTGTATACGGTCTCCGTAGCATCTTCTTTCGGCACCCACTTAAACCTAGTGACTTGGTGCATAACTTGCTGGCGGAAGGTGCCAAAGAAACGGGGCACGGCGTTGGGGTTAATCATCTTCGCCAGCCCGTAGGCATCTAGCGGAGACTGGGCGGCAGGGGTACCGGTCATCATCCAAAGCCACGTTTGCGGTTGGATCAGGGCCTGCATGGTCTTCCAGCGTTTGGTCTGCGGGTTCTTGTAGTGAGTCGCTTCGTCGATAATGATTAGGTCGAACCCGCCGTTGGCGACGGCATCGGCAACGATCTCCACACCGTCGTAATTAATTATCACGAAGTCCGCATCGCCCTCGATGATCTGCCGTCGCTTGTCCTTGGCCCCATAGGCGATGTCCACCTTACGGTGCATAGCGAACTCAAACAGGTCCGAGCGCCACGCCGAATCCATAATAGACAGAGGGCACACCACAAGGACGCGGTTGATCTTCCCCTGCCTCATGAGGAAGTCCGCTGCCCAGATGGCAGACGCGGTTTTGCCGGTGCCCTGCTCGTTAAAGCAGAACGCCCGTCTGTGCATGGTCAGGAACGCAGCGGTGCTCTTCTGGTGGTCGAAGGGCTTGTGCTTCCCAGGCCAGTCGTACTGGCCTTGTATCGGCGACGGGACCCGTATATTCAGGTTCTTGAGAACATGAGCTGCGTCGATGTCCCACTTCACCACTACTTTGTTGTCGTCTAGCTGTTTACTCTTGGGTATTACGGTCGTAACTTTCTTGGGGTGCCGCAGGTTTAGCAGCACCGCCGCGTTCTTGATGATCTCCATAAATCACTTCTTCTGTGGCCCTTTTTTCTTGTAGTTACGGCTACGATTCTTGGCGCGGGTTTCGATCTTGTAGCCGTCTTTGTTGCTCCCACCCCTGCTCAGGGCTTTGTTGTGGCTAATATCTTTGCCCTCACGCTTGTCGGCCTTACCGTTCTTGTTCTTGTCCACGCCGTTCTTGTCCACGGCGTCTCGGGCGCGTTCCCGTTCTCTGCGAGCTTTCTGCTCACCACGAGCTTTCTGCTGTTGGTACTCTTTCTTATATGGCCTCGGCTTGTTGACGTAAGGCATATCACTTTCCTCCGTTGTGCGGGCACTCCAGCACCACGCAATGACGACGGCATAGCCCGCTTGGGTTGGCATTCCACACGTCTAGCTCAAAGGCCTTCTCCATGCGTTTGAAGTCCCCGAGCCACTTGGCCCACAGCTCCGACTCTTGGTCCCGGTCGTAGCTGCCCTTAATCATCTTCTTGGCAATAGCAAACAGCAGTCCACCGCGCACCTTCTCAACATCAGGGAAATGCTTGAACACGGCGAGAGCCATCAACTCTAGCTGGCCCGTATCCGCGTACCGGGTGTTCCGACCGGTCTTGTAGTCGATCACCCAAGCCGTGGCTCCGTCCAACACGATGAGGTCAGCGATGCCTCGGAACCAGACGTTCTCGTCCTTGAAGCCACAGGGCTCAAGGTCCTCGGTCAAGCCCAGCTCATACTCGCACAGCTTCTCACCGGGCTTGGCCTTGATCGCTTCCAGCATGGGGCGCACGAACTCAAAGCGTCCTGGCAAGTCCTTACCATCCCGAATGTATAGCTCGCACGCTTCGTGGAAGTCCGTGCCGTACAGCATCGCCTCCGTCTCTGGCTCCTTGTAGTCCTTCACCACCTTGAGGTGGTAGAACTGCCTCGGGCACTTCTCAAAGGATTTGATCTTGCTGAACGACCACGGAGCTACGCTCATCGGCGGATACCTTACCTAGCTAGGTTATGTTTCCTATATTAATGTACGCGTTGGGTGACTTGTGTGCCTTCTCTACTTTGTAGCCAAGGTATATTGCAGCGCAGATAAAGGCCCCATTGGAAATGTAGGTGTTTCCGTCCGCAAAGAGGGACACGTCTTCTTGCACGTCCGCTAGCTCCCTAGACGCTATGTGCTTCAGTCCGTAGCTAGTGCACGTCCGGTTTAACGACCTACGCCTTTTTTTCTTGATCGCCAGCCATATTAAGGCGCGTTCAAACTCCTGCGGGTCTATCGGCTTGGACTCGCGCTCAGAGTCCAAACCTTCTGCATCCAGATTAGGCCATTCGCGTGTAATCATTTTGATCTTCGCTTCTGAACTCATTCGCAGTCTCCGTAGCTCTTACCGATGCCGGACTCGCAGTCGATGGGTAGGCCATTGGCCCAGTCAGGAACCCAACGCATGCAGGCCTCAACAAACACTTGTGCCTCCTGCACCTCTTCCTCAGGGACGCAGCAGACAATGGAGTCGTGCACTGTCAGCACCACGCGGTAACGCTTAGAAATGCGCAGCATCTGCTCACCGATAATACACCTCGCCACGGCTTGGCACACATTCTCCGTAACTTTTCCACCATAGATGCGGGTTCGGCCTCGTCGGGTCTTGTAACTGTATTCAGGCCCCTTATTCCCCGGTTCAAAGCCCAGCTCGTCATAGCGCATGAGCAAGCCAGAAGGCAGACGGATAGCGGACTCAGGCCCCACGGCTTCTAGTAACCCGTTAACACCAAAGGCTGCGGACTGCCCTCGTTGCAAGCCCTCGATGATGTACTGCGCTTCGCGCCAGAACTGACTGATACGCCAATTCGATCTGCGGTACACGTCGATGACCCGGCGGCACTCATTTAAGTCCATGTCGTAGCCAAAGGTCTTGAGCTGAGCCTGAAACTTCACGGCCCCCATGCCATAGCCTGCACCGAGAATCGTGGTCTTACCCACGAAGCGCTCATCCTTGGTAATCTCGTCAACAGATTTGTCGTAGATGCGGGACGCCATCTGTTTATACACGTCGTCCTTGTTGAAGAACGCTTGCACAAGGTCTTCCTGTCCAGCCAGCCATGCCAGCACCCGAGCTTCGATCTGAGCTGAGTCGGCGTCGATCAACAGGTGCCCTTCTGGTGCTATGATGCTGCTCTTCAACTTCTTAGCATTAGGCCCACGGGACGGAAGGTTCTGCATGTTGATCTTGTCATCACCACCCCAGCGCCCCGTATGAGCGGCGTAGTACCGCACCGGGACAGGCAGCAGGCCCCGCTTGGCGATGTCGATGAACCGCTGAGTCCGAGTCTCCTCAAGGGTACTTTTTGTGCCCAAACGCGCCGTCACAAGAGCTTGGACGCGATCATCTTCGTGTTCCTGCAGCGCCTTGAACTCTTCATCTGACTTGGCGAAGGCGTAGGTCTCTTTGCCCGTGGTAAGACTGGTCTTCATGGGGGGTTCTACGCCGAGGTTACGGAGCAGCTCAGCGAACTTCGGATTGCTCATCAGCTCTTTCTTATCGACACCGACGCTCGCCAGCAGCTCTTCCTTCCGTTGCTTCACCTGATAAAGATGTTGCTCCAGAAGCAGCAGGTCTAGGTCCAGCTTCGGTTCGATGAACATGCGAAGGGTAAGATCAATGAGCTTTAACTCCGTCTTCGGGAAGTCCTTGCCCATGAGCTTAAAAAGTTTGTAGGTGAGGTCTACGTCATTGACGCAGTAGTCTCCGTAGCGTCCCAGCTCGTCGGGGGTGAAGTCTTCGCGCCGCTTGCCCTTGGCGTTTAATACCTCGGTGCCTTTCTCTCCGATGCCGTAGCGTTCGGCCATTGCTTTGAGGCTTCCGCCCACTTCCACGCCGTGTAGAGCGCGGCCCATGCACAGAGTGTCAAGCCACAGGCGAGGGCGAATATCAAAACACCAAGATAATATAGCGCCGTCAAACATAGTGTTGTGGGCCAGTACAGCAGATTCCGCCCAGTTAAACCGTTTAAGGTATCTTTCAATCTGTTCAGGCGTTCCACTAGCCCACTCCGTCTCGCCGTCGTTGACCTTGATCCCCAGCCCAATTACTTGGAACTGAGGATCGCGGATATACTCCTCGGTGGTCAACTTGCTTAGCGAGAAGTCCTGACTATAGAACGTCTCAAAGTCCACCGTGATTAAGTCCATCAGCCCCTCGCACCCTCAAAGACATCGGACTCAACCAACTTCATCAGGTGGTGCATGGCCTTCTCAATATCTTGAGTGCCCGTGCGAGATACGCAATGGCAACTCCTTTCTGATAGCCCCGGAACTCTTCTGGCGTAAGCCACGCTTCAAGTGCATCCCACGGTTGCACCGTCATGCTGCGGTAATGCTCGCCGCCAACCTGCAACTCGTTGGCTTTCTTTATCTCTACCGGACCCGAGAGAACTGGTTTCAAATTCTTGGTAGCTTTCTTATCGCGGTTGCGCATGGAGTAAACATAATTCGCATTGCAGCCACAGGCCTTAGCAATTTCTGCTGGCTTAGCGTTCGGGTGCTTTGCCATGTAAGCCTCGACCTTCTCACGCACCACGGGCTTACGCCCACGAGTTTTAGTCTTCATAACTTCTCCTACTGACGCAGTTTAGATTTAACGTCGTCAAAGCCTTGCGTCTCGACCTTGGCGTCGTACCAACCGGCAAGCCACTCCATGCGGGAGCGAAGCTCGC
>Ga0208898_1002950_pt1 | contig 10167 bp, 13 predicted proteins | sample VirMetDEL_Mar_4_FD_184513 | JGI IMG/M metagenome (GOLD analysis project Ga0208898, IMG submission 184513) | Aqueous microbial communities from the Delaware River and Bay under freshwater to marine salinity gradient to study organic matter... | ecosystem: Environmental > Aquatic > Marine >...
CCACTTGTCAAGGCTAGTATTCGGCCACTCACCGCGAGGCTTGAGGGCGCTGAGGTCGAGGTCAGCTTGGGAGGTGCAGACCGTGAGCGTCCCCCTGTAGCGGTGAGGCTCGCCGCGCTTCACATAGGAGAGACAGGTCAAACAGTATTGATAATCCTTGAACGCCATGCTATCTCACAAGCCTTCCCTGGCGAGGGAAGCATTGGCCTTCATGGTGAACTCCATGAGGGCCTTTCTTTTAAATAGGAACTGACTTCCTATTTGTCCTCATACTTGGCGAGCTCCCAAGTGAGATACCAAAGCGCCTTCTGTAAATCCTCGCGAGCGTTGTGCTTATGACCTGCGCGGGCGATGTACTTGACGCAATTCCCCAAGGCAAAGCCAAGGCCCCAAGCCTCAATGGCGTCAATGACCTCCACGCCGCTCTCCTTATGGTAGTGGTTGGGGTGATCCACGTTGGAGATGGCTGGCTCATCAGCGGTGAGGTCAACACGGTCTAGCATTGGGTGCTTAGTCATCCTTAGCATCCATCCTCGCCTCAAGCTTGAGGAGCTCGCGGTCAAGCTCCTCGATCCGTTTGATAATCTCGCTCTGCTCCTCCCGCTCCAAGTCAAAGCGGCGGTTCATGAACTTCCACATCATGTAGAGGAGGCCCACGGTGACAACCGCCACCAAGTTGTTGGGGTCGAGCACCTTATCAGCAAGGCCAGGGGTGAGGGTGGGATCAGCCATCAGAAGCTCCTTGAGTTGGTGGAGATGCCAGCGCGCTTGTCGCGGTTGGGTCTGCGTCTTGGAGTATATGAGGAGCGGGCCACCTCGTCAGCCCAATAATGAAAGATGCAGTCATATCGCAGAGCATCAAGCGGGTCTTCACGCCCATCCTTCTTTGGCTGCTCTTTGGTGTCCCAAGCGTAGCTCATGATCGCCTTCCTCAAGCTGTTCCCAATGGCGCGCTCGCCCTTGTCCCAGACTTCCTTGGTGATGAGGTAGCGGTCGCGAGCAAAGGCGCGCTTGAGGCGCTGGACGCCGTTGAGTATGTCCACCCTCACGGGGTCGGTGGTGCTCCTGAGCGGGAGGCCAAGCCCGCCTTGGTCAACGTCCTTCCCCATCTCGCGGAAGGCTGAGCGCCCCGTATGGTCAGAGCGGGCCTTCCCCGCCTTGTCTGCCACGCCCGTGTCTAGCCATATCCGCTGACCTGGCGCTTGAGCTTTGTGAGCGCGGGGCCAAGCCACCCTCAAGATCATCTCTGAGAGCTCCGCGATGGTGACCTCCTGTGGATTGATCTCATGGACGATCACGGACGCCTCACGCTCCTCATCATAGGCGATGATCAAGACTGAGGGCTTGCGGAAGCCCCAATCTATAGCGATTCGCCCAGTCATCTCAGGGCGATATTGGAAGTCATCAATGACGTGGCGCTCAAGGTCGAACTCTTGATAAACCAAGCCGCTTGGAGGCTTTGGCTTATTCATCACCATGGCCTCACGCTCATCTTCAGGGAGGAGCTTGGTGGCCTCGAACCATTCTGAGCTGAGGTTGTCTTGGTTGACGTATGAGGTGAACAGCAGCGGATGGAGCCCCGCAGCCTCAGCCATTTGACACCACCAAGCGTCAGCCACAGGGAGCCCAACTAGGATGAGCGTTGGAGTGGGGCCAGACCTCAAGCGGCCTAGCGCTTTGTGAGCCACCTCTGCCCCAAGCGTTTGACACTCGTCAATGAGCGCCACGCCTGAGGTGACGTTGATTCCCTCAAGGGGGTTGTGGCTCGCGTCTCTCGTCCCCGGGCGATAGTAGGAGCGACAGAGGACAGATGAGCCCGTGTGGGTGTCAGTCCATTTGTGCAGCGTGTGGTTATACACCCAACCGCGAGGCGCTAGCCACTTCTCAATCTCAGGCATAAGAACGGAGTTATAGCGCGGGGTGGTGTCGGTGATGAGGAGGGAGGTTGTCCCTGGCCTCACCTTGGCGATGAACCACAGCGCGAAGATGAGGGAGCTCGTCTTACCACTACCCCAACCGCAGCGCGCCGCGATGATCTTCTGACGCCGCCTCAGCCCGCCAATGATCTCACGCTGGAGATCGTTGAGGATGAGCTCTCTTGGTTCTTCCTCACTCACCGCTGACCTCCTTGAGATAAGCCTTGAGCGCTGCCTCATCTATGCTCAAGCGGTGGGAGCGCTTCCCCTTGCGATAGCCTTTGACCACTCCCTCATCAATCATCTTCATGGCCCAATGTTGAAGGCTGTACTCCGTGGCGTCCTCTGTGGAGCGCTCCCTCATGTACGTCCTCAAACTGAGGAGCTCGTCAGGCCAATCAAGGATGCAGAGCAAAGCCAGCCGACAATTCTCATGGAGCGGGGCCTTACTGATGAGCGCCTCAAGGTCATGGGTCACAGACTGAGGAGGAGGAGCTGCTGAGGTTGAGCGAGGGAGGCTCTTGACCTCGAAGAACCGAGCGGGCTCCTTAAAGTCACAGACCGCCCTATCAAAATCGCTGAGGCTGTTGAAGCGCGCTCGACCCATTGGGGAGTCTCTCCCCACGTCACGACCCCACACCAAGACCAAATCAAAGGGCGTGTTGAAGTTGATCGCCGCCGCTTGGAAGGGGACGCGATAGAGGCCAATCACCACGAGCCACAGCGCATCACTCCTGTGGGCGATGGTCTGGAGCTTGGTGAGCTGTGAGCTCATGTGGTCGAGCACGTCATCAGCGATCATCCAAGCGGTGCGCTCATCCCTCATCTTGATGTGGCGTGTCTTGATCTCAACTGCTGCCACCGCCTCACCTTCGCGGTGTTGGAGCACTAGGTCGCAATACTCTCCAGGGTCAGGCCATGATGGACGCCCCGCCTCAAGCGGGTGATCGGCCAAGCGATAATTGGCCCAGTCTGCGCTCTCGATGATCGAGGTGAATAAACCTTGAAAGCGCTGATGGATGCGAACCACGGCGGCCTCCATTTGGGCCTTTGTCCAAGTGGCGGAGAGCGCGGGGCGGTTGATCTCAAGCTTGGCGTATGTCATAAAGGCTCCCTGCCTGTTTGAGTTGTCCTCTCTTGGCTAGTGTCGTGGCTAGTCAAGAGGGGGCGGTTCATCGTTCTTCGTCAGTCTTGTCCTCAAGAAGCATATCGTTTGTCTGCTCGAACATGGCCACCACCTCTTGGACGCCGTCATTGGTCTTGGTGGTGATCTCAACCTCTTTCCTGTCACCATAGCGGTCAGGGCGAAGCTTGGAGAGCAGCCACATGAGCGCCTTGGTGTCATCCTTCCGCTGGATCGCGCCACGGAGCTCTGCGAGGACGTGACCCTCAGCCATGAACTGAGCGTCCTCAACCTCCTCCGCAAAGTCTGGGTATTCGCTCAGCCACTTGTAAAGCGTGGGGCGGTTGAGGTGGGCGCCAATACAGGCCGCCTCCTTGCTGTAGCCTTGAGCCAGGTAGGTGAGGAGCTTATGGGTTTTCTCCTCATATTTGCGGGAATATGGGCCATGTTTAGGGGTCGCGCGCGCGCGCCCACCCGCGCCTACGTTTGTCTCTTGTGACTTATCATTAGAGTCAACGATGAGAGCCTCACGCGCCGCCATATCTTTGAGCGCTTCAAGGTCTTGTTTAGACTTCTTCTTCTTGCTCATACTTTGCCTTCATCTTGTATCTCATACGCTTCCACGCGCTGTGGAGGGTGTTTTGATTCCACCCTTGCTCACGCGCCACAGCATTGATCTGACCACCCGCCATGATGGCAGCAAATGGAGCCCTGTGAGAAGGCCGCTCAACAGATTCGAGCACATCAGCCGCTATCGCGTTCATGTCAATGAGCTCGTCCCAGCGCTCAGGGCTGTCATCACTTTCAAAGCCCCACTCCTCACGGTGGTTAAACCATCCATTAACGATCCGCTTATTGTTGCGGATATGATTGAGCCCTCTCATTCGCGTGAGCTTGCGAATTGCCCCGCCCATCTCCTTCTCCATATCGAGGAGGCGGGGGCCATTCTCCAAGAGATAAACCGTGACCTCAGAGAATACGTCCTCAGCATCATGAGGCTCTAGTCGCAGCTTAAACATAAGCATTCCGATCATCGCGGAGCGCATCTCATTGAGGCGGGCGCCAATGATCTCTTGATCTGTCAATTCATTCGTCATGCTGTTCCATTCGTTGGGGAGCTCCGCGAGGAGCTAAGCGGTCAAGGCCACTTGTTGCCATCAGGCTCCCATGTGGCGGGGCCTTGATTGCCGATGGCGTTTGAGGTGGGCTTGCTCCCCACAAACTGCCAAGTCTCAATCACAATGTCTAGGTCTTGCTGTTTGATGCCATCGCGCTCCCAGACCTTGGTCTTGATCTTTCCTGTGATGGCGAGCTTGTCCCCCTTCTTCGCGTGAGCGAGGAGGGCCTCCCCTGTCTTGCCAAAGGCTACACAGTCAAACCATTGGGTTTGTTTCTCGCCGCCCTTCTTCCTGTGCTCGACCGCTAGGGAGAAGCTGGCAATGTTGCGATCAGAGCCACGGGCTTGAGGGTCGCGCCCAAGGTTGCCAATCAAGATGACATGGTTCATGTTGTCCTCCATTAGATTAGTGAGGACGGCGCCGCAACACTCACACGGCGCCGCCCTCGATGTCCGACCCTATAACACATCAACGAGGTGACCATAAGTGATAAGTGAGCAAATAGCAATAGATGGAGGGAGCGTGAAGCTCCTCGCTGTGATGGGCTCGCCCCTTAGCGTGGTGAACAGCGCCCGTGTCTCAATGGGACGGATGAGCGATGAGCTGAATGAGGATGATTGGCGGCTCATCAGCTACCTATGGAAGCACAAGCACACCTCACCATTCCGCCACATGACTTTTCAGTTTCACATCAAAGCCCCTGTCTTTGTGCTGCGTCAATGGATGAAGCATCAAGTGGGCTGCGCCTGGAATGAGATCAGCGGGCGCTATGTCCAATTTGATCATGAGGCGTGGGAGCCAAGTGAGTGGAGGCAAGGCTCAGCGAGCGTCAAGCAAGGATCAGCGGGGCCGCTTGAGGATGACGCAGCGCTCAGCGCCCAGCTCATCTATCAGCGAGCGATTGAGCAAGCCTTCAAGAGCTATGAGGAGCTCCTCAGCATTGGCGTGGCTAAAGAGCAAGCCCGGGCGGTGCTCCCGCTGTCGCTGATGAGTGAATGTTATTGGAGCTGCTCACTTCACGCGCTCATCCACTTCTTGAGCTTGAGATTGGATGGTCACGCTCAGGCTGAGATAAGGAACTATGCCAGCGCCGTCCGTGATTCAGTTTGGGGCATCGAGGGGATGAGCCGCCTCTTGGCTATGACGCTTTAGCCCCATCCGTCATCAACGCCAGCGCGCCGATCATGGCCTATCATCTGCACAGGCCGCCCAAAGATCGCGCCAAGCCTCGACCTCACCGCGCTGTTATTATCGCACAGGTCATGGATGATCGTCTTGGGAGCTAGGTTGGAGGTCGCGACCACGCTGAGGGTCTTGGCTGCCCACCTGTCATAGATCGCCCCAATCATCTCTCTAGTCTGTGACCTGTACCACTCAGACCACCGCCCGCCACCTCCAAGACCCCCGAGCTCGTCAAGACAGAGGAGGTCAACATTCTCAAGCATCTCATGGAGGTTGAGGCTATTAGCCTTCCATGATGCTCGAATATCAGCAAAGAGCCCCTCATGGGTGAGGAACAGAGCGCGCTTCCCCTCAAAAATCGCATGTTTGGCGAGGATATGAAGGATCGTGCTCTTGCCGTTGCCAGGTTTGCCCCACAGCATGACGGCGGGCTTGTCAATGGGGTCGGTGTTGCCATGAATCCAATCGAGCACAGCGCCCACCCTATCCCGTTGCTCTGGACTGTCCCACTCATAGCCGTTCAAGGTGTGCTGATGAGCGAGGAAGGGGAGGCGGGCCTCCTCCAGTCGCTTGAGCCTTGAGCGGAGTGGGGTACATGTTGGGCAGCGGCGAGCGATGGGCGCCGTTGGTGGTGGTGGCTTCTCATAGACGATCCCCTCAAAGCACTCACCGCAATAAGGGAGAGGCGTTGTGCTGAGGTAGCCTGAGGAGCTGAGCCACTCCTCAGCGGGGAAGTTTTCAGCTGTGATGTTGTGGTAGTCGATCAATGCCATCCTCCATTCTTCTTGTCTGCTGTTCCATAGTCGGCGCTAAGCCATGCGCTGTCAGCCTCCTTGATCTTCTGTTGTTGGTCAACGGTGATCGTCCAGGTGGTTGGCTTGGGAGGAGGCGCCGCTGGCGTGGGGATGCTTGGCTTGTGACCTGAGCTGATGAAGGTGACCCAATCAATGGCTGAGCGTGGAGCGATGAGCTCGCCCATCATCTTGGTGAACAGCTCATCATTCCCTCGCGCCCACAGAGCGTCCCTTATGTCTTGCCGCTTGTGATGAGTGATCTCACGATAGACGTCCCGCTTGTACTCAAGATCATCATTGATGTGACTGAGAATATATAAACCATCCTCACGCTGTGACATTGTTGGCGGTGGAGGTGGTGGCGGGAGCTCCTCAGCCTTGGCCATGATCTCATCCCACTGAGCGGCTCTGAGCTCCTCCTCAGCCTCGCGTGTGCTCTCAGCCTCAGGCTCAGCCTCATTGATGTTAGATTGATCTATATTGATATTATATTGATCTATATTGATATTGGGTGGCGTTTTCGCCACTACCCCTGTGTCATTTTCGCCACTACCTCTGTGTCTTTCTTGACACCCCTCTAGTGTCGTTTTCGCCACTACCCCTGTGTCACTTTCGCCACTAGTGTCTTTTTTGCCACTAGTGACATTTATGGTCTGAGGTGCCACTTTGTCACTAGTGTCTTTCTTGCCACTAGTGTCACTTTCGCCACTAGTGTCTTTCTTGACACTACCCTTGAGAATCTCAGCCACAAGAGCTGTGTTGAGGATGGTGTCAGCCTTATGATTGAGGCGTGGTGTATCAGGTCGGCGGTTGCTCATGCGGTCGATCCATCCAGCGCGCTTGAGCGCTGCCATGTGCCGCTTGACCTGTCGGTCTGCTTGGGTGCTGATCGTGGCGAGGTCGTGAGCGCTCACTTGGCCTGTCCATGTCTCCCAGTCGAGTCGAGTGAGAAGCATGATGAGCGTGTACTTCTGAGCGGTGGTGAGGGTGGTGTCGAGCCCAATGGCCCGCCTTACGTCTGCTTCCTTCATGGGGAGCTCCTTGTCGCGGTGGAGCTTCATGTATATGTCAGCTTGCTACTTGGGTCAAGGCAGATTGAAATTAAGTTGCAAATAAGTCTTGACGTAATGTCAAAGGGAATGATAACTCAGTACTCATCACCAACTGACAGGAGGTCACCATGACCCTCAGAGACAAGCTCAAGACAGACCTCAAGGTCGAGCGCTACACCTTAACCCATCTATGTGATGAGGCTCAGATCAGCCGAGCATACTTGACCCGCATCTTGGGCGGTTATGCCTCACCCTCAATCCATGTCTGCACATCACTAGCGCTCGCCGCCAACCGCCTCACAGGGCTCACCACATACACCCCAGACCAATTCATGACCATCACAAGGATTCACCACTCATGAGCAACGCCGCCGCTGACACCTTCATCATCTTCTGTCTCCTCTCCATCGCCGCCTTGATGCTCGCGGTGGCTGCTCACCTGTTCCAAATGATCTTTGGTGACAAGCCACAGGTCAGGGAGCTCCCCAAGCGTGACGGCTGGCTTGAGCGCCGCATGACGGGCGATGAGATCAGCTTCTTCCTCAAGCACCTCAGCATCTATGACAGCGTGATGGGCCTTGGCCCTAAGCACTACCACAACCTCCAAATGGTCAACGAGATCGAGGGCCACCTCAAGCGTGACTTGGGCCGTGACGTGATCATCCCCATGAGCGATTGGTTTGAGATCATCCGCGCTTGGTATGTCACCCGCGATCTTCCCCACCGTGAGCGCGTGGCATCCCTCAAGCTCCGCCTCCAAGCCAACGTCTAGTCCACCACCACCAACTCAACTCAACTCAAACAAGCAGGAAAATCATGACTATCTACACACCTAAGAGCCTCGACCAAGCCAAAGAGATTGCCACCCTCATCAGCGACAACCCCCGCGATTGCCTCCGCCTTCACGCTGCCTTTGGCGCCCACTTTGGTGGGGATATGGCGATCACTCAGAACAACGCCTACATGCTCAAGGGTAAGCCCTCACTCAACGCTGACGCCATGAGCGGGGTCGTGAGGCGCTCTGGCATCTGTCGCTTCATGGTCATCACGTCTTGGGATCATGAGCATTGTACTTATCAGTGTGCTCGCAACGATGAGCCTGAGCAGATCGTCCACACCTTCACCTATACCTTTGAGATGGCGAAGGCCCAGGGGCTGACCCGCAACCGCAATTGGCAGCAGATGCCTATGCAGATGCTCCGCGCGAGGGCTCTGACCTTGATGTTGAGGGCGGTCTATCCTGACGCCGTGAGCGGTATCTACTCCCCTGATGAGCTCGCTGACAACATGAATATGAGCGATGATGAGCGCGCTCAGATCAGCGCTGACTCTTTGGGTGAGGAGCTCCGCGCCCCCTCACAGGCTCCGCGAGCGCAGACCCCACCTCAGCAACACCGCGCTATCCCAAGCAACCCCCCCGCTGATCAGCATCTCCCTCCCGCCTTCTCTCAGACCGCCCCGCAGGATCGCCCCACGCCTCAGCATGTCGCGCAGCGTCTCCTTGATGTGGCCACGCTTGGCAAGATCAACTCTGAGGACGGGAGCTTGGAGGATACTGAGTGGGATGAGGACAAGCTCAATGAGGTGACGGAGCGCGCCGCTAAGGTGCTCTCATGGACTGACCTTGAGGTGTTCGCCACAGGGCTTTGGACGCTGACCCAAGAGCAGGGGAGCGCTGACGAGGTTGACGAGCTCCTCAAGACCATCAAGAGCCTTGGCTACTCTGAGGCGAAGCTGGGCATCTTCTAAGAGGCCAAGACCCCATAAAGAATGAGGGCGATGACTGAGAGGAGCCAAGCTTGCTCGCCCATCCTGTCAGCGATCCAATCCGCAAAGAAGCCAAAGCTGAAGATGAGGATGAGGAAGGCGGCGGCGTTTATGGGGTGATGGTGCATTGGCCTGATGAGCAAGCGGGTTCAAGGGTTGTCTCATAGTAGTCGCTCGCGATCCCTTGGAGGTCTACCTCAGACCAATCCAATGAGGCAAGCTTGAGCCAAATCGCCTCAGCCTCGCTCCCCTCCTCGACCGTTTGGTAAGGCGCTTGGTTGTAGGCGCTATCACCAAACCAACCAAGGAGGGCCACGCCACGGAGCTCCCCGCGAGCTTCCCACAGGAAGTCAGCCACGTCACCCCACTCATCATCCTTGACGGTGCAGGTGTTGGAGACGTTGTGGGTGAGGCCCTCGACCCTAGTGGGCTCGCTACCTGGCTTGACCCAATGTTGATAGACAAGCCTCACACGCTTGAGGTGATCAAGAGCCGTGTCATCCTCACGGGTGAGCGCTCCCTCAGGTGCAGCACACGCAAAGGCCACCACCCCTGTGTGCTCATCCAGCTCATGGCAAGCCTCAGGAACCTTGGCCGCGATCTCATCCCATACAGGATTGACGCGAGCGATCCGCATTCTGCGGATATAGCGGCGAGCGTGGAAGGGGTGAACCCCTGCGCTCGTCCCCGCCACGGTGGAGGTGTTCCCGCTTGGCTTAACCGTGGTGATCCGTGAGGCGGTCTTGATGCCAATGGCCTTGGCGGTGGCTGCGTTCTGCTCAATGCAGACCTTGGCGCCCTCCTCCAAGAGCTGCGGATCAAAGAGGAGCTCAGGCGCTGCACACATGCCAGTGATGCTCACACCAATGAGAGCCTCTTGTTGGAGGATGACCTTGGTCACTAAGAGCAGATAACCTTGATGAGTGTATCCCGCTTGAAGCGTCCCAATGTGAGCCGCCGCCTTGCAAGCCTCCAAGAAGTCCTCACGGCTCTTGATCTTGGCGCCATTAATCTCTGTGAGGTTGCAGACCGCCCACCCTGATGTGAAGTCATAGCCTCGCGCCTCATACCACTCGCGGCGCTGGAGTAGGTCGAGGGTGATCTCAGAAACGTGATTCCCCTTGGGGTCGGTGACGAGATAAGGAAAGAGCCCAATCTCCGCGCATGGGTTCGTCCCGTGGTGAGGGTCAGCTTGCCACAACACGCCAGGCTCAC
>Ga0208898_1002951_pt1 | contig 10162 bp, 10 predicted proteins | sample VirMetDEL_Mar_4_FD_184513 | JGI IMG/M metagenome (GOLD analysis project Ga0208898, IMG submission 184513) | Aqueous microbial communities from the Delaware River and Bay under freshwater to marine salinity gradient to study organic matter... | ecosystem: Environmental > Aquatic > Marine >...
CATATAGTGCCCTCACGCAAGGACTGTTCAAAGATGCGGCAGAAGAGAACGCCCGCAACCAGTTCAACGCCAAGAACCAGCTACAGGTTGACGAATTCTTTGCCGAACTGAGTTCGCAGGTCGAGACGGCCAACGCTAACCGGGTTGCAGCTATGCGCCAGTTCAATGTTAGCGAAGCCAACGCTATGAAGCAGTTCAACCAGCAGGTCAAAGATAGCCGCGACAAGTTCAACGCGAACATGTCCTACGCAATCGACCAGTCGAACACGGTGTGGCGCAGGGAAATTAACACGGCGAACACGGCTTTGCAAAACGAAACGAACCGCATCAACGTCCAAAATCAATACAACGCCACCCAAACGGCTATGAACCAGCTTTGGCAACAGTACCGCGACAACGCTTCTTGGAACTTCCAGAAATCCGAAAGTGAATTGGCGCGGCGTCACGACATCGCAACTTTGGCTATGCAGTTCGCGAACTCGACTGAGATGTACGAAAAGGAGCAGAAGGACCAGCTTCTTGCGGGTGTGGGTTCGTGGATTGCCCGTATGGCTGCCAGTTAAGGGATAAGAAATGGCATTCGAACTTTTCAAGACAATTTCAAGCTGGATTGAACCGGCCATTGATTTCATTGCGGGCGAGAAGGAATACGAACACGAAAGTGGGGCTGCCGTTGGTCGCAAGGGCGGGTTCCTCGAAAACATCGTGAAGCCCGGAGCCAAAGCCTACGTAGCAATGACGGAAAAGGACGACGACCGGGAAGCGTTTCAGGCTGTCCAATACAAGGAGCCTCAAATTACCCGGTACACGGGACGCGCTGCACGGGGCGACCTTCCCGCTGGCGGCATAGCACCTGTGGGGATGCGTAATCCAGAAATCCAGACTTTGGTTCGCAACCTGATGCAACGCCAGTATGCGAACCCGCAGATGTCCCGCATCCAGCAAGACTTTGGGGTTCGCCGCACCATCCCGCAGGGTAAACGAACCTTGGCGGTTGAGGCAGCGCGGATTCCGTCGGCTACAGAAACGACCATTGCAGCGGTTCGAAAAGAGGAAGACTAATGGCTGAAACAGACGCACAGATTCTTGGTCGCGGTTCTCCCGAACAACTCGACCCATTTGCCTACGCACCTGCGGGCCATTCCTTGACGCAGGACAATTCGCGTTGGCCGTGGGGTAAGCCACCTAAACATGCGGACCCGGAAGACGCTCTCGAAGAAGCTATGCGGGCTTTGAAACGCCCAAAGAACCGTAACGAACTGATGAAGCTTCTTATGGTAGGTGTGTCCGTCGAGGTTCTTGTCGAGGGCTACCTCTTGCAGTCGTTCCAAGAGGGTAAGTTCACCCCGGATGTGGCCGTACTCATCAAGCCCATCTTGGCGTTGGCTATTGCCGATATGGCCGAAGACGAAGGGATACCTTACCGGCTGTTTGAGAATGACAATGCTATGGACGAAGACGAAATGGACGATGAGACATTCCTCCGCATGATGCAACAGAATAATCCGCGCATGTTTGACTACGTTCGCGAACGGGTCAACGCCCAGATTCGCGCAGGACTTTCTCCGAAAAAGCCGGAAGAAGAGAACTTTTTGGAGATGAGGGAGGCTGAATAATGGGCATCGGTATCGCACTTGCCAGCGGTTTCATCCGTGAACTCAATCAGATTGAAAAAGAGAAGCGGGCTTCTGCTGCGGAAAAAGCACGACTCGCCCAAGAACAAGCTACCTTTCGGTCTCAAGAATTCTACAAGTCCACTCTTCGTCTAGGGGAGTCTAAAGCTGCTGCCGATACTGAGAGGAATCTAGCGGCTGCCAAGTCAGTTACTGAAACCCTTCAAGAAGCCATAAAAGGTGGCTACATCACAGAAGAAGGCATGGCAAACTTCGGTTCAGGGGCTACTGTCCTAAAGCCTGAGTGGATTGACCTCAGTAAAACTGCCAATGCTATGAACGAAGTTGCTTCCACTTTCAAGTATGGAAACACGAAGTTCAGGAAGCCTACTGAAAAGTGGGATGAAGATTTGCGGGCTGACAATCCTCTTCGCGCAGGGGGTGCGTGGCTCAATTTCTTCAACGGTTATTTTGAGGATGAAAATCGGGGTTTGGCTTTCCTAGAAGATTTGAAGGGCGATGAACGCGCCATGAACCGGTTCGTTGAAGATGTTAACAAGTATTCGAACTATTACATCGACGGCCAGTTGAAGAAACCAAATGTAGACCCCGCCCTGCTTTCTGGATACCAAGAACCAGAATCTGCGTACGGCACACTTTTCACATTTCTGAAAAACAACGGTGTCAAGGTCGGGGATATGCAGGAAGCTTCTGACAAAGCTATAAAGACTTCCGCTGCGGATGCCGGGTTGATTAAAAATCCTGAGACGGCTGTGATATTCAAATACACCACGCCCGAGGGTGTTTCCAAAAACGAAACCTTCGATATGGAACAGGGTCAGTGGGATTCCCTAACACGAATTGCCGCCACCGCAGGTTACGGTAACAATGTTCAAGGGTTTGTAAACGACTTTACAGACGTATCCCGTGCAGAATCTGGAGAACAAGCCTACGGAATTCTCTTGGATGCTGTCGATTTTGAAATAGCAGGATACTCTGTGTTTAACACCACAGGGGCCGGAACAACCCAAGACAGGATTCGTCTGGGGCAAGACCTTCGTGAGAAATACGGTGACGACCCGTATCCTGCTGTCCAAGCCCTCGCCACAATTATGGTTGTTGACGAGGACAGGAAGTCTATTGCAACCCAACGTCGTGGCTACAAAATTACAATGAAGCCGCCAGAGGATTACTTCACAAAAAATAAACTCAATCGTCAACAGGTAATCGACCAGTATTCTGCGTCTGAGAATGCCCTCGGACAACTTCAGCAACTCGATGGGTTGATTGCAGACAATGAAACTCCTACCGGCTTGAAGGCCAAAATGCAGCAAGTTGGCTTCGGTATTTTGGGTGAAGGCGGTCAGATTGACCAGTTCTTTGCAGATGAAAATGCAAACGGATACGAAGAAGGAACCACAGCAGAATCACTCAAGAATATCGCTGTAGAGAAGGGCTTTCTTTCTGCGGAGGCTGCCACAAAGCTATCAACCATCGATGCCTTGAAGCTTTCCCTCGCAGCACAGATGGCTCGTGCTATCGACCCGTCTGGTCGCCTGTCGAACCAAGACTTCGAGATTCAGCTTACCCGCCTCGGTCAAACCGGCCTGTTCACGGCCAAGCCGCAAGCACGAGCAAGCCTCGCTGTTGTTATACAAGACTTCAAACGCCAACGTCGCCGGTTGCAAATCCTGAACGAGGTTGCCACAGCGGACACGTTCGGTATCCGTGAGGCCCGTCTGTTGAAAGCAGACCGGGTTGCTCGGATGGCATCGAACGCTCTGTACGTTTCAGAACAGGCGGGACAGGTTACATCTGCCGGGACATCGCCGGAGGCTCCTCAAATCAAACCAACGGGAGATGTAGTGTTTGACTCGGGTCTTGGAATTTATTTCGACGACGTTTTTCAAGCATTTGAAGATGCCGAAGGAACAAAGCCTCTGTCCACGGAGGAAGTTATGAAAAAGATGGGAGCGTCTAGCTAACATGGCCCTCGAACCAAAACCCACTCCGGTAGGACTCGAAGAAGCCGTAAAGGTTACAACCACGGTTCAAGACCCCGTTCTCGACGTGCCTCAAACTGAGAGGATTACCCTAGAAAAGGAAGCTATGCAGGATATCGAGGCCCAGCAACAGGGTATTGCTTGGGAAGATGTTCTTGCAGGTAAAGTCCAAAAGCTAGGTGACCTGAATATCAATCAGCAAGTCCTCGACTACGCTCAAAAGAACCCCAAGGCTATGGTGGCCCTACGGGCAAGGTGGGCTAGATTCGGACAGGCTGCTCAACCGGGTGAGGATGTGGAGATTGCCTTCACCCGCGCAGGACAGGTTGCCGTTCCAGAAACTATCACAGACCCCCTGATGAAGGATGCTGCGACCCGGTATGCAGAAGGCCGTATCGGACTCAACGAGATGCTCGTTCCGTATGTCGAGGATGCGGCAGTTCGTCAGGTACTCGTAGACAGATTCAGAACCGGAGATTTCTATGAATCCCTAGAGGCTCGTCTTGCAGAGGCAGGACAATTTGTTGTGACAGGCCCGACTATGGGTTACGTCATGGGTAAACATGCCCTAGGTGCGTACGCTGATTCCAAGGCAAAGGGCACCGACTGGTCTTCGGAGTGGTCTGCTCGTGGGACAGACATGCAGCGCGAACTCGATGCGAAGTTCAAAGCCATCGATTCCGTTCTTCCCCGTCCCACTATGAAGATGGCATTTAACGATGCGATTCTTGGAGAATTTCAGCGGCAACTAGACAACGAAGAAATAACCCAAGAACAATTCAATGCGCTTGCAATGGAGGAGATTGACGGGGAACTTCGCCCTAAAGAATTTATCTCGCAAGAAACAGCCGACAACCTGCTCACATTTGCCTTCAACGAACTTCCTCTCTCGGAAAAGTTCGGAGTCATGTTTGTTGAGAACGTAATTGGCATGACAGGCCCGGGCGGCGTTAAAGGTGCCAAGGCTCTTCGTGATTTTGAAAAGTTAAAGGAATCTTACAGAGGCACTCGCATCGGAAAATTGATTGAGGACGTAGATGACCCGTTCGAGGCTGCCACAATTATCAACAATGCAGAGGGAAAAACAAAAATCAATCTCAAGTCTCTCAGCGTGGGTGTGAGCCAGCAGCGAACCTCCGCAGCTATGGGCCGTCTCAACAACGAATTGCGCGAAACAGACATTGAAATGGATGCCTTGATTCGTAGAGGAGTTGCACAGAATAGCGCAGAGTTCAAGCAACTGGAAGGTCGTCGTCAACTTCTTATCGACCGAAAGATGCAATCCATATACACGCTCAAAGCATACCCATTCTTGAAAGAGGGTGTCGAGGATGCCTTGATGCTTTCGGCAGGACAGCTTTTTGCCCGTGAATATCTAAGCACATCCTATGAAATGGACCCGAATTCGGCGGAAGCAATCGGGATGCTAACAATGGCTTTGGGTGGTGTTGGAGTAACCCGGTGGGTTGGTGGCAAGGCTGTTAACTTCACATCGGCTCCTCGTGGCGGAGTCACTACGTTTATGCCGCAGGTTGCTGACTTCCTGACATTTGGAAAGTATAAGGGGTTCAGGTTTACTGACAATACTATCAGGGAATACGAAGAGGCCACTGGCGTTGCTCTATCCGCAGAGCAAAGAAAGGCTGTGAACTACACAATAAGGTTGATTAACAACACGACAGACCCGGTTGCCCGCCAGAAGATTCTCGATTCCGTAGATGACTACGTTGCCTTGCAAGACCGGATTGTTCTTCAATTCCCCGAAGAACTTCAAGAACAAGCAAAAGACCTGTTTAACCTTTCCTTTGCACAATCCTCTGCTCTGTCTCCCTTAGCTGCTCTCCACGCTCTTTCAATCAACAAAATTGATGCCCGCAACCTCAAAGGTTACGATGCTGGGTATATGGTTGACTTGATGGAACAGGCAGATGCACAGGTCCGTGCCACAGAAATGGCTCTGGATAACTTCCAGAATTTCGTAAATGGTGCGGGGGAAATGGCCAATCGCGAAACTGTCCAAAGCATGATTGACAACAGCCGCAATGCTCTTGCATCTTATCGCGATAACCTGAACAGGCGCGGCGAAGAACATCTGGAAATTATAAACGGTATTCGCAAACAAATTATGCAAGACCCGACCATCGATGTTCCAGAAGGATTCCTCGAACAGCTTGTCGAAACCAGCGTCGGCATAAAAAACCGGCTCGGAACACTTGTCGATGAACGCCGCGAAATCGGTGAGATTACGACCGACATCTACAATGGCGTTACGCAGCGTGTTGCTGTCATCAAGACCTATCGTGGCAAAGGAGCCGGATACGAATCAGCCCTTTCACGCAACCTCGAAGATGCCTTCGATGCTCACTTGGAATCCTTCCATGCGCGAGGTAAGGCTGCATATAGCAACGTGGTTAAAGTAACCAAGGATGCTCCGCCTATCGATATGCACGACTCGGTTACTGATTTTATCAGCAAAGCCGGTGAAACCGACATGGCTCGGTTCTTTAGTCCTGAAGGTCAGTTCTTTGCAGGGCGTATGGGCAGAATCACCTACCGTGTGTTCGATGATATGGTCAAGCGAACCATTCCCCAAGAGGTTATGGGGGAAATCAAAGATGCTTTGAAGGCTAACGGATTTAGTGAAGAACTGGTTGCCGGGATGACGGACCTTGAAATGGCGTTGGAGTTCCAGCGTATCTCCCCGAACTTCCGTCCATTTGCACAGGCTAACCCGTACGAAGTGGACGAGATGCGCCGCGCATTCCGTGACTACGCCTACAGAATATCTGATTCCAAGCCCGCCCTGTCTGCAGAGGTTAACGCTTTTGCAACCAACTTGGACACTCTCATCCGCAAGCAAAACCCACAAGCATACGCGGAACTTGAAAAAGCACGTAAAATTTATCGTGACGAGGTTGGTGACCGGCTCCGTAGTGGCGGCAGCCTTCGTAGGCTCGACGATTCCCGTCAAGGCGGCGAGAAGGTAACTGTAGACACGGGGGACATGACCCGCTATCGCTACAAGAACATCAATCCCTCCACAGTGTTTGATGGCGTAACAACCAAAATAACCGGAGCATTGAGAGGCGAACGAAGCGCACAAAAGTCTCTTCGCGGCTTGATTGATGATTTGGAAACTGATTGGGCCGACCGGGTGAACGGGCAGAATGTTTTTGACTTGGATAATCCAGAAGGTCTTGCCAAGTTCAACGCAATCAAAGATATGATTAGCGAACAAGTCTATGCAGACTGGGCTGAACGTGCAATCAGCGTTTTCGAACGGGTTGAAGGAACCTCTAGTCTGGTAAAAGGTGGCGGATACAACTTCAAAAACCTTGCAGATGAGGATGTCGTTAATGGGCTGATGACTGTAACAGTCCGTAAAAACGGAGAGATTCTTGAGGTTCCGATTATGGACTTGGGTGCCATGTATTCAGATGCACGAGACATATCTCGCCTCGTCAAAGAGAGTAAGGTTGTTCGAGACAGGTACAATGATTTCGTTGCAGAGTTCAACGACCTGACAGGTGAGGCACGTCTCAATGCAACCAACAATATCAATAAGGACAAGGACGCGCTAGATATCCTGAGCCGTTTTTCGGTGGACGTTACTCCTGACCAATTCTACGACCAGTATATCCTGAACGGAAATGCTACAAAGTTCGAGACGCTGAGAGATACCTTTATCTCAGGCGTGGTTCAATCCGGCAAAAGTACTGACGAAGCCGAGAACATGTTCGACACCGCAGTTCGGAACCTTGTTTCAAAGGGCTTCATGAATCGTGGAGGTTTGCAACCTGTAGAGGGCATGACAATGACTGCCATCACAGGCGACAAGCTAAAGGTTCGCCAGTTCGTAACTCCGAACGTGATGTTGGGAGATGTTCAAGAGAATCGCGAAATGCTCAACATGATTCTCGGCCCGGACCACGTTGACTACCTGACAGACATTGCAGATTTCCTCGACCGTGCCGGACTAAATCGTAGTAACAGACAAGGTGTAGAGGGCATTGTTCGCGGCTATAGCCTCAACGAAGGTCTCAGCCGACTGTATAACATTAGCCGTGGTATGGTTAGCCCACTGTATGTTACATCCGAATTTGCCGTGCGTCTAGCTTCGCAGTCTGGAATTGAAATTATGCAACTTGCAGCAGGTAATAAGGATGCTGCTCGAATAATCAACAACATGTTCAACTACCCGGAACTTGTGACGCGGACAGACGTGGAAAACTTCGACGCGATTGTCCGGGAATTCGTATTTACTGAAATGGCTCGTATGGGTCAACAAACCGTAGCTGAGTATCCTGAAATGGAACTCGAAGGAGAAACAGAATGAAACGCAAGCCTATAAGAAAAGGTTACGCCTACGGCTCGATGGTTCGCAGCCCGATGCGAAGCGGCGACATGTCAATGTCCGCGAACCCAATGATGGACCGCAAGGACAAGACCGGTATGACCGGTGGTATGGGAATGATGTACGGCGGAAAGATGAAAAAGAAGAAGAACGCCTAAACGTATCTTCCGGATTTCTCCAGAATCTCGTCACCCATAGACTTCAAATAACGAACCAAGCTAGCAACCTTGTACGTTCCTTCGTACTCAGGCAAGCCACTCTCCATGACCCGGACATAATCGTCCGGGTTAATTGTTTCTACTTCCAATTCGACATCCCCCTTGTCGTTCATGAACGCTGTCAGGTTAAACAGGATGGCCTTGGACTTCTTCTTCTTGCTGTTGCTCATTGTACGCCTTGATTACATCTGTTGAGAATAGCTTCTGAATGTTCAGAAGGTACATGCGAGAAGCGTTGTTGTCTCCTCCGGACACGACTCGCTTGTAGTCTAGGTTGTCGATGATTCGCCGCAGGGACGGAACATCGAACACGAGGGTTGCAAAAGTTTCATCATCGATACACAGCTTGTGAAACCAGAAGTCGGATTCCGTTGCAGCGATACCACTCGGCTTCCCGTACGACTCGAACTCGATGGCTATGTTCCCGGTTCGCACCCAACTCCGGGGGTTCGAAAAGTTTCCCCGTTCGGACTTCACCTCGATGCGACCCTCTTGGAGCATGTCAGCAACCTGTTGCTCCCTGACTTTCCCATAGGCAAGGTCGAGGTCAAACTTCTTGCGGTCAGCCACAGACGGTTCAAGACTCATGGTGTTTCTCCTTCATTTTCATCCACTCCGTCTGCGCCGGATGATTCTTCGGTGGGCTGTACTGTACCCACCCGTTTCCTTGCTTCCAAATTGGCAATGTATTCTTCGAGGTCGATTTGGGTGTTTTCTTTTGGGACATCCGGCATCCTTTCCAAGCCTTCGATGAGTCTACGCTCTATGGCTTCGGATATCAAGCCATTTCGTGTCTCCTCGTCCATTTCGAACGTGACGACTGCGCCGCCGTCTTCTAATTCTATGTAGTCTACTACCTCAAGTTTCATGTGTATAAAAGTCCCCGTTTTCTTTACGTATCATCTCGACGTGTATAAATTATAGCGAAATCTTACTATAACCGTATAAACTCGCTATAACTCTGTCTCCTCTCTCACCCATCCGTGGCCTATCTTGCCCAAGACATCGATACCGACATTGCCCCAGACACTGCGCCCGACATTGCCCCAGACATCGCCCCCGACATTGCGCCCGACATCGCCTCTGACATCGCCCCGGATGTCGCCCCCGACATCTCCCCAGACAGTGCCCCCGACACCGCCGATACCGGCACCGCCCCCGACATCGCCCCCGACACTTCCGGGCAGGTCACCGACGATATTGAAGCCGTCCTCTGTGAACTCGATTTTCTCTTCCAACAGCGCAAGCTGCTCTGGTGTAAATTTAGTCATCGCTGTGTCTCCTCTTTAATTTGGGATGCCCTATCCCCGCCGCATACGTAGAAGGGATTTGATATATCGCCCTATGCCGACATCCAACATAGGGATAGCTGCCGTTTCTATGCGGGTACCTCCCGCTCAGACATGACGACCCTACGCAGCATAGTCAGTCATGCCCTATCGCCCATTACACATGGACGATAATCCTGCTGGTCTAGTACCCACTAAACCCCTCGACTAGAATTATGGAGCATGATTGTCCAGTCGCTGTCTTCTCTAAACACAGCCTTATACACAGTCACGCCGCCCTTAGCTTCCTCAACCAACATCTGTATTGCATCTTTTGGCACATGTAAACCTTTATCTCGCATTTCAATCAGGTACTCAGCCATCTCTCCCGGTGTATCAAACCTTTCGTCTTGGATTTCTTCATCAACCCAATGACAAACAAATCCGGTTTCAGCTTCATAGACATAGGCGTCAGACCTAATCACCTTGTTGTCTTCAAGGTACTTTGCCCATAGTTTGTAACCGCCAGCCTCATAGAGTTCCATCATCTTGTCAAAGGAAACATCCACATCGGGTGTCAGTTCAGGGACTGGGGTACTCCATCTACAATAACTCATTTGTTTTCTCCTCCGTTCATTCTGGTTGAACTATCCGGGATTGCCGGATGGTTGACTTTACCACCTTTCAGTTTACAGTGACCGACCGC
>Ga0208898_1002954_pt1 | contig 10154 bp, 10 predicted proteins | sample VirMetDEL_Mar_4_FD_184513 | JGI IMG/M metagenome (GOLD analysis project Ga0208898, IMG submission 184513) | Aqueous microbial communities from the Delaware River and Bay under freshwater to marine salinity gradient to study organic matter... | ecosystem: Environmental > Aquatic > Marine >...
AAAGAAGCTTCATGCTGACAAAATCACCAGCACCTTGTGCACCTTGAGCCTGTTGCATCAGTTGGTTAAACTGTTCTTGCTGCCTGCGCTGCCTCATCTGCCCAGGAACACCACCAATAGCTTGACCTAAGCCAAACAAGCTTTCGGCCATCTGAGGACGACCTAAGCTAGACAAGAACCCTTGTGAAAATGTAGCCATTATGTTCTCCTCTTATCCAAACAAGCCGCCAAGTGCTGCAGAAGCGATGTTACTTCCGAAACCTCCGGCTAAGTTAGCTTGTCCTAAGCCTGACTGCAACAGTGCTTCCAAACCAGCAGCATAAGTCTGTCCGTAAGTACCAGCTTGTTGTGCAATGGCTTGTCTACGTTGTTCAGCAGCAGTCATTCCTGGTTCAATACCGGCCAACACTTGTGCCTGTGGTATATAACCAGCGGCCAACATCCCCGTACCTAAATTAGCCATACGTTGTTGCTCTTGTCCTGCAAACTGCATTGCATTGAGCATCGCCCGGTTCCTAGCTTCTTCCTGTGCTTTAGCCAGCGTAAGTGCTTCAGGTGTGCCGCCAAACATGCCCGTAGTAACGCCTAGGCGTCCCTGTGCAGCCAAACGCTGCTCCATAGCAAGCCTCTGACGCTCTTCTTCAGGAGACATTGCAGCACGCATACGCCTATAGACTTCTTGTTCACGATCAGCTACAGGCATTGCCGCTTGTTCAAAGAACATTCCAGCTCTGCCTAGCTGCTGCTCATACAACGCCTGTTCTTCAGGAGACAACTGCAGTTGATACCGCATCTCACCCGTTGTTGGGTCCTGCGTCATACCGAACTGACCGCCAGTAGCGGAAGTCACGGTGTACGGCTGAAACTCAAGCATACCGGACAGTCTTTCGGCAAGTCCTTCAGGACCAGCGAAACCAGCATAAGCTTCTCTGCCTATGTCACCAATGTCGCTATAGCCTTTTTCGGCTAGAGCAAGACCAGCTGTGCCTAAACCTAAAGCAGCTGCAACATTAGCAGCACTACTGCCTTCGCCGCCAAGAGACTCTAAAAAGTTTGTAAGCCAGTTACCACTGGATGCTTGGGTGATGCTTCCACCACCACTTACGTCTTCTGCTGCCATTAGCAGGTTCCTCCACTAACTAACAATAAACACATAACATAATTAATCATAACGTTCTACCTAAAAGTGCAAGTACATTGATTTCTTGTAAAGACAACTCTTGTCCATTAATGTCAGCTTCCATGCCAATAACCAAAGTTGATCCACTGCCATTAGCATTAACACCAGTCCTGGAAGTTAGTTGTCCAGAAGAAAACTGACCGATGTTAAATTCGGCAACATTGAACTCTGCAGTTGACTGACTGGATAAAACCAAAGGAACTGAAGTTAGTACAGATCCAAAATCATAAGCCCAGTTTAAGTAAATCGTTGTTTCACTACCGCCTACAACGGTTGGTCTGATTCTTTTTATGAACTTAAGTTTAGAAGTGTCTCCAAAAGTCAATTCAGGGCTGATGTATTTAAATCTGTAGGCAGTGCCGTTGTCCTGATAACCAGAGTAGCTCCCTATTCCGTCAGAAGTCCCTATAAGTAATGTGCCGTCATCTTTACGTTCAAAACAAGCAAAACCAGTACCAGGCCAACGTGTTGCTCTGTAGGACCCGTTTTCCAAAGTCCCCCTAACGTCAAAACAAAAAGTAATGTCTTGACTAACAAAAGTAAGTAGGTAGAAGTTTTCTTCAGGATGATATACGGAAGAAAAGGTTTCTCCAAACTCACTAATCAGCCTGATAATGTCCTTTGTTATTGTCCCTGACAAGCTCGTGATTGGCATTGTTTTTTCTTGTATTGTTCTACCAAAGCTTCTCAAACCAGTCTGGGACAAAAACAAAACGTCCGTACCTGTGTACTGCACAGTGTCCCTACCGACACAACCTACACCGGACACAGTGTCAGCCAGCGCCATAGTAGCCGGAGCGTCAGCACCGGAATACACAACGATACTGTGCTTGCCAAAGATAATCAAAAGATTATTGTGAGCAGCTAGTGCTACAATCTCGTCATGCCCATCAGGCCAAACTTTAGAAATGTCAATAGCACCAGAAGTACCGCCTGTCCAGTCATGGCCTATCAGAAGATCAGACCAGTAGACTTTGGACTTGTCAGTAGAAAAATCAGCAGTCCACAGACGCCCATAAGCAGCTAACACTTCGTTGCCGTACATAGCAGAAGTAACACCAGCTGCACCAGCGACAGTACTGAGTTTGATTACTGCGCCACCAGCGTTGTCATAAACCAAAGGTTCGTACCCACGCTGAAAAAAGTACACTTTGTCATTAAAGTTGACCATCTTCCACTGGTCAGCAGTAATCGTGTAGCTACCCGGAGTTTCGTCAACAAGAGTAGTAGTACCGCTGAGTATCTTATTGTTGCCTACTGAGAAGACTTTAGTGTTGCCTAAGTCGTCTCTGAACTCTTTCATTGCAACAATAGTTGCCGTACCTAACTCAGTTTTGTCCGTAGTTAGGACAGTGATGCCTTTACGTGCAGCAATACGACCACGCTTGTCAATTACAGCATTGTCGGCTGTTTCAGCAAAAGACGGGTCTTGAGCTAAAGGCGAGTCTTCAGTATTAATACCTTTGAACGCCGGAGCTACAAGATTAATACTTTTCAGTTCTTGAGCCATGTAGATGCCTTAAGGTGTATAGAAGATAGTTTGCTCTGGGTGTTTACCAGCGTCCATTGCAATAGCATCAGACAAGTACTTGTTAGCAATTTGGAAGTATTCTTGTGTCGAAGTACCACCAGTCTCACCACGTTCTCGTGCAGCTAATGCTACCGCTAAGTGAATCACGGGCATCGAAGGGACGTTTAGAGTGTCGTCGTCTGCAGATAAATTTGTCTGTCCCTTGAACAAGTTTGTTACAAGAATATAACTTTGGTCTGGACTAGGGTATATACGAATTATAGAGTCCCTATTAGAATCAATCCCATAAAAACTGTAGTACACAGGTCTTCCATTAGGAACAGCTGTTCCTACCAAAGGCTGCTCCATGCGTATTTTTTCTTCCATGGTATTCTGGTCTATGTAAGTTAAAAACTGTTTTCCAGTTCCACCAACGTCTGCACCGTCCCAACCTACAATTATACTTTCTATTCTAGGAGATTCTCCTGAACCTACTAATATAACGTCGTTGTTTTCATTAGGGTTAGATGAAGTTAAAGTATTACTGATTGTTATTCGTTCCATTGACCAGTCCCAAGAATCTTCTACAAGTTTCTTAGCGTCATTAACAATGTCCCCAATGAGCTTACTGTAAGAAGTAGACTGTACAGTAGTTACTTCAGTTTCACGAAGTCTTCTTAAGACATTATTGACCAATTCTAGATAAGTCATTAGTACATTCCTTGAAACAAGCTTTGTTGAATAATGCGATTAAGTTCAACATCATAATCTCTGGGCTGATAATAGACGCCCCTGAACTCCGGTATTTGGTAACTTAGGCCGCCCATGTAGCCTTGGAATGGCTTAGGTGAAAACATGCCACCAGTGCTGATTGGTGCTGCACCGCCTGTTCCGTCACCAGTTCCGTCGCCACCTGCGCCTTCGCCAGTTCCGTCTGTGCCGATACCTTCGACACCATCACCTTCATCTCCAGTGCCTTCAGTTCCTGCACCAGTTCCTACAGTTGTTGTGTCTCCTGCGTCACCAGCGCCAGCACCTGCGTCTCCTCCTTCGCCAGTGCCTATGTCGGAAACACCTGTGCCTTCTCCAGTGCCTACAGTAGTTGTATCTACAGTATCTACAGTATCTACAGCATCTACAGCATCTACAGCATCTACAGTAGTTTCATCTACAACATCTGTTGGAAACTCTACAGCTTCGTACACCGTGTCTACGTCATACTGATTGCTTACTAATTGTCTGAAAATGTCATTAAATTCTGTTCCAGTAGTAACTTCAAGCAGATTGCCGCCTTGACCAAACACAATATCAAAAAGCTCATCAGCAATGTTTTGATAATTAGGATTAGTAGGGTCTATACCAGCAGCGTCTAAAATATTTCCTAGCCAGTTTTGAGCATTTTCTGACTCATATTCTACGTTGTAGCCTGGCTCTACTTCGCCAGTAATATCCCCTGTTTGTCCTACTTCATAAACTTCTGTTTTAGGGTCATACGTAGGGTCACTAGCAACTCTAACCCAATTAGCATCGTTTTCGTAAACTTCAGAAGATACTGTATACGTTCCGTCTCCAACGTCGGTAACAACACCTTCTTGTGCTAAAACATCAGGGTCTATTTGTACCCAACGTCCGTTGCCAATGTAAACCCATGGTCCGTTAGGAACAGCAAAAGGACGATCCTGTACGTCTTCACCCCCAGTAAGCATACCTCCTTCACCACTATCGTCCGTAGTGGAAGTAACATCAGTTTGTGTAGCATCTGTAGCCTCAGCAGCTTCATCTGTAGCCTCCGCAGCTTCGTCTGTAGCCTCAACAGCTTCATCTATAGCCTCAACAGCTTCATCTGTAGCCTCAACAGCTTCACCAGTGTCTGCTGCTTCAGTAGCGTCAGTAGCACCACCACCGCCTGCTTCTTCAGCAGAGTCTTCAAAGGTTACTGGACGCACTGGAGGTAGAGGGTCTGTCTCAAAGTCAATTACTTGTTCTGGAAACTCTGATTCAATGTCAGTACGAGGCTCAAAAAACGGGTCTCCATCTTCAGCGCCTTCTTCTACCTGAACAAAAACATCTGCAGTTCCTAGTAAGTCTTCGTCTTCTGCTAAAAGGTCTTCTTCAGCTGCCTGAAGTTCGGCTGCTAAATCATCGTACTCCTGCTTGTCTTCGTAACCTAAAGTTTGGTACAGCAAGTCTCCCTGATCTTCTTCAACATTTACTATATATTCTCCGGAAAGAATTTTGTCTATATAGCTGTTTTTTGTAGTTGAAGACCAATCAGATAGTCTGGAAGACTCAATTATAGTAGACACATAGTCTCTTAGCTCTTCGTCAGAAGGACTATTACCAAAACGCAACTCAAAAAGATTTCTTATATCGTCTATACTTAACCCTACTCTGTTCGCGTACTTGTCGTCAGTAGCGAATGCTTCAGGGTCACTTAACCAAAAGTCAACTTCTTTGTCTTTAGAAAAAGCACTTGCCCAGTTACTAAAAACACCAGAGCTTGTGGTTGTAGTGTCATCAGTAGTCGTAACCGGAGTTTCATCTACAGTTTCAACTGTAGTCGTAACTGGAGTTTCATCTACAGTTTCAACTGTAGTCGTAACTGGAGCTTCATCTATAGTTTCATCTACAGTTTCAACTGCAGTCGTAACTGGAGCTTCATCTACAGTTTCATCTACAGTTTCAACTGTAGTCGTAACTGGAGCTTCATCTACAGTTTCAATAGTCTCTTGTTGTTCTGCTTCTAGGTCAGAAACTACGTCTTCACTGATTACGTCTTCTGGTGGTGCAGCTGTTTCTTCTTGTGTTTCCGCTAAATATTCTTTAAAAAGATCAGTACCTAACTCAACTAAAGTTTCTATAGTACCTGCTTGATCTGCAGCATTAATAGTTTCTACAGCATCGGAAGTAAAAGAAAGTACTCCTCCTGATGTGCTTCCTCCAACAGAGTTTAAAAAGTCTCCAAGCGCACCTAAACCCAAAGACAATACGTAAGATTTTACAAATCTGTCTAAAGCAGAAGCAAGCTTGCTAGTAGGAGCTTTTGTTTGTACGTATGTCCCTAAAGGTTGGTCCGCATGTTGTCCTATGTTTAATTCATATTCAGAATCATCAGATAATTTAATATCTAAAGGAACATTAGCGTCTTCTGCTGCTGAACGCATTGCAGTAAGATAGTCCTGCATTGCAAAATCATCAGCACTGAACTTTGTTTTTTCTCCTGCTGCTTGTAAAGGAGTTTCTACTAGACTGCCTAAGCTGCCGTCTGGACCTGTAGCAGTTCCTTCCATAAAAGAAGAAAGACTACTCCAGTTAGACTGTAAGTATGCTCCAAAGTCGCCACCTTCATAAGCAGAAAACTCTGCATCTTGAGCAGATTGGATGGCATTTAAGTCAGTGCCATAGAGATAAATGTTTTTAGCAGAGTATTCACCTGAGACGTAACCATTGAGCAACGCACCAGCACGACTACCGCCACCAAATTCATTGCGGAATTGCCTGGCTCTTTCTTGCTGTTCTTCAGTACGTTCGCCTTTGATGCCAAAGTACGCTGCTGGATCTTCTACGTCCCACCATGCTAAAGCCATTACTTAGACACTCCCGACTTCTTCTCATAAGTCCTCAACGTACCCAACCCAAGCATACCCATAAGCACAGGCATCATGGTTGCAGTGTCGATTAGAGGTATCTTCACGGGTATCTCCAGAAGTGCCGTCAGGAAGTTAGCAAACGGTATGACCATGAAGTTACCAGCCATCCCTAGAACACATACCCAACCAACAGCAGGACGCCAGCCACTAACGAATAAGTTAGAATGACTAGCTTCCACTCTGTTGACTTCAAGCTGTGCTTTAGCAATCTCTTGAGCATGATTCTGAGCCATCGTAGCGACTTCATGCGCTAACTTTGCCTTCTGGTCCTTGTCCTCTATAAACTTGTCCAGAAGACTTGTGACTGGGCCTATGAGCTTATCTATCATTAAACTTGTTCCATAGTTCAAACAAGGTCTTAATCTTGTCTTCTACTACGTCCATACGGGACATCAGTTTACCTATAGACAACACAAGAACTACAAAACCCAGAAACACGGGCCATACCGCTGAAATCAGTTCTACGTATTCCATTATTTGCCCACAATTTGATTATTCCAGATGTCAAATAAAGTTTCTAGTTTTTCGTTGTGTGTCTCGTTGATACCTGAGACTCTATTAATTTCTATCTGTAGGTCATTCATGCGGTCTTGTAGACGCTGTAGCTCCTTTTGTTTGTCCTCAAGGGACATGATCTTAGCGTTCTGCACAAGATCATCAGGAAGCGCCCCACGTAATCCAAGAGGCCACTCACGTACAAACGACGCGTTTTCACGGATAGTCATGTCCTGTATGGACTGCCCGTGTTCAAGCGTAGTGATACGTGAGTTGAGTTCTGCGTAACCAGTAGTGACAATGGCAACACCCAGGACGAGACCAATGAGATTCCTCAGTGGTATCGTCAGGTCAGTGTTGTCATTAATCTCTACCATTAATAAGCCTCTGTACTGTGTCCGACTCCCAGATTCTAATGCTGAGCCAAACGATTGTCAATAGGGACGCAATGGGTGGCAACCAGCCAGCAAGTGTTGCTACTGCGCCACCAACTGCAAATCCATCAAGGACTGTCTTAGCGTCCTCCGCAAGCATTACCAGGGCACGCCAGAAGCAGACACAGGGTTCTTGTCAGCTTCGATCTTAGCCGCCAGAGCAGCCTCAGTAGCGTCCTTGTCTACACCGTTGTCCCAGCACCACTGGAGGCAATCAGCTTCCGTCAGGCTGTCATAAGCCACGAAGGAAGGATCTGAAGGGTCTGGTGAAAAGCCACAAGTGCCATAAGATGATGCAGAGTAGTCTCCGTCTACGTCAGTTGCTCGCCAGTGTGCGACTGTTACGCCACCGTCAGCTACGTTGTGTTCAAGTGTTGCGATTGTCCATGTAGCCATTAGTTAGCTCCTTCTAGTTTTCAAATACAAGCTGCTCGCCGCTGAGTTTTTCTAAGACTCTAATAGCTTTCAGCATGTCTACGTTAATTTGCTTCCCATCACGCTCTGAATAATAAGACCACGCCATGTCTTCAGATGGTCCCTGTGGAATCAAGTCAAAGTTGTGTGGAGAAAGTGTCGTAATGTTTCCTGCTTCATCTCTGACTTTAAGCTCAGAGCTAGATGAAACGTCTTCTGCATACAGAATAACTCCATCTGTAGCACTGGCTGTTGGAGCTGTTCCATTTGCTAAAACAATATTTCCTGCAGAAGAAGTTGGTCTGGCAGTAGTCCCAACCAACAAGTTGCCGCTTGAGTCGATACGCATGCGTTCGCCCCAAGTTCCTGCATTTCTAGTAAGAAACGCAAGATCTGCTGTACTAGCACTTGAAGGCTGAATCGCTTCTATAGCAGCACCACCAGTTGTAGACCCTGACCAGCCTGTAACGTCAAATCTGATACCTACAGTTTGGTTATTTGTGTTGGCTGTGTTTTTTCGTGAAAGAATTAAATCTGCTGAAGGGGTTGTTGCGCTATAAGTAGCTGAGTCTGTGTATGCTGTATCAAGCTTGGCTGAAGGACTCGTCGTACCAATTCCGACGAGGCCGCTTGAGTCGATACGCATGGCTTCAGAAGTTGACGCACTATTTCCGTAAGACCAAGCATGACTATAACCACGATATATAGCATTAGCCCATTTGCCAGCAGTGCTGTTTAATGCCCTAGAAACAACAACTGTAGTATCGCCATCGTTTACACCAGCAGTATCTGACCTTGCTTGTAAAACAGAAGTGCCATTGGATTCTACATTTAATGTTCCATTTGCAAGATTGGTGCTAGTGCCAATCCCAACGTTACCGCTTGAGTCGATACGCATGGCTTCGCTTGGTGCAGCAGTTGATGCGTTCGTAAAGAAACGAAGACCGTGATCGTTTCCTGTTGTTAAACTAAACGCCTCAATTCCAGCGCCTCTTACTTTAGAAGCGTTAGTCCCTGTAGTAAATCCTAGATACCCACCTGTGGAAGCGGAGCCGCTGGTTCCAGCAGCAAGAACTAAAGTACCGTCGATAGCGGACGTACCAATCCCGACATTGCCAGCCTCAGTAATCCTTACTCTTTCTGTGTTGTTAGTCCCAAAATACAGATGCTCATTTTCGTACGTCCACAAGAACGATGAACCATCTGCATTAGAACCGAAGATAAGGCCGTCAGTCGCGGTTTGTCCTGTTGTTGCGGTAGTCATCCTAATAATTGGAGACCCGTGTAGATGCATTAGACTATCTGGACTCGTAGTACCAATCCCGACGTTGCCGCTTGCGTCGATACGTATCTTCTCACTACCAGCCATATCAAAAATAGTGGCTGTTTGACTGTTAAGTCTCAGATTTCCGTTTGATCCTGTTATGTCAGCAGAAGCGCCGAAGCCTGTATCTGTTAAAGTAATTTTAGGGTCGTTAGAAGTGCTTAGATGTAACACAGATGACGGGCTGCTAGTCCCAATCCCGACTCGACCGCTGGAGTCGATACGCATGCGTTCAGCGTTGTTATAACCTCTAATGGACAAAGAATTGTCTGAATGAAGCATTTGTATTGATGCAGTCGCAGAATCTGATTGATTGCCGAAGATTATTCCTACCGTGTTTGCGTCTCCAGAACGAAGATAGGTAAAATTGTCGCCTGTTGTATTCGTTTCTAGTAAACCAGAAGGACTCGACGTACCAATCCCGACGCGATTATTAGCTGCGTCAACAACAAGTGTATCTGTATCAACAGTCAAGCCATCAGCAGTCACTGTGCCGTCAACATTCAAACTTGTGTTGAACTGACCTGTGGTAGCAGTAATAGCAGCAGCACTGGCCGCACCGATGACTGTACCGTCGATAGCACCTGCGTCAATGTCTACTTTGGAAATGTTGACTTCACCAGTACCATTAGGCGTTAAGTCAATGTTGCCATTGGTATCAGTGGAAATGATTGCGTTGCCATTAACGTTAATATTGTCAACGTCAAGGTCAGTATTGATTACAACAGTACCAGTGCCATTGGGTGAAATATTGACATTTCCATCGGTGTCACTAGAACTAATGGTATTGCCATTGATATTAATGTTGTCTACTTGGGCTTCAGTGACTGCACTGTTAGTACCCAGAGTTACTGCGTCAATCGCACCACCATTAATGTCAACAGTTGGAATAGTAGTAGTCCCGGTAAACGTGGGACTAGCAATGTTTGATTTGGTTGCTATTGCAGTTGCAATGTTGTCGAACTCAGTTTCGAACTCAGTTCCTTTAATAATCTTGCCGCTATCACCAGAAGGTAAACTATCCTTTGCGGCAAAGTCAGTTGTTTTAGTATAGTCAGTCATAGTTTATCCTTTAGTATGAACTACTAAGACGCCCAAGATGTGTGAGTGTGGATAGGGCTAAAGAAAGAAGAAGAAGGGGGCCATT
>Ga0208898_1002957_pt1 | contig 10146 bp, 9 predicted proteins | sample VirMetDEL_Mar_4_FD_184513 | JGI IMG/M metagenome (GOLD analysis project Ga0208898, IMG submission 184513) | Aqueous microbial communities from the Delaware River and Bay under freshwater to marine salinity gradient to study organic matter... | ecosystem: Environmental > Aquatic > Marine > Coastal...
AAACGTACTCTATCCTCACGGCTTTAATCGAGCTTTGTTACAAGAACACCGGACTCGTAATTACGATATGCCGTAAGACGTTCCCCGCCCTTCGAGCGACTGCCATGCGGGACTTCTTCGAGATACTCAACCGGGAAGAGATTTATAACCCCGACCTCCATAACAAATCGGACGCTACCTACCACCTCGACGGAAACCTCGTCGAATTTATTTCCATCGACCAGCCGCAAAAGGTACGGGGAAGGAAACGGGACGTTCTCTTCGTTAATGAAGCGAATGAAATAAGCCTCGAAGATTGGAGGCAACTCCTCCTCAGAACAACCGGGAAGACCATTATCGACTACAACCCTTCAGACGAATTCCACTGGATCTATGACGAAGTTATCCCAAGAGAAGACGCGGACTTCTTCCAAACGACGTACAAAGACAACCCCTTCTTACCGCAAAGTGTTCTCGTGGAAATTGAGCGATTCCGAGAAGCGGACGAAAACTTCTGGAGGGTGTACGGCCTCGGAGAGCGAGGAGCATCCCGGGCGACTATCTTCACGCATTGGAAAGAAGTAGACCAGATACCCAACGAATTTAAACCCCTTCATTATGGAATTGATTTCGGATACACGAACGACCCGACGGCCATCGTCCGAACGTACACCGACGGACACGGGTTCGCCGTCGACGAAATATGCTACGCGTCACGCCTCACTAATAGCGATATATCAAAAGTCCTCCGAGATTCTGGAGTCCATAGATCGGATGTTATCATCTGTGATAGTGCTGAACCAAAGAGCATCGACGAGATACACGGCCACGGATTCAATACTCACGGAGCAAGAAAGGGAAGAGATTCGGTTAAGAATGGAATCCAGTTCCTCCACTCGAGACCGCTTCTTATCACGTCTCGGAGCGTGAACCTTATCAAAGAACTCCGCAACTACAAATGGAAGGAGGATAAGAACGGCAAGCAGTTGAATGAACCCGTCGACGAGTTTAACCACGCTATCGACGCGATGCGCTACGCGATCACGTTCAACCAAACGAACCCGAACTTCGGTTCTTACGCTATCGGGTAAAATACGGGCGACCCGTAAAATTCCCGTAAACACGCAAATTCCACGCACGATTCACGCAAACCGTTTTTGTAAGGAAACCCACGAACTTTAGTTAATAAGACAATGGAACTACGCCTCCCGCATAAATGGTCAGACCTCACGCTCGCAGAGCTTCAGGTTATTATGACCAGCGAAAACCCACTCGAACGGATTTCCGTTTGCACAGGGAAAAGCGTTGACCAATTGCGCACGCTGCCTCAGAAGCTCATAGAAGCCGCTACAGAGCATCTAAACGGTTTAATGAACCAAGAGACGGCACGCTTTGAGAAAGTCGTTCAGATGGACGGAAAACGATTCGGCTTCATTCCCGATTGGGACGCCTTCACCGCGGGTGAATGGATCGACCTCGAAACGTACCTCGAAGATTTCTGGAAGAACGCCCACAAGGTTATGAGCGTACTCTTTCGAGAAGTAACGTACGAAATCGGAGACAAGTACGAAATCAAGAAGTACACCGCCAAAGAAGACGCTTCTATCTTTGAAGAGATGCCCGCTGACCTCGTATCGGGTACGCTGCTTTTTTTTTGGACTACCAGAAACAAACTGTTACACGATATGAAGTCCTCTTTACTGGAGGTAGCGGCGGAAGCGATCCGGTCGGCGAAAAATGGGGATGGTATCACGTCCTCTACGCCCTCGCAGGCGAAGACCTCCTCAAGATGGACTCGGTTACTTCGCTTCCCGTTCAAGTCGTATTTCAACACCTCGCGTATTTAAAAGATAAACTCGCACATGATCACGTTCAATAACATAGTAGAACGCTTCGAGATTTTCGCGGAGAATCATTTCTTCATTAAGACTTTTTCTTTCGGTTCTCCCGATGATGTAGACCTCTCGAAATTCACTTCGTTTCCGCTTATGCACCTCGTATATACGGGGGCGACATACGACGCCGGGACAAAGACCTACAACCTCGAGGTTTATATCCTCGATGCTCCCGCCGATAAAGACGGGAAGACGATTCGCCAAAAGGAAGTCGTTTCGGACGCTGAACAATGCGCGGAGGACATTATCGCCGACATTAAGAACGGAGGGAATATCTTCCTCTTTGCACAAGATTACGAGGTCGTAAACGCCACGACTACGCCCCTCGAAGAAGAGACGAAGAACGTACTCTCCGGCGTGCTCTTAGATTTGTCCGTAGCTATCCCGTACGAGTGGGACGCTTGTAACGCTCCAATAGATGGGGTAACGCCTGAAGGCGGCGACGAAATTAGCTATGCCCGAAGAGGTATCCTCCGTATGGTTACCCAAAACGGGGCGACCGACGTTCTTTCGGTTCGAACGATTAAGGTAAGTAACGGCACGCTCACCGACGAGGGAGACGGAGTTGTTAGCCTCGATACAGCCGGGGCGGAATCCATCGACGAACTTACCGACGTAACGATCACAAGCCTCACCCCGAGTCAATTCCTACAATACAACGGAATCTCGGGCTTTTGGGAAAACAAAACCATTTACCTCGCTACGCTCGCAGATACCAAAGGCACACCCACGGAAGGGAAATTTTTGAAATATACGGGGGGATTTTGGCAGCCAGCGGACGGGAGCGCGAATTCCCTAAACGATTTAAGCGATGTAACAATTACGACCCCGATCACAGGAAATATCCTTCAATATTCCGCAAATTGGGGATGGTACAACACCAATCTTCCCACGCCTTCACCGCCTCCAAGTACGACCGACGCACTTCCAGAAGGGACGGTAAACCTCTACTATACAGAAGCCCGAGTAAGCGCAAATACTGACGTTGCCGCGAATACGGCAAAGGTGGGGATCACGGCTCAACAAGCCGCCGACATCCTCAACAATAACGCGAAGGTCTCTCTCATTGCAGGAGGTACGACAGGGCAAGCCCTCGTAAAAAGCACGGGTACGGATTACGATGTTGAGTGGGCAGATATTTCGATAGATGTTCAATACCACAATCGTTTCCAAACAGACGCGGAGACCTTTCGAAGCGGTGCAACCGAAACCGTAGAACTTTACTACACAGCAAAAGCCGATGGGGACGGACTCGCGGAGAGTGCTTCAAGCGATACCCCCGCCGCGGGTTACGACATCCGAAGGAAACTCTACTATTCAGAAGCGGGCTTCGCCGATCCCGACACGGGGACGTGGACGCAGTTCACAGCCATAGCCGATAATACGACATTCAACAACGCGAAAGCGGCTTTACTTGCTTACCTGAAGGAACGCACGGGGGGCACTGTACCGATTAGCCTCAAAATGACGTGGGAGGAGGTAGCACAAGCGCCTTCGTTCACGGGTCTTTTGAATGAGAGTTACGGAAGCGGAGCAGAGGCGGCATACTCCACGCGAAGGCTGAACGGCAACGTAACGGAATGTATGGTAATTCGCAGGGCATCGGATTCGACTACGACTACCATAGGCTTCGACGGTTCAGGCAACATCGATGAGGCAGCCATAAATACCTTCTGCACGGGCACGACGTGTACCGTGGTAACGTGGAAAGACCAAAGCGGAAACGGGAACGATGCGACGGCGGCGGCCTCTACGAATGAGCCGACGATTTACACGGGTGGCGCGTTGGTGAAGGAGAACGGACGGGTAGCGGTTGACTTTGATGGTAGCGATTTTTTAGACGCGGGAAGCGGTTTTAATTTATCTACGCTGTCAATGATAACAATTCAAAAATCATTTGATGACGGAGGGACTGACGCCTATGCTCCCATCAGCCTCGTAGCGGGAGCGACCCAAGGACTGAGACAGCAGATTAAAAGAAGTTCCCCGACCGCGTTGCGGTCTCGATTTGACAGCACCAACTTAGATTTAAATACTTCGAATATTTACAACCAAGTAATTATATCCAGCTTATATGACGGCGCAATTGCTTATTCTTATTTTAACGGGGGTAACGTACAAAGTAGCTCACTCACCTTAAGTTCTTTAAGCTCCAACTCTTTAAGAATTGGGGACGCTGGCTCAAATGGCCTACCTTATAAAGGTAAATTTCAAGAGGCATTTCTTTTTGATTCGAGCAAATCCACATCCGACCGCACCTCCATCGAAGAAAACATAGGCGACTACTTCACTCAAAACACGCCACTGCTCGACACGTACAGCGGGGCGGCGGCTGCTTATTCCTTGCGGCTTTTGGACTCTAGCTATGTTGGTTCAGCGGTAGAAGTTTACAACGGCTCGAGTTATGCGGACATCGGCTTCAACGTATTCGGCGAGTTGGATACGGTTGCACTTGCTGCGCATTGCGGAAGTAACGACGGGTTCGTTTCGGTTTGGTATGACCAATCGGGAAACGGTAATCACGCAGTTCAAACTACGACGGCTATTCAGGCAAAGATATTTGATGCAACTGCGAACCAAGTAATAACCAATAACGGCAAACCAGCTATCCAGCCAACTAACCCTCCAGGTTATGCGACTGGGGTTAGCGGTCTGACAGATGCGACGATTATCGGGGTTGGAAACAATGCGCTTGCGCCAAATAGCCAACCCACAATAGTGCCTCGAATTGTGTCGAGTTATGGAGGTTCAGGGTCTATTGCTGCGAATCAACTTATTTTTCGATATAGGTCAGACACAGATGTGTATGACTTGGCTACAAGTGGCGGCACTATCTCTGTCGCTGCAGACGGGCAACCTGACAACTTTATTGCCACATTTAAGAAAGATGGAAGCACAGGTTATATTGGTTTTAATGGTTCATCTTATGCATCAGGAACTATAGGTTCTATAACAAATGAACTTTACCTATTTGAAGATGCAGGAGGCTCAAACAGAGAGTTGATGACGGCGCATCACGAAATAATTATTTACGATTCTGCTCAAAGCGATGCCAACCGCTCAGGCATCGAGGACAACATAAACACGTTTTACAATATCTACTGATGAACGGATATATCATCGTACTTCCAACCGCCACGCAGACAAGCGAAGCACGGGCAAAGCAAATTACGCGAGAACTCTACAACATATCGCGTCCCGTTCTCATTCAGGCAGAAGGCGAAAAGGCGTCAACCGTCTTTGGAATAGTCACGCACCCCGACGGAATCCAAAACGCTTTGCAGGTGAATACCGATTACCTCATTTTCGTACACCCCGCCGCGACGCTTGAGAAGTTGGTCGCTTGTTTCCCTGAACTCTCCGCGGATGAACGTTTCGCCCTTTCCTCCTTCGTTCAAACGAATTCGAAGTTTCCTTTCGGATACATCATTCCCTCAACTACGACCGTTCGAGACTATCAATATATGGTGGATAACGGATGGTTTCCAGAAGACCCCGAGCTATGAACCAAACCCTCTTAGGAATCCTCCAATACTTCAACGGGAATCCCCCGCCTTATAATCCCGTTTATGACCTCAACGGAGACGGGTTTATCACGATCCTCGACCTCCTTCAATACCTCGCCTTATGACAGTCGATATTTACTTTCTTCTTTCGTGGCTCGCTTACGCCGCAAGTCCGAATCCGAAATACAATCCCCTCTATGATTTAAACGGGGATGGATACGTTACGATTTCCGACCTCCTCGAACTTCTCACTCTCTTTGGAACTACGATATGATCGCGCTCAAAGTCCTCTTTCTTTTCTTGCTTGCTTTGGTATCTATCCCGGTCGGGATATTCTTCTCCGTTATGATTACGTTCTTTGAATGTGCCGAAGATATGTTCATAGCCATTTGGAGGCTCATATACGGCTTCTTTCACTCTTTGAGTAAGGTGGTATCGGTTATGGCTTCAAAGTTCCTTACGGGGTCTCTAACGAAGCGAGGAGGCGTTCCCTTTGGTGCGCATTCCGTTTCCGCCGTCTTGGGGGCTAACCTCCGGGAGAAGACTTTATCGAAGGTGGGTATCTGGCTCGCGGGTATCCTCGACAGCATCGAAGAGAATCACTGCACCCGAGCCGCTGAACGTGCGGGGATATGAAGAACCTCAACGACGTAATTCTACTCTTTGCAGAAGAGGTAGTCAAATCAGCCCGAAGGCATATCGGCGGGCGAAGGATCGGCAAGAATAAAAATTACGGAGTAGCTACGGGAGAACTCAAGCGTTCACTGAATTACAAGATTCGCGTTCGCGGAAACGAGATTCGAGAGGTAACGTTCGGCTCAAAAGTGAAGCACGCCCCTTTCCTTCATTGGGGCGTCAATGGCACTCAGAAGAACCAGAAAAGCCCCTTCTTCAAGTACAAGTTCGAAAACCCTTCCCGGAAACACCGGGACGCGCTGAAGCGATGGATAAAAGCAAAGGGTATCCGCCCGCGTGATGCGAAAGGTAGGTTTCAGAAACAGACGGAGAGCAATATGAACTCCCTCGCCTTTGCAATTGGGCGAGCCGTCAAACGTAAGGGAATCGTCGGACTTCGGTTCTATGAGAAAGCCTTTACCGCCGTCTCAAAACGCTTCGACAAGAAACTCGGGGAAGCCGTAGCGGAGGATATAAAGGACAAATTCAAGTTGAAACTCGGTAATATAACAGTTAAGTAATGGCACAAATTGACGGCGCACCTTATGAAAAGTGGCTACCCGCAGGGCAGAAACTTATTTTTACCATTATTCCAGATGTACCGATTACGAGCGCAACGAGATATATTGTTCAAGTAGAAGAGAACAACGTTGAGATATGCAAGGTTTATCTTACGCCCAACACCAACGATAGCGCGTTCTTTGATTTGAGCGAGGTAGTTACGGGGCGGGTAGAAGTTGACGTTTTTAAATACGGGTTGACTTCTACGATTCACTCACTCAATAACAACGTATATACGAAAGCGAATAACGGCATTAAGAAATACGTCGTGAAAGTGGGTGAATGGGATGGATCGTCGGAAGATTTGGCTCAGGACATTTCATCGAATTATTACCTCCTCGACGGATACGAACAGCTCTCTGCGGGGTTAGACCCCGGATATAATGACTACTACGGGACGGGTATAAATGAGAAGTTTTGGCTTACCGACCGCGTACCGAGTAGCAACATAATCCACGTAACCGCGGGTATTGAAGATACCGGGGTTTTTGCCTTTATCAATACGGACGACACAAGTTCCCAAGTAGGGCAAATAATCGCCGTTATTTACGATAACGAAGGGGCAGAAGATGACGCTTTCAACTACCAAATAGGCGCACCTACGGGAGGGCAATCTCCAGCGGCTGCCGCGGCAACGTATTGGTACGGAACTCTCCTTTATGCATACCTCTACCCGGCTTCTTATCTCCCTTTGACAAACGCTCTTAATGCCGTTGTAGGGGGTTGGAGTTATTACGAGTTAATACCAGCAAATTCTTCAGGAGTACAAAGCGGGAACAGGATTCGAGTCACCAATAATTGCAGATACTCCAAGAATGAAGCCGTCCAACTCGCGTGGGCAAATTCGCGCGGCGGATGGGATTATCTCCGCTTCAACGGCAAGAAGCAAAAGACGGTAACAAGAGAGGAGAAGACGTATCGCAAAATTGTGGGCGATTACGGAGCGGCTTCTTTCAACTTCGCACCTACTGCAAGAGAAATAAAGCCGTATCAACTCGAAACGAAAGAGCAATACCAACTCAACGGCCTTCTCACGATTGAGGAACTCACGCTTTTTCAATACTGCATGAGGAGTAAAAGCGTAATGGCTCGAATCGAAGGTAATTGGTTGCCGGTAACGATTCAGACCAACTCGATGCAAATCGAAGAAGAAACCGTCTCGAAGGTATTCGTTACCTCGTTTAATGTTGAACTCGCTCAGATCATCCGATGCTAAGACTCACGATCGAAGGGAATGAAATCGAGCTTTACCAGAACGAGCCGGTTAACCTCTCCTATCAGTTTTCGAACCTTCAGGAGATAAACGCCGCTTCTTCGAATTTCTCGCAGACCTTCCGCGTACCCCTTACGAAACAGAACCAAGACTATTTCGGGGCGGTGAATGAGTTCGGACTTATCCCGACATGGGATCCAAAGCAAAAAGCCGAAGCGGAACTCACTTACAACACAATCCCACTCATGCGGGGCTTCGTTCAGGTGAAGGCGATATACGTCCAAAAAGGGAAATACGCAGACGTTGAACTCGTCTTCTTCGGAGAGACGGCGAACCTCTCTCGGGATATTGGAGACGCTATGCTTTCGGACGTGGATTGGAGCGCGTACAATTTCACGTGGTCGGTTGCCAACCTTATAACGAATTGGAATAGTTCAAACGAAGCCCTTCGATTTGGATTCGTAGACCTCGGGCAAAATTGGTCATTTGATAGTGGAGCGTCTTTCGAATTCAATACGGCACTTACGGCGGGGCATACAAGCGGGTTTCTTCGCATTAAAGAGATGGTAACAACCATTCTCGCCGAAGCTGGATATACGTTTGATTCTTCCTTTTTAGACCGTCAAACCAATTTATATATGCTCTGCCACAAAGGGGGCAAATTCCCGACGTTTGAACAGACAGCCGAACAAGATAACCTCTTTCACGTAGGATTAACTTCAAACCTTACGGTTACCGGTACGGCGTGGCAAACCATAACGGCATGGGCGGAAACCGGAAGTTATTTCGACAGGGGGAATAACGTTACCTCAGGCGTGTTTACCGCTCCATATACCGGGGCGTATTCTTTCGATTTCAAAGTCAAACTCGATACCCTACCCTCAAATCATGAGCTTCACATAGCCGTGTGGGTGGATGGGGTAGAATATCAAGACATATTACAGGGAGAACCAGCCGATCTAACAACGGATTCAACGTATGAACTAACGATTACCGACCTCCCCCTCGAATCGGGCGATACCGTAGAAGTAAAATACCATTTTCACACCTCAAGCGATACCGCAATTCTTGAGGGTAACGGAAATCTCAACAGCCCGACAACGACCTTCCGCCTTACGAATATCAACTTCGGACAAGCCGCCGCGTATTCTCCCGGTTCAAATATGCCGGTTATGAAGCAAATCGAATTCATAGCAGGACTTCAAAAGACGTTCAACCTCGTATTCATTCCAGATAAAAACAACCCCAAGCACCTCGAAATTGAGCCGTTTACCGATTACCTCGCCTCGGGCTCTAACAAGGATTGGACGAATAAAATAGACCTCTCGAAAGACATAAAAATCGAGCCAACGACCGACCTTCAATCACGGCGTTATGAATGGACTATGAGCGAAGGGAAAGACTTCGTTAATGAACTCGTTCAAAAGAACGCGGGGCGGGTATATGGCAGATACCGCGTAGACGATCCCGAGAACGATTTCGCTTCGGGAGAGAAGACCATTACTTCACCTTTCGCCCCGTTCGTTACTTCGTACATCCCAAATACAGATTTCATTATCCATAGGATGTTGCTCGATACAAGCGACGAAGATAAATCCATTAAAGACCCGAAGCCCCGCCTCGCATATTGGAACGGATACAACAATTCCGATTCATATATCTACTTTGGAACGGCTCGAACGAAGTTCCCCGATTGGAGCGAATATTCGGATGATTGGTTATCTATTGATACAAATGACTCGGTTCTTTTGTATGGAACGGAGCGACCCTTTCGCGATTTGCTCGTGAGCCCCTTGAATACGCTTTATTATCAATACTGGAGGCCGTGGGTAAATGAACTCTATTCTTCGGACGCTCGTAAAATGACCGCATACTTCCGGCTCACACGAACCGATATAGCGAACTTCGAATTTGCGGACAAGATCTATATCAAGGATACTTATTGGAGAATCATATCAATCAATTTCGATGCGACTTCGGAAGGGCTTACCCAAATCGAACTCGTGAAGGTGTTGGGAGATATTCGGGACTGTGCGTGGCTTCCGTATTCGGTCGATAAAAGGGGGCAACTCACGTTTGAGAATCCATCCGGCACGACCTCAACAACTGTCCCTCAGTCTTGCTGCGAGCGGTACGGGTATATCTCGACTTCAACAAATGAATGTTGGCAAGCTACAAGTCAATGAGGAATATCGACAACCATCGTTATATAGGGGAAGCGATTCAACTCCTCCAGAGCAAGGGCGAGAAGGTAACCGTCCCTCTTTGGTTCAAGGTCTTGGATTGGGTTCTCGCTTCTGTTTATCTCTGTTCGTTC
>Ga0208898_1002962_pt1 | contig 10139 bp, 12 predicted proteins | sample VirMetDEL_Mar_4_FD_184513 | JGI IMG/M metagenome (GOLD analysis project Ga0208898, IMG submission 184513) | Aqueous microbial communities from the Delaware River and Bay under freshwater to marine salinity gradient to study organic matter... | ecosystem: Environmental > Aquatic > Marine >...
TCCAATAAACAGCACCATTAGAATAACTTAATGCGTGTTGCGATATCAATCCGCAGTTTGTACCAACCTGTCTAACTGAGAATGTAAATGGAGGACCTACAAATTGAATTACATAAGCTGCTGAATCTGTTAATACAAATACATAATCCTTACCTGATACAGCTCCTACGATCTTGTTCCCCGCATCTAGCCTAAACGTACCAGCTGTGTTTGTAGCTGTTGGCGTGTATGTATTATAATCTTCCTGATTCGAGAATCTAATGAACATTGGATCTTGTGTTGATGGAGTTCCAATAGTTGTTTCAGTTCCAAAATGAAATAAGTGTCTATCTCTATCTGATACTAAAGTTAATGCTGATGCTGTTGGCGCACCTGACATAACAGTAGCTCTTATACTTCTTGCTCCAGCTGCTCCTGCATCCCAAGTAAATGTTCTGCCATCTGCAATGGTTGCAATTAATATTTGTCCAAAGTTATCAAGTGACCAGTTACCTGGATCAAGAACTACATCAGATATTGTTCTGGCTGTTCCCCAAGTTGAATCACCCCATAAATAAGTACCCCAACCATAACCAGGAGTTTGAAACGCGGGACCAACTGATACGTATGGATTAACAGATACAGAACCTTGTGCAGACATTCCTGAACCTGTTTCATTAGATGCCATTGTAACTGTAAATGAATTTGCATTTGGCACTGTAATGACTTCATAAGCAATGTCATCAAAATCAGCTGTTGTATATCCTGTCTCTCCTCCACCAGGTAATGATGTAGAACTAAATGTAAAGTAATCTCCAACCTCTAGTGTGTGTGATGTTTTGTTAACTGTTACTGTTGCTGAACCTGTTGTTGATGAAAAGGTACAAGAAGTAATAGCTGCTTCTAATGGTGTAATGTCATAAAAGGCATCACCATAAAATAAAAATAATCCTTTGTGTGTTCCAATAGCTGCGTACTTCTCGCCACTAATTGCTGCCCACGTATGCTGGGCTCGCGCGGCTCCAGGTAATGTTTCATTAGCAATAGTTAATTGTCTCCAACCACCTATTTTTTCAGGTAAGCCATATCTGAAACGAACAAAATCACCATCGATCCATTCGCCTTCTGCTCCTGATGCTGTAGTTTGTTTATTGAATCCTGGTTTGAAACCTAGTTTTTTTAAAGCCATAATTTGGCATTATACTTATTTTCTATCAAAAATATAGTAGAATTTATCCTTACAATTTACCACATTCATTTGCGTGGAATTTTAATGGTGTACCATCAACTTTAGCAATAGAACTAAAAAAAGTAATTAATGTCAATCTTTCTTTTTGCTTTTTACCAAAGTTATTTACTGCGTGGAAATGAGAAGAGTCAAATAAAACCATTCTATTTTTAACAGAAGTAAATTCAAGGGTTTGTTGAAAACATTCTCTATTTTTTTTTATAGAATTAAAATAATCTTTTGATTTTTTACTTTTTAAATACCCTTTCTTTTTATCCTCTTCGTGATGTGGTACAGGTTCTTTTATTTTTTTAAATATAGCTGTTCCAGCATCTTCTTCATCACTTAAATAAACAATCGCTGTAAATTCAGCATCTAAATCTTGATGCACATATCCTGGTTCTAAATTTTCATTTGTTTTTATTTTTTGAAAATATTGATTTGCCGTCCATTGCAAAGAACCCATATAACTTTCATTTGGATAAAGAGCTGCCATTATTTTTGAAGTGCTTATTTGAAAAAAATTATTTTCTATTTCACCAAGTTGTTTAGTTCTATATCCTGGATATCTACCATCATTTTTTTGAAATTCTAAATTATTTGCAAACTCAATAACTGCTTTAGGATTATTAAAAAAATTATCTATTACAATAGTTGGCCAAATCATATATTTAATTCAAAATCTAAATTTAAAGTTTGTCTTAGTCCTTCATTTTGTGGAAACGTTCCGTGCCATATCCATACAGGAAAAATAATTAAATCACCTTTTCTTGGTTTATGGTGGTAAAATAATATTTCATTATCTTTTCTAAAATACCAATAAAAATTTCCTGCTTCATCTTCTGTTTGTTTTGGCGTGTTTAAATACAATACAGAAGAAACGTGTGTCTTGTCATAACTATTATGTTTATGAGGTAAATGATAACTACCTTTTTGACCTAAAACCGTCCAAGCAGATTGTACTATTGGATTTATTTTTTTATTAAAAGTATTTTCTAAATAAAAAATAACTTTTTCTTTTACTGTTTCTATTTTTTTAGGATGTTTTTTAACAAGTTTTAATAAATCATATTGTTTTGAATTTGGACCTCTTGTACTTTTTGGTTTTAAATTTACTTCATCCATTTTTTTAATATTGTCATTAATAAATTTAGATAGCTTTTGTGTTTCTTTTGTATCTATGTTGTATATAACCATCCAATCATCAAAAAATACCATATCTATCTCCTTCCTATAAATGTAGCTATTAAAACTAATCTAAAACCTGATTTAGGAAAAATTTGATAATGTTTTAAATCATTAAAACAAACACCTGTATATTTTTTTGGTTTTATTTCTTTTATTACTTTTTCTTTATTATCTAAAATACAAGTTTTAGAATTTGAATCAGCATCATTTAAATAAATTATTATTTGTTTATGTGGATAATCGTGATCTTTATGAATATGGCTTTTTTCTTCACCATTATTAAAAGTTAAATTATAAGATATTCTTGTAAAAAATTCATATTTTTCATTAATTGAATTACAAAAGTTGTTTAGTATATCTAATGTTTGTTCATACACATCTGGAGAATTAATAGCATTTTTTACCCCACCTTCTTCTATTCTTCTTAAAACAACGTGTGATAAATATTCATTCTTTTGAACTAGTCCTTCTTCAAAAGAATGACTTAAATAGTAAGGAAAATTTCTTTTTAACAATACGTTTTCAATAAAATTTATATTGTCTTTAGATAAAAAATCTTTGCTTTGTTTTATGTTATATTTGTCTTTCATTTATTTAAGATAATGTTCCATTCTAATTTAGTCATTAAATCGTCAACATAAACTTTTTTTAATTTGTTGTTTTTTACATATTGAATAAGTTCTTTTAAGTCTAAAATAACCCATTTATCATTTATTTCCAATACCATCTTATCTGCTTTTGAATCTGTTCTTCCTTTTTGAGCAGATGTACCATCAGGAAGTTTAAACATATCTCTTACATCAAATTTATAAAAAGCATTTTGACCTTTTATTATGCCTGCAATATTCCAAGAGGTTTTAGATTTTGGATATTCTATTGCTTCTAAATATTTAGAAAAACTACTTAATAAATCCATACCACCCTGTAAGGATATATTTTGTTTTTTTACAAATTATTCCTTGATGTACGTGTGTAAAATCAGTAGGCCAGATTATAGTTAATCCTTTTTTAGCTTTAGTTTTTACATTTTGATATTTAAAATAAGTTCCCCCATTTTCAACATTATTTAAATATGTCATAAAAACAAAACATCTATGTGAACTTTGTTTTGAAGCTCTTTCACAATGTAGCCATTTATACCCCTGATTAGGTAAGTATTTTTGAATAGAATAATTTTCTACTCCAGAAGAAAACCACGCATAAAGTTTACTTATTTCTGGATATCTATTTGTATAGTTATCTAAACATATTTGTAAATATTTATTATATTCATCAAATAAAGTATCTTCAGCTTTTAAATAAATATCAGTGCTTTCTTTTATTTCTTTATCAACAATAAATTCTCCATTTTTACTGGTTAAACCTGATTGTTGTCTGTGTTTAGCTTTATCATAATATGCAACAATATCGTCACATACTTTTTCAGGAATATACCATCCACCAATAAAAGAATCTAAATTATATTTTTCTTCCTTAAGCTTCATCTATAGTAGTTGATAATTTTTTAATTCTAAACCTTAATTCTGCAATGTCTTTATAAGCTCTTTCATTTATCTTGTTTAATAACTCTATTTGCATTTCAAGTTTTTCTATTAAAATTTTTAATTCTGCATTAATCATTGCTTCACCTTTTTTAACAGCAATTTCTTCCTCTAGTCTTGCTTTTAAATCTTCTATTATTTTATTTTTAATATCCATTTTTATTACTCCTCGTAGCCTGAATAATCTAACATTTTAGGCAAACCTAAATGAGGTCTACCATCGTGTATGTCTTTACAAAAATTAACATCTCGATAATGAAAAAATACTTGATAACAATTGTTTCCTTTAAAAGGTTCTCTCCAATGTTCTAGTTCACAACCTCTATATACTAACATATCACCAGGAGATAAATCTACTTTGACTCCTTTTTTTCCTTTTTTACCAGAAGGTTCTAAAAATATAGGCCAAGAATCTCCTCCTAAATTTAAAGTTGTAGAAATTTCACAACTCATTCTATCTGTGTGTCTTTTTAAATCATCACCTTTTTTATATATTCTTGCATATGAATAAGCACAATAAAGTTTATAACCAGAAAGTTCTTCAATTTTAGGTTTTAAAGTTTCTAATAAAACTTCCATAGCATAATCTCCATATATAGAATATGTATTAGGAACTTGCGTATCTTCAAAAGATCCTAAATTATGAATAGAAGGTATTAGATTATTTGTTTTATAAAGTGTAATCATACACTTTCTTTTTAAAAAAAGATAATCGCAATTAAATTTTGCTAATTCTTTACTTATTGCGTTTTTAATAACAAAATATCTATCTTTATCAAATACTTTTTTAGACATTAAAATTCATTCCATATAGATAATTAATTAAATAACAACCTGTATTACTTGTTGTGCTTTTCATATTAACTTTATCAATTTTATATTCTAAATATGATGGAAATATAATCATTCTATTATTTTTTGCACTTATTGTTTTTTCTCCTTTTTTAAAAATTAAATCTCCACCTTTAAATTTTTTTGGTTCTTTGTACATCCATACCAACATAGTAAAGAGACCATTGTTTACGTGATATTGATACCTATGATTATTTTCATAATAACAAGCAAAAATAGGACTATGATTTGTATTTGCAAAAGTATTAAAGACATCAGATGTATTAGTTAAGGTATCGTGAAAAGTAGCGTTTTGAACTTTATATATAGTATCTAATATATGATTAAACTTTAATCCAAATGATTGAAAGTAAGTATCAAAAAACATTGTATAACCTTCATTATAACAATTTCCATTATTATCAAATGCTAGTAAATCATTTTTAAAATAAGACTTTGGTAAAATATCTTTATCTGTAAAATAATTTAATTGTTTCCAAACTTTATTAAGTTCTGGTTTTGTAAACCAGTTATCAATTATAACATAAGGATATTCTTTATTTTTTTCAAATATCCAATCTTGTTTTGTAGGTATTGAATTTACATCTATATACATATTTTCTCCTTTATTTAAATTGTTCTCCTGTTGACCACATTACTAAAGAATACCTTGTTCCTTTAGTAACTGGTTTTACTCTGTGATAAATAAAACTTGGAAAAACAACTAGTGTTCCCTGTTCTTTAAAATCTGGTGATGTAAAAGCAGTGTCTGCTTTTGGATTAGAACCATCTCTTGGATCAAATTCTAATTCACCTCCTTCATAATCTTCAGGTTTACTTAGTTGTGCAGTCATTGATATTTTTCTAGTTGAATGATCTGGACCCCAATCAGTGTGCCAATCATAAAATTGATTTTTTTTATAAATAGTAAATTGAACACTTTCTGAATTGTTCCAATGAAAGTTCCAACCTGCTTGTTGATTAGCCGCTGTTATATAAGGGTGTAATATATTAAAAAGCCATTTCTCATTTAACCAAACAACATTTGAATTTCGTATATTTAAAATTTGTTTTTTATTTTCTTTTGTTAATTTTTTTCTATCAAGATTTCCTGTTACAGCAAATTCTTTTCTTTTGTTTAAAGCAAATTCTTTAATGGTTTGACAAACTTGTGGTGTCAAAGCTTTTTTAAAAATCCAATATGTATTATTTGCTATCATTCTATGATTTCTTTTACTTTAACTTTCTAAAATACTTTTTTAATTAAGTCAATATCTATTGAATATTCCAGCTAGATGTATCTGGATTCCAAACATTCAAAGCACCATTTTCATCTTTACATTCCCATCTTTGTTGTTCTTCATTCCATTTTGAACCATAACTAGGATTTGGATTAGCGAAAGATGAATATAATTCTACTGTTGGTTTAGCTACAGGTGCTTGCCATTCATTATTAGCATTTAATGTCCAAGATACATAAGGTTGTTCATCAATAAAAATATCTTTCTCTGGATTATATGTTCCACCTATCATAGCAGGTCTTCCTCTAAAAGCCCCTGTAAAAGAAGATTGTTTCCAATTTCCACCTAATAATTCATTACAATATTTTTCTCCATCAACGTGTTTGTCGTTTTCACCTAATGAACCATTTGATGTAGTAACATCATTACCAACTTTAATTAATTTAGTTACAGTATTAGTTATATCTAGTTTAGCAAAAGTAGCCATTATTCAGCTCCTCCATCATATTTTAAAACTCCAGTAACGTTAAATGTACAAAGTTTATCTCCACCAGGATGGTCTGTAATTGTGTTAGTTCCTGGCGAAACTTCTAAAACAGCTGTTGAAGGGAATCTAACAATAATTTTACCTGATCCACCTCCGCCTGATGGTGGTCTTTCATAACTACCTGCTTGGTTCATACCAGAAGCTCCACCGCCTCCGCCTAATCCATTTGTTCCTGGAGTACCGTTTCTTGAAAACGCGTTTCCTCCTGGGCCACCGCCTCCTGACCCTCCAGGTCCTGGGTTTGGTGTTGGGTTTCCTGGGTTATCATAAGTAGCTCCTCCGCCGCCTCCAGCGTAAGTTACTGATGATCCTGTAATATTTGATGCTGTTCCATTTCCACCTATTCCACCGTTTTGTGGTTGTCCATTTGGTAGTCCTGGTCCTCCTGCGTTTGCAGCTCCACCGCCGCCTCCGCCGCCATTTGTTCCTGCGCCATTTCCTCCTGGGTTTCCTTGTGGTGGACTTGTTGGTGGTACGTTTCCTTGTCCAGTAGGATCTTCGCCATTTGATCCACCACCTGATCCTCCGTCTGCTGGACCTGGTGTTGGTGCACCTCCGCCACCGCCTCCTGCAGATGTTAAAGTTGATACTCCTTGAATTTCAGAATTAGAACCTTTTGTTCCATAACCAGGTGATTGATTATAACTGTTTGGTGCTGCTCCAGCTCCAACAACGATTGTATTATTTCCGCCTTTAATTTCTACACCAGTTCCTCCTGGAAATGATGTTCGGTAACCTCCAGCTCCACCTCCAGGCCCTGCACCTTGTCCGCCTGATCCGCCACCAGCAACAACTAAGAAATCAGCAACAAATGGTGGTATGCCACCCTTACGTTGACCATAACCTCCAGCTGATCCGCCTCCGATAGAACCTATAATTGGCATCTTTCTCTAATCCTCCTATTATGCAAATTGCGTTTGCGCAGCTAACACTGTGAAAGTTGATCCTGCAGTTTTAATTGCAGTGTATGTGTAAACATCATTTGATGTAACGTTACCACCAGTTGGTGCGGCACCGCCTTGCCAAACTGGAGTTACTCCTGTTCCATCAACTTTTACTGTTGTGTTATAGTACGCTGTTGCGTTTTGCTTAGAAATATATGCGACTGTGATAGACTCACCTACATCCATTACTGAATCTAGTGAATTAGAACCATCACCTCTTAAATTGACAGTGAAGTTAGCAGTTGCTGCTGCTGTACTTAAAACAACACCTTGTGTTTGTGTGTCAAAGTCAATGTCAGAATCAAATGAACCAGATACAGTTACTTTTTCTGCTAAACCTTGAATTTTACCAGAACCATTTAATGTAACTCTACCAATTCCTTTTGGTGTTAAATTTAAATCAATATTTGTATCATCACCTGTAGCAGAAATATTTGGAGTTCCTGACGCTGCTGCGTTAGCAACTGTTATTTCATTTACAGCTGTAGCTGTTTTAGAAAATTTGATGTATTCATTATTTGAATCATCTTCTAATGCTCCAGTGTCATCAATAATGATGTCATTACCATTTGTATCTAAGATACCAGATAATGTTGGTGAGTAGTCAGATGATACTTCTGTGAAAGCTGTGTCAACAACATCTGTTCCATCAGAGTAAACCATTTTCTTACCTTTGTCAGTAGTTCCCCAAGTAACACCATTACCTGATGAAGTTTTAACAGTTACTGTAAAAGCACCTGATGTTGCGTTTTCAATGATGTAAGTTTTTTCAACTGAATCAGGAATAACTACGTTTACGTTTCCTGTGATTGTTCCAGTTAATTTGATAACAGCATCTTTACCATTTGATAAAGCACCGTTTGAAAAAGTTAAAGTAGCACCTGTAGTTGCGTTTAATGCAACAGAAGAGTAACCACCGATTGCTTGTTCTAGAATTAATAAGTTTGTGTTTGTAATTTGACCCCAAGTTCCTGAGTTTTCACCAGTCGCTTGTACAGTTAATTTCAAACTTGCTGACGTTGAATTTGCCATAAATTTTTATCCTCTTGTTTTGTTTTTATTAAATTTTGACAATACTGTCAAATATTATTTTTTGCTTATTTTAAGCGGCGGTGTCAACTTCAGTCCAAATAGAAGTAGTGCCCGTATTTACTTCATTCCAAATCAAATTATATACAGTTCCAGCTGAGAATGTCAAGCCTATTCCAGTGACATTAACTCTTGCATTTGCAGTGGTTCCTTCGTCACCTTCCTGCATTGTCATTAATTGACCTGTAATAGAAGCTATTGTATTTGCGTCTCCTACAGCAGTTCCTAGGCTAATTGTAGCCGCCTGCGCGTAGCCAGTAGCGTCAAAATATGTACCATTACCCCAAGTAGAATCACCCCAAGCTTGTTCTCCCCAATTAATATTTGTGATTACACCTGTATTTGCATTTCCTGATAAACTTAATGTTCCTAAATTTGCAGACATTTGAATGCCTGTAACATTTGCATCAGGAGCAGGATCAACTGTTCCTTCATTCATTGACATTGCTAATGTAGTTATTTGTTCATCACCCCAAACACCATAACCCCAAGCAAAATTACCATTCCAAGTAGCTGCAGATGTAGCAGAAACTGTAGCAATAGTATTAGGAGTTGCTTCTTCATCTCCTTCTTGCATTGTTAATCCAAAACCAACTGCATTAATAACAACTTCAGAATATTGAAGTGTCATTGTCATTGGTTGACCTGTTACTTCTTCTGTAAATGAAGCAAACGCTTCTACATCATCAACAGTTGTAGTTAATTGTTGACCTGTTAATTCACCTGTTGAAGCATCTGCAGAAACTCCTAATGTACCAATATCAAATGTTGCAGAAACTCCTGTTAATGGAACATTTAATCCAGATGTACCCCAAGTTTCATAACCCCAAGTATCTGAACCCCAACCAATATTAACTTCTGCATTAATTGAAACTGAATTTAAATTTGCTGATAAAGAATTTCCTGATAATAAAACATCACCGTACGCACCCCAACCTGTATTACCCCAAGGTGATCCTCCCCAACCAGAAATTACTTGTGCATCTATTGTTACATTACCAACATCAAAGTTTGCAGAAATTCCTATTGGTAAAACTGTACCATAACCATTCCAAATAGAAGAACCCCAAGTTGATCTTCCCCAACCTGAACTTGATGCTTGACCTAATTGTCCTAAGTCTGCTGATAAATTAATTGATAATGGAATTGCAGTTGCATTAGGAATATCTCCCCAATTACCTGCACCATAAAAAAGACCACCATATCCTTGACCAGGATATGCAGATACTGTTTCTAAATTTGAACTTAAACTAAAACCAGAAAGTTGTGCTGAAGCATTTGGTAAATCTCCCCAATTACCTGCACCCCAATAAATTCCTCCAAAACCTTTGTTTGGATATGAAACTTCATTTCCTAAATCTAAACTTAAACTAATACCAGAAAGTTGTGCTGAAGCATTTGGAAGATCACTCCATTGACCAATATCCCAAGCTAAACCTCCCCAACCTTTATTTGGAAATGCAACAACTGGACCTAAATCAAAAGATGCACTAATCCCGTTAACACTAATGTTGTTTTCATTTGTGTTCCACGAATTATCGCCCCACGCAT
>Ga0208898_1002963_pt1 | contig 10139 bp, 17 predicted proteins | sample VirMetDEL_Mar_4_FD_184513 | JGI IMG/M metagenome (GOLD analysis project Ga0208898, IMG submission 184513) | Aqueous microbial communities from the Delaware River and Bay under freshwater to marine salinity gradient to study organic matter... | ecosystem: Environmental > Aquatic > Marine >...
AAGGCGCAGTAAATACGGCTGTAATTGGGTTTGGGATGATGCTAGGCGAAGGCATTGCAACGGGCCAAGGCATGAAAGGGGTGGGCGCTATGTTGTTGGGCGTATTCGCTGACCTTGCAATACAACTTGGAACGCTTGCAATTGGTTACGGTATCGCCATTGAAAATATTAAGGTGGCATTAGCTTCGTTGGCTGGTCCCGTCGCCATCGCCGCAGGCGTTGCTCTTATTGCGTTGGGTGCAGGTCTTAAAGGCGCAATAGCAAAAAGCGCAGAACAAAGCGGCGTGCCAGCCTTTGCCGAGGGCGGTTTGGTATATGGCCCAACGATGGGCCTTGTGGGTGAGTATCCAGGCGCACGAACCAATCCAGAGGTAATTGCACCGCTTGACAAATTGCGCAGCATGATCGGCGGCAATACCGTCCAGGTAACTGGCAAAATTTCAGGCCGCGATATATTGCTGACCAGCGAACGCAATGCAATTGACCGCAACCGTGTAAGAGGATTCTGATGGCAGACGCAATAAGATTACAGGCAGAATTTACCGACGACCTGGGCAACGATTGGCAGGTAAATATCCACGACAGCGATTACGTTGGAAGTATCGTGCCGTTCAAGCTGGGTGCCGACGGTTTCGTACTGCGATACAGCGGAAACAACGAGGACCGATACCAGCCCGTAATTGGTAGCGAAGTAACGTTCACGCTGACGGAAGAAAACAGCGACCACACAACGTTCATGGACTTGCTGGCGACTAACGTAGAAGTTCGGTTTTCGGTAAGCGTTCGCAAAGACCCTGACGGCACGGACGACTTTTGGTGGGGCGGCATCTTGTTGCCTGAGCAAGTGGTAAGGCCGTTTGATTATTACCCGATCCAGAACACCATCACAGCATCGGACGACCTTGGCAATTTGCAAAGCGTCAAATACAACAACGACGGCAGTGCCTACACGGGTATCGAATCAGGTATTGAACACTTGTTAAATTGTTTGAATAAGACACGGACGACGCATCTATGGGGCACGGATGATTTCCTGTATTACGTCAACGATTTTGACAGCACCGACTACACAGGCAGCGACCAGCTCGACGATTTACGCATCAGCCATTACGGCCTTTACAATCCTGACGAAAACGGCGTCAATCAATATTACAGCGCGCTCGAAGTGCTGGAAAGTTTGGCGCGCGTGTTCAATGCCCGCGTTTTTCAATCGCAAGGCAAATGGTGGTTTTTGCCCGTAGGTGCGCAGAAGTACAGCACGACGCTCACGGTAGAAGGTACGCAAAAGGACGGCACGGCAATTACGCAGCAAAGCATCGCAGCAGCCAAAGCGTTTGACATTACGTTTGAACGGTTGCGCGGTTACGAATACAGCTATTTGGCGCCACTAAAGACCGTCAAGCGAACGCGCAGATTCAACGGGAATTGGCCTGTAATATTGGATAACCTTTACACGGAAGCGCAATTCGGCACGACGCTCAGCGATACCGATATTGATTACGTTACGGGTACAATTCTGGCCGTTAGCGGCACATTCAACTACACGTATGACGGCGACGGAACCAGCACAGGCAACGACCGCGTAAGCCGCGTTGAATTGGAGTTCACGATTAAGATCGGCACCAAGTACTTGCAGCGAAATGTGACGTATACAGGCACGCAACTCGTATTTAACGGCTTTGGAGACCCTGACGAATTCCCGTATGAATACACGACGCACGTGTATGGCAACACCAGCTTAAGCAGCTCAGCGGCTACATACACGATTGTCAGCCCAATATTTGACAAACAGGACGGCGAAAGCCTTTCAATTCCGTTTTACATTGAGCTGCCTGCCTTGGCAACCGCGGAAAGCGGCCTCGATATTACGGTAGATATTAACGGCATCGACGACACGGGCGCAGCCGATACCGATTTGACAAACACCACCGACGCTGATTATGAAATCGTCGTTTTGCGTGCTGACGTGATTGGCGATGAAGCGTTAGGCGATACCGTGAGCTTTACCGCTACGAACAGCGACACGGCGCGCGCCGACCTCGACCAAGGTGAAGTGTTGTTTGGTGATTATCAAACAGTCAACGCTGACGGCACCATAAGTTTTATTGAAGGCTTTTTACAGACGTTCAGCACGTCATGGCAGTCGCTCAATTACACGGGCACAGGTTTAAGTATCAACAAGCTTGCGGTGCAGGAAATTTTGGGCGGTCAAGTAAAGCCGACACGCATACAACGCGGCGAAGTTTACGGCTTACCGATTTATATGTGGCAGGTAATCGACGACACCGACGGCGATTACGCTTTATTTGAAATGACGTACACGGCGCGCAGCCTTACGAACGAAGTAGAAGCGTTTTTGATTAGCCGCGACATTAGCGGGGTAACGGCTGATCAAGACGACGTAAAGAATACCACGACGCCAATAACGGAAGCGGATATTGTCAAATCCGCGACTGCGTTTCAAGCTTCAAACAAGATGCTCGGCGACGGTTACGAAGGATATGGCAGCCGCGACCAGCGTGCAATCCGTGAAATCGCGCACCGCGATGGCGTTACCTATAGCGTTGGAGATTCCGATTTGCACATTATGAACACGTGGACAGGTCCCAACGGATTTGGGCGCATAGAGTTGCCATTGATTGCAGAAAGCCACGGGCGCATTATTCAATTTCATAGCGACAACACCATAAGCGCCAACACATATGTGACGTTAGCGATAAACACAGGCGACACGGGCGTAACCATTGACGGCGCAAGTACTTATGATTTCAATCGTGCTTACGATGGAATCACTATCTTAGGCCACACGGATGGCCACTGGTATATCATACAGAAAAAGGACAAATGATTACTGAAATTTTAATTGCAGTAGTGCCAGTTTTGGCTGGTTTAATTGGCGTTTGGGTGAACCTCAATAGTACGGTGGCACGCCTCAAAAGCCGCGTGATTCAACTTGAATTATCGCAGGACGATTTCAAACGCGACATCAAAGAGCTGTTAACCATGGTGCATGACATTCAAATCATGATCGCCAAAATGAACCGCGAATGATTTGGATTATCTTGGCCACCGTGTTCGCTAATATGGTATACAAGGCCCGTGAATACGGCCGCGCCGATATTGCCGACCTTATCATATTTGTCGCAGCGTTAGGAATCCTTTTCTTATGAGATATTTTCAGCCTGAAGAGTTCGATTGTAAGTGCAGCAAATGCCGCACCAATAACGAAGGAAACGGCGCTGAAATGATGGATGATTATTTCTTGCAGATGCTGGATGATGCCCGCCACAAAAGCGGCGTAGCCTTCCGCATCACGAGTGGATACCGATGCAGCTTGCACAATCGCGCCGTGGGAGGCGTCAAGGATTCCGCACACACTAAAGGGTTGGCTGCCGATATTGCTTGCAGCGACAGCAGGACACGCGGTTACATTATCGGCGCATTGTTCGAAGCTGGATTTAATCGCATCGGAATCCATGAGCATTTTATCCATGTCGACGACGACCCCAGCAAGGACGCCGATGTGGTTTGGCTATACAAAGAATGAAGATAAACCAAATCAGCCGCACCGTTCACGAGGTGAAAGTAGAGCGCGCGCCGCAGCGAATGCTGTTTATTTCCGACGTGCATTACGACGCAATGAAGTGCGATCGTGCAATGTTAAAGCGGCATTTGGACGAAGCCAAGGCAACTGACTCGCCCGTATTTATTTTCGGTGATTGGTTTGATTTAATGCAGGGCAAATGGGACCCGCGAGGAACGTACAGCGACCTGCGACCCGAATACAAAAGCATTACATACCTGGACGACGTAATTGAGGACGCCGCCGAATTTCTGACGAAATACAAAGACGTCATCAGATTCTTTGGACGCGGCAACCATGAAACCAGCATTGAAAAGCGAATGCATACCAGCCCGCTCGACCGCGTGGCGTACATCGTAAACAAGAACGGCGGCAATATCCAGGTAGCAGGATACAGCGGCTGGCTGTGGATGCAGATTTACGTTAACGGCAAGCGCCGCAGCTCGACCTTTGTACATTACCATCACGGAATGGGCGGCAATGCGCCACGGTCAAAAGGCGTTTTGCGCGTGGATATTGACCAAATGCAGTTCAAGGATGCCAGCCTAATCGTGCGCGGGCATACTCATCAAAAATGGCATTTGCCCGTAACGTCCGATCGCATCAGCCGATTCGGTAAGCTGTATCAGGACAGCGTACACCATTTGCAGCTTGGCAGTTACAAGATGCTGGGCGACCGATTTGCAGGCTGGGCGACTGAAAAAGGATTCAACACGCCACGCCTTGGCGGCTGGTGGGTTACCTTGCACAACTCAAATCACGATTTGCCGTACTGGAAAATCGAGGAAGCACAATAACATGAAAGAACTTTTGATGACTTACTGGGCTGAAATTGCCCTGGCTATTTTAACAGCAGCGGGAACGATTACCGCGCTCACAGAAACCGAGAAGGACGACAAGGTAGTAGACGTCCTAAAGCGAATCATAAACGCGGTAGTATTAGGCCGCACGAAGCGACGCGATAAAGAATAAGGCATATATTTGCGTGCTGGTTAGAAGCACTGTTTTTTGCATTGTTTGTTTTGGGCGGCTCCATTGCGGGGCCGCTTTTTTTATGCCCAAGAAAAAAAAGTTTCGAAAAAAGTTGCGTGTACGAAAAACCTTTCGTAGTATTGTGCCATGAACAACGAACAAAAGCAAAAAACCATGAAAATAGAAGCGCAAAATTTAACGGTTGGAATGGATGTGAAAATCGGTTGGATGACTGTAAAAATCACGAAGCTCGAAAACACCACATACAAGAATGGAAAACCAGCAATCGAAGTATTTGGAACCTTGCATGAGCATGTAGTTGGTAAAGGCAAATACCGTAAAACAATTCCTGCTGGGAAACAAACGCAAAAAATTAAAACCTTTCATGCGTCTACACTCATTGCATTAGCATAATAAAAACGGGAGGGGCTTCGGCCTCTCCCTTTAAACTTTAAAACAATGTGGAGAGAAGGTTACGACTACCCCAGCGACGACGATGAGCAAGACGACAGCGATTTGCTCGACCGCGCAGATGAAGCACACGAACAACAAAACGATAAATAATGAACGATAAACAATGAAAAAGCCGATTTGTGTACAATCCAGCGTACACGTAAAACAAACCACCGATTTCAATCACTGGCAGCAGGAGCTGAGAAAGGAACGCGAATTCTTGCGATTAATTGACGACTTCCGCGCCCAACTTATAGCAGCACGAACGAAATGAGCGCAGTACAGGAACTCAAAGCATTATCGGAGCGATACGAGATGCGCGCCGATCACTTCCACAAAGACCCACGCGGCTTTGTCATTATGACGCGTCGAGGCGTGGAACACGTGCAAGCCAAAATAAAGGCCGTGGTTACATTTTCTACCGTGCCCGAATGGTCTGACCCCAGCGACGGGAGATATTGCGTTAAAGCATACGCAAAATGCGAAATAGGGCAAGTAGAAACATTTGGCGAGGTGAGCAAATCAAACAACCGTAATGCGTACCCGATCGCGATGGCTGAAAAACGCGCTTTATCGCGTGCCATTTTGAAGCTGGCAGGTTTTTACCAGTTGGAAGTTTACGGCGAGGACGAAGTAGAATGATTAAGCTGCACAACATCGACTGCATGGAATATTTGGCAACGTGCGAGGATAACGCGTTCGAGCTGGCCATTGTCGACCCGCCTTATGGGATTGGTGCAGCTCACAAAAATTTTGGGAGTGGCGGCGGTAACTACAAAAACAACGATTATAAAAGCAAAGATTGGGATAAAGAACACGTGAGTAGAAACGTGCTTACAGAGATTCAAAGATGCTCAAAAAACCAAATTATTTGGGGCGCAAATCATTTTGCCAATGAATTCAACAGTAGTTCCAGCGGTTGGATAGTTTGGGATAAGATGGAGAAAACGAACGACTTTAGTACTTGCGAATTAGCTTACACCAGCTACAATAGAGGATTACGCAGATACAAATTTTTGTGGTCAGGCTATTGGCAGGGCGACATGAAAAACAAAGAGCAACGAATCCACCCAACACAGAAGCCCGTAAAGCTTTACGAATGGTTGCTAATGAACTACGCCAAGGAAGGCGACAAAATACTTGACACCCACCTTGGCAGCGGTTCTATTGCCATTGCTTGTCATAACCTTGGCTTTGATTTAGTCGGGTGCGAATTGGATACCGATTATTTCAACGCGGCGCAAAAGCGACTTAAACAGCATCAAGCGCAAATGCGTATACCATTATGAGCCTCGACGATTTTTTTGACAGCTTAGAAGCCGACCAGCAAGCACGGCAGGAGCAGCTTAAAGATTACGCGCTGCAATTGCTTGAAACGTCTACAATGCGCGACGACGATGACGGGCTGGAAGATGAAATAATACAAACCCAACCGACGCCAGAACGATGGCGCGAGATATTCCAGCGGTTGCAGTTCAATCAATTACGCTGCATCGATTTTCCTGGATGGACAAAAACAGAGTTTAACCAATCATTTAATGAACATGGAATTGATAATTGAAGGCGTGATCCGCCGAATTTGTAAGCCGTTTGAACACAGCAGCGGCTTTCGTAAATGCGAAGTGCATATTGAAGTTCAAGACGGCGAGTATAGCGAAATTGTACCCGTTGAATTCCTGAAGGATTTGACAGATGAAGCTTTGGGCTTGACCGTAGGCGCGCCAATTAAAGCAAGGTGCAACGTTCGCGGACGTGAGTGGGAAAAGAAAGTTGACAAACTGGGTAATCCGTTGCCGTATCCTGAAACGGTCATCTTTGTTTCATTTCCCGTGTGGAAGTACGAATTACCTGAGCCAAAGAGCATAAAGGAGCAGGTAATAGAGCAGGCAAACGATAACCCAGCTGAAGCCGATGACTTCCCTTTCTAACGTTCGCTTCGTGGTCAAGTTACCCGACCAAAATACGCGCGTGCAGTTTTACAACCTCAAAAGCTGCCAACGTTATTGCCGCGATTTAAGAGCCAAGCGAATACGATACAAATGCACATTCTATTATGAAGAACCTGAAACAATTCATCAAAGAACACTTTGAAAGCGTGGATCATTGCGCCGAGGTGCTGGACGTAAGCCGCCGAACGGTGGAGAATTATATGTACGTCAACCCGACTGGCATACTGCGACACAGCGCCAAAATCGTGCAGGTAAAGGACATAAACCCGCTTGACCTTTTTGACGCAGTAGGTGAAACGATGGAAGAACTGAATGAAAACCGATCGCGCTAATTGTCAAACGCGAATGAACTACCTACAAATACCGCATCACGTATTTGGCGCAAAACTGAGTAGCCTGGAGCTGCTGATTTATTGCGACGTGTACACGATGAACCAGCAAAATCGAGAGTATTGGAAAAGCAACGCCGTTATAGGTGAGCAATTCAATGCGCACCGCAGCACCGTGATTCGAGCCATTCAGCGGCTTGAGTCGCGGGGCTTGCTGGAACGTAACGGACCGTCAGAAAGCGAACGGTATTTGAAGGCGTTAACAATTGACGCAGGGGGTAGCGTGGACGCGACGGGTAGCGTAGACGCTACGGGTAGCGTGCGCGCAACAAGTAGTAGCGTAGACGCGACGGGGGGGGTAGCGTGGACGCAACAAGGGGGTAGCGTGGACGCGACCCAAATAGAAAAAGAATATATCAAGAAGAAATCAATTAAGAAAGAAAAGGTGGTTTTGCCATTTGAAACCACGGAATTTAAAAACGCCTGGAGCGAATGGAAAGAGTACAAACGAACGGATCACCGATTCAAATACAAAACCGCCCAAAGCGAACAGCGGGCATTAATGAAACTACAAAATGAATACACCGACCAAAACGAAGCCATCGACGCTATCCACCGAGCTATTGCAAACGGTTGGAAAGGACTGGTATTTAAGCAGTCCACGAACGGCAGAACTCACCGCCCAGGAGCGCGAGCTCTTGAAAACAGTGTCAACCAACAGAAGCTTGCGGAGTTTGCAAGAACTGGACGCATCACAACTGACCGTCGAGATGTGTTTTAAATGCACCAACGTCAAAACCGCGCTGAAATACAACGAAGTGCCTACACGCGCTGCGCTGACGGCTATGATTACACGCACCGTCAAGTTCATCGACGCAAATAAGACGCTTTCGACGCCTGAGGAAATTGAAATGACAGTCAACGAACTCCTGCACACGTACCCTTGTTTCACTTTGTCCGATTGGCGGTTAGCTTGCTACATGATGGCAAAAGAGGCGTTTGGGCCGTATTACGAGCGGCTGAAGCTTGCACAGTTCGTGGAATGTTTTGCCAAATACGAGCAACTGAAAGCGCCCGTAGTAAACACAATCCGCGAAAACGAACGCCAGCAATACGAACGCGAAACCGCCGAGGCGCTCAGATACATTACGCCCGAATTTGGAACCGAGTTTAACCCGATTGCCGCGCGCGTACAAAAAGCCGACTGGATGAAAGGCGAGGACCGTTTAACCTACACCGAGCGCGAGGAGATGCGCCAGCGTGACAAAAACCGAAACAAATGAGAATTGACAAAACAAAAGACCGAGTAAAAGACTATTTGCGTCGCTACAAATTTCTGCAAGATGATGACAACCGTTTGGTGACGACCGTATGGTATTTTGAAATGAAGGAAAACGGATACACGCCCGACCAAATGACAGGAACCGACGCGCTGCGAATCATTGCGAGCGGCGAACTAACAACGGCTGAAGCCATCACCAGGGCGCGCAGGAAGATGCAGGAAGAAAACCCAGAACTACGCGGTACCAAATGGCACGAACGGCATAACCACCAGGATGACGTAATCGAACAGCTTGGTTACCCAAACAACCAAATACAAATGTTCAATGACTAACCTGGAACGCTTTTGGCTCGACCTTATGTCAGGACGACGCTACATCATTAACGAAGTGTATGGCAATGAAGCTATGCTACGATACAGGCCGCACCCACGCGAGAAAGAACGGTTTTTAGAAAACAATGGCCGCGTAGAATTCGATGCGGAAGTAGCAGACTACAACCAACGTTTTTTTGACTTCTGCGAAGACCGTTTCGCCGATCACAAAGCTGCATACCTCAAACGCATTGCCGATAACGGACGCAAATCGAAAAGCTGGCCGCTGTACAAAGACGGAGCCAACGAACGCGACGCCATTAAGCAAAAGATGCGCGATGTAATTTTAGGCCATGCCAAAGGAACCGACGAAGAAAACACTAAAGCGACAAACAGATGAGGTATTTAGCAAATACGTCCTTTATTCGCGCGCAGACAGTAACGGACAACTCACCTGCATTACGTGTGAGAGATCTCTCCCGCTTGCAGAATGCGATTGCGGGCACTTTATCGGCAGACGAATTGAAAGTCTACGCTATGATGAGCGCAACGTCGCTCCACAATGCCGATACTGCAACCGCTTTGGAAAGTACGGCAGAGGCGAACAGTATCTATTTGGGAGAGCGTTGGAAAGATTGGAACGCGGACGGAGTGAGCAGCTTATGCGAGAAGCTCGAACAGGCGGCCAACTTAGCAGAACTGACCTTAGAAAACTCAGAGATAAATACCGCCGTTTATACGCAGAATACAGAGAACGAAATGATTTGGATGACTGATGCGCGCGCCATCGATTTGTTACGCACAGCAAGGCGAGCCATCTTAAGATGCAACGCAGACAGCAATAAGAAACCTGCATACTTGCATTCGCTTAGGAGGCTCAACGCTGTATTGCATGAGCTAACCAAACGAGAAGCATATACGTTGCAAGATGCCAACGATACCTAAAGGCCATCGACCCAGCCCGTGGCACAACACCCAGCGCAAGCCAGGCGAACGCGTGAACCGTGAACCGCGATACAGCTCGACCAAATGGCGAGCCTTGCGGCTGACATTCCTGCGGGAGAATCCGTTATGTATAGAGTGCAACGAACTGGCGAACGTAGTGGATCACATCACGCCCGTCACGCAGGGCGGTGACTTCTGGCACGGTCCCTTCCAGTCCATGTGCGAGAGCTGCCATGCGCGTAAGTCACGCACGGAGCGCAAGGATTTGCAAGGGGGTAGGGGGTAAAGAAAACGATATCGTTTAAGGGAAAAGT
>Ga0208898_1002964_pt1 | contig 10128 bp, 5 predicted proteins | sample VirMetDEL_Mar_4_FD_184513 | JGI IMG/M metagenome (GOLD analysis project Ga0208898, IMG submission 184513) | Aqueous microbial communities from the Delaware River and Bay under freshwater to marine salinity gradient to study organic matter... | ecosystem: Environmental > Aquatic > Marine > Coastal...
CACCACTCACAGTACCAGTAAAGGCATAAGTGTCTGCAAGGTTCATACTCTCTGCTTGTATTTTAGATAATGCCATAATTTCTCCTTAACAATGTAGACTACATGGTACAATGTAGCTTCCATCTGAATATGTTTCTATTTTTGTTGTTGATAATACTTTGGCTACAGTTGATGCTCTGATAATATCATCTGCTTGAACTTTACCTGTGCCATCACCATTGGATTGAATTAAATCACCTTTAGATACTGTTTCACTTCCATTCATTCTCACAACAAATGTACCTGTTTGTGCCACATACATATCATTGACTGTGTCATCATCATTATCCCAATCCATAAAGACACCATAAACATTTTTAGCATCTACTGTATCGGATATTTTTGATTTGGTGTGTTTGACATCAGCTTCTTGAATAATAGTTGCTTGATAATCTGTTCCTTCATAATTGTAAGTAATGACATCACCCACACTTTCACCATCACCTAAAGCATAACTTTGTTTTTCTGTTCTTGTTGTTTCGTTTCCTTCATCATCAATTTCCGTAATATCAAATTGTACTTGATACCAATCCATCATCTCATCAAGGGATTCTAGGATAGTACCTTTTAAAATTGTTGGTTTAGAATTATCAGAAAGTCTTGACCAGTGTGTTCCTGTAAAACCATTGTAAGAAACTGTTGCACCAGATACTGATATACTGCCTTCTTCACCATTATCTTGATAAAACCTAACTAATGCACCATCATCAGAAAGTCTGTTTACATTAACTCCTGAATTTCCTGATGCAGTAAAAAAACAATTACCTGCTGAATTTAATATGACACCAGCAGTACTAAAATTATTTACTGTTTTGTTAATTAATATATCACCAGAACTATCTATACGCATACGTTCTGTAGCTCCAGTCATTAAAACTAAGTTATCTGCTACACCTGAGTTATTAGAAAAGGCTGCGTTAATCCAACTATATCCTCCTGTGTTATTTGTACCAATATTAATCGTTCTTGAACCATAACCACTTTCGATAATAACTCCTGTATTCATATTTCCAGATGCTGCAGGCGCAACATCACCAACATTGACCTTGAATTTTCCTAAAGGTGAACTTGTACCAATACCAACATTTTCTGAACTATCAATCGTAATGGCAGTGCTTGTCGCATTATCATCAATACCAGTAGAGGAGAAGTTAGTTAAAGGATAAGACATCATAGAACCAGTAACAGAACCGACTGCGGGTGTCTTTGTGCCGACTGTTCTTCCTAAAAATAATACCCAACACTCATCACTAGCAGAGATAGTTCCCCCTAGTGTTAATTGGTCGCCTGATACTGTATAGCTAGATACATTCTGCCTGACGTTATTGACAAAGACAGCTACATCTTCCTCATTCGATACAGAATAATCTAAAGTATAAGTAGCACTTCCTGTACCAGTAATCTGTTGGGAAGCAATACTTAGATAAGTATCTGTCGGTTGTACTCCAATATATGCCATTATGTACTAATTGCGTCTACATAAGATACAAGAACGTCTACTGCACTAGCTGTATCAGCATAGGCTTTAACGACATCTGCACTCTGTATGACAATCTTACTCCCAGAATCTATAAGTTCTAACGATCCACCTAAAGGTAAAGGTGCATCTTTAATCACATAATAATCTGTTCCACCAGAACTAATTAACACAGTTACATTAACTGCTGTTGTGTGTTTATTCACACATCTAATAGATACAATAGCATCATCACTATTTGATGTTACTAAAGTAGTTGGTGATCCAGATGCATTTGAGATTGAACTTGCATATGATCTTTCAAAGTCTTGTGCCATCTATTTCTCCTTTATAATGCGATAGCCATAGCTGTCGCAAATCCTTTCGTTGCAAAACCACTTGTATCAGTGGCTTCAATGTTATTCCAAGCAGATCCATCATAATATTTAAGTACATTGGAACTAGTATTAAAGTATAAATCTCCAGCATTCAAGGGATCTCCATCATTATCTACAGATGGATCAGATGCTTTTGCTCCTAAGTAGGTATCATCAAAGTTATCAGCAGCAGCTAAAGCAGCATCTCTCGCTGCTTCTGCAGCAGTTTGTGCAGTACTAGCATTAGAAGCATATGTTGATGCGTTACTTTCACTGGTAGCAGCATTACTCTCACTTGTTGCAGCATTACTGGCAGAAGTTGCTGCATTACTAGCAGATGTACTTGCGTTACTGGCTTGAGTTGTTGCAGTGGAAGCTGAGTTAGAAGCAGATGTAGCTGAACTTGAAGCGGCACTAGCACTGGAAGCAGCATTAGTTTCACTTGTTGAAGCGTTAGATTCTGATGTTGCTGCATTGGATGCACTTGTCGCAGCAGCTGTGGCACTATTAGAGGCATTGGTTGCTGATGTACTTGCATTACTTGCTGATGTACTAGCATTAGACTCAGAGGTTGCAGCATTGGATTCTGATGTAGCAGCGTTTGATGCAGATGTAGAGGCAGCACTTGCACTTGATGCAGCAGCACTTGCAGATGTTGCAGCATTAGTCGCTGATGTTGTTGCCGCAGCAGCATCTATAATTAAATCATATTTAGAACTATTAGCATTAGAAGATAAAGGTTCACTACCACTTGAGGTATGAGCTGCATTAACAAAGTATATGTTTCCGTTGGATGTATCTTTAACTAAATCTCTAATTTGATAGGATGTAGAAGCTGCCCAATTACCTTTAAACGTACCTAGTTCTTGGTTTGCTAATAAAGCAGTGGCGTCTGCATTAACAGATAAAACTCTATTTGCTACTAACTCAGGTAGATCAACATTAAACCCAGTAGTGGTTGTTACAGGATATTGTAATGTTCTTCCAAACTGTTCTTCTAACTGTTGCAACATAGCAACAATCTTATCTAGTTCTGAATTAAGGGTTTGTATAGGGAAGTTACCAGATACTGGAAAGTCCGATAATCTTTCAATCGCTAGATCTCTAACGATTGTAATACTATCATTCAGTGTAGCTCCTGGACTACCTAAAGTAATAGATCCCCCACCAGTTACACCTGCACCAGTAACACTATATTGTGATGCAGATGATGGTGAGTTGTTGTAAGTAAGGAGTGTCGTACCATTGTAAACTTTTAGATCAGCTACTGCAAAAAACTCAAAAGGTACAGAAAAATTAGTCTGTCCAGATGTAGCTGTATATTGTATTCTAGGTGTAGTATCGCTTATTTGGAGTGCCATAGCTTATTAATATAACCCCTTCTCTAATTTATCAAATAAAAAATCAGCATACCATAAGTTGTTAAATGGGATTGTTTTTCTTATTCTTCTAGCAGTGTGATGAGTATGTTTACCTCTACCCCAATCGTATAGTATTTCACCAATATTTCCAATAAACGAACCAGTAGGACTTATTGATCCCATTTTGTTTTTTAAACTTGTACCATAAGGTCTTTTAATACCTAGTAATGGTCTGACACCAAATTGGTTATCTGATAATGACATTAGTATTCTGTCTATATCTGTAAACATTCCACCAATTCCACCTCTTTCTGCACCATCTAATAGTTTTTCTCTTAATGTTTTCTTTCTATAGTTACGACCTGTTTGTTCAGTTCTAACAGCGTCTACGATCATACCGAAAGCAACTAAAGCAGCTAAACTACTTAAAAATTGACCATCTTTTGCTTGTAATCCTCTATTAAAAACACGTCTTGTATAAGACATACCAAACTTTTTATATTGAAATAATATGCTTCCTATAACTGTATTAGCTACTAAAGGTGCATCTGCTAAAGATGGAGTAACAATAATAATATCTATAAACTTACTTAAAGCACTTCTATATATCATAGCTGCTTCATTATCTGTCCATAACTCTGTATTACCTGTTCTAATTAAACTATATTTATTATCTAACTTGTTACCGTTTTTACCCCATCCATGTTGTTTATACATTTCATATATTCTTTTAACTAATGCCATTTGTTCTGCATTAGCACTACCAATATGTAAATCAGCTAAAAAAGCTCTATCTGCTTCTGTAGCTTTTCCTAATATTAAACTTTCTATTTTTTCTAATATTTTAGTTCCACCTAATAATGATGCTGTATTTTTTACTAAATAGTTCCAAGGGTTTTGCATATTTCCATATTGAAAATAAAAAGCATTTATTTCCTGAAATGATTTTTCTACTCCTTTAAAGCTAGTATGAAGTGCATCATTACCAGATATAATCGCAGCTCTAGCTACAGCAAAAGTTAAATCAGTTAATTGACCTGCTAATTGAGCATCTTTTTTTGCTGCTCTAAATAGTTCTTTTCCAACACCAGATGAAAATGTATCAAATAATTGTCCACTAGTTTTAAACAAACCATCTACTGTAATAATTCTTCCTATATCTGCTAACTGTGAAAATCCTGAAAGCATAGTAATATTATTAATAATCTTCATCATGTTTGCTGATCTAAATAATAAACTGTTAGGATTGCCAGGTAATCCAAATCTATTTTTAACTAACTCTCTCATATCTTCTAATACTCCAAGTGCAGTATTTCTTTCATTTATAAATTTATTTCTTTCTAATTTATTTTTAGCACTTGCTATTTTATTTTGATAACTCATAGCTACTTGTTCTAATCCTGGAGCAAGACCATCTACTTGATCGTAAAACCATCCATAAGCAAATGGATCTCCATATTTTTTTGTAACAGCTAAATCAGCACCTACTGATCTAAAATAATATGACATTAACGAATGAATATTCGTTTCAATAAATCCAGCATCCATTAATGGTTTATAATCTATATCACCTAACCACCTTCTTCTTAAATGTCTAGAATATGCTGATCCTTTTAACATAAAATTTTCAGCAGGATTATCCATGTTTTTTAATTTATCAAAAGCATGAGGCTCATAATTTTTAAAACTGTCTATAATATCATTAATAGCATCTGGTGTAAATTTAGCATCCGTTAATAACTTTCTCATTAAAGAATCAAATTCTGTAAATCTTGCTGCTATAGAATTAAATACATAAAGAACTGGAAAATAATTCATTCTATCAAACTTTACATTTTCAATATCTTTTAAGTTTTGAGCTATAGCATCTTCTATTTCTTTTTTAGTCCATGTTTCTTTAGTTCCGTTTTTAAATATATTATCTACTTTTGATTTGTTTCCCAAATTAGCAAATAAAGAATTTAAAAATTCTTCTCTTTTAATCAATGGAATTAATGGCAAACCTGTAGATTTAACGTCATCTGCCATAGGTTTAAAATATGTATCTCTTATAAATCCTGCATACTCTGCTACTTCTGGTATTGAATGTTTATATCCATCATAAATAGCGTATGTAGTTTCTTGAAAGAATTGTTCATCCGTCATTAATTTGTTTGTATAACGATAACCAAATTTAGTACCAAACAAAGGTTCTTTACCTACAATTCTTTTTGTATATTTAGCTAAGAAATTGTAACCTTCTTCTAAAGATATACGTAACTTATCTGTGTGTACATTCCCTCTTAGTTCTTCTGCTGATATAGGTGAGTTTATATGTTGTTCAAAATTAAACTTATAAAACATAGGCGACTGTACTAAATTAATAGCCATTTCTTTTGCAGTTTTATTACCCTTGTTAATAATAAAATCTAAGGGAGATAAAAAACTTAACTTTTCTATACCTATTCCAGTTTTGGCATAGGTTATATCATCAGCTTCCATTTGCTTAAAAAGTTCTTTTTCATATCTGTACCAGTTTTTTTCATGTTGATTCTTAACTATAGTGTCTGATAAAATACTTGATCCTTTTTTAACAATACCTTTTCTTTCATCTAATATTTCCTGATAAGCTAATCTATTAATTTTGTTTTCATAATAACCACGACTCTCTCCAGTATCTCTTTTTATCTTTGCATGAAGAAACTCATGCCTCATTACAAAATTTACAAACTCATCAATACTTTGAAAATCTCCACGTTTAAAAGGAACTATTAATTCTTTCCCTATATACCTTTTTTCAAAAGGTCTACCATCTTTATACATTTGTTTAATAGCTTCTATATCTAAAAACATTTTGTTTTCAGATCTTCTATAATAAGCAGGTACTGCTTTACCATCAGATCTAATTTTACTTACATTACCTAAATACACATCTATATCTGGAAACTCATTCTTAAAGTTTTTAATTAACTGTGTAACATTAGGATCTATAGATGGTTTAGGTGTTAGCTTTTGTTTTGTTAATAATCCTCCTGTTTGATTTTCTAATAACCCAGTAATTCCTACTTCTGTTCTCATACTATCATTAATGTCATCCATATTTATAATTGGACCACGATCATTACTAGGATCATATTTAAATTCATTAAATCTATGGTCATACTTTCTTAGCTTTCCACCTAAATATTTAGATATAAATCCAGCAGTACCTACCATTACTGCATCAGCAGTTGTTCTTTCTCTATCAATAATTTGTTTAGCTGTTTCTTCAGCTATTAATACATCACCAAATCTACTTAACTGTTTGCCTGGAGTATTTCCTAAAAATCCTACACGTAAAGGTTTTGCTAATAACAATATGCTGGAAGGATCGAATAGCAACTCTGATATAGACATTACTCCTGCATAATAAGGATTAGCTAAATCTTTTTGTTTTTGTTTAAGTAATTCTAATCTGTATGCGGTTTCTTCTGCACTTCTACTATCCCAAAAATGTGTACCAATAGCATCAAAATAATTATCTAACTGAGGATCTAAATACGCACTATACGATTGTTCAGATTGTTCATCAAAACTCTTATAGTCATAAATCTTTTTAGGTAATCCAAAAACAGTTCTATCTGTTAAAGATCTACCAATCATTCCAGGATCAGTAAAAAACTCTTTAAATACTTTTTTGTTTTCTTTAAATTCTGCTAATGGTTCTTCAGCTTCTTTATTAGGTCTTGACCTAAATAAAGGATCATCATATTTATTTTCTGCCATTATTTTAATACTAGTGGATTATCTCTAAAATGTAATACTAAGAAAGTCTTAACTTCTTCATTACCACCAATCATAGTATTAATCTTATCAACATCAGAAGATTGGATAGCTTCTTTTAATTCATTTAATTCTACACCTTTGTTAATTATCATACTTGCTATAATAGATTTAGTAACAGGTGAATAATTAAAATACTCATTCTCTACATATTGAAATGTTTGCTTTAACTTTTCATCATTAACTTCAGTTTTTTCTATATTTAAACCACTTAATAAATTAGTAGTAACACTGTCATAGACATTCTTTTTTTCTTTAAACAAAGTAAATGGAACATTCTTATGTTCTTGTTGATATGACAAGTAATTTAAAAATCCTTTATCATTTCTAGCTTGTTCAATTAATTTTGCTTGTAGCTCATCTAAATCAAACTCACCTGTAAATGAACCTATTAATTCTGCTTCCCATAATCTAAGAGAACCAAATATATTTTGTTCTATGACATCTAAGTAATTACCTTTTGATGGTGTGTTTGTGTCCATCTGTTTAATAAGATCTGGTGTTTTAGGCATAATAAAACTTTCAAGTATAGATGGATCTAATTCTTTCATAACTTTGTTTGCTATGTTTTCTTTACTTAATATTTTAAACATTGTTTCCATTGTTGGATTAAAAAAACTGTTATCAAATGTTAAATGATCTATTTCTGTATAATACAATGCTTCATCATATTTACTTCCAGATGTATTTAATTTTACTTTGTAATCTACTCTTGCACCTTTTTGTCCATTTTCAATAGCTTCTAAATAAACATGATTGTTATCAACTAATTCAAAAACTTGTTTTAAGGTTGGCATTTGTAATACATCATCAATAGACAATAGATCTCTTAAAGGTTCGTATAAATCATGTGTTTCATCTTTTAAAATTTCTGTAATTGCATTGTAAGTATAAGCTGCCAAACTATTTCTAATATCACTATCCTCCATGTTATGTTGTTCTTCTACAGCATTTCTTGTAAAGATTGGACCTTTATCATTGTCCATAAAATTACTTACTCCATAATCTTGATATTCTAAATTTTTAAACACTCTATTTATAGAATTTTGTAATCTTCTTTCTTTTTGTTTTGCATTATCATCTAATGTAGATAATGCGTTGAAATGTTCTAAAACTCTATCATCAGATATTAGGCTATTAATAAATACCGAATTTTTTGAATATAACATTTCAGCTTCATCTCTAATAGCTTCTTCACTTACTTCTATTTTTTGTACTACTTTACCATCTACTAATTCAGGACTTAATTCAGTTTGGTATCTAACTTTACTTGACTCTACATACCAATCTATAAATAACTCTTTACTATTAATTTTATTTTCATCTATATAACTTTCATTTATTTTGTTTAATTGTTCAAACTTTTCTGGAGACATATTCATTCTTTTATTTACAGCATCTACAATTTGAGGATATGTAAATCCATTTTCTTCATAACCAAACATCATTTCATAAAGATTATCTAAAGGTGTTGTAAGATTTCCTATGTCATTATTTCTTCCATTGTTAGTTAATTCTTTCCATTTACTTAATCTTGGACCCATTGTATTTAACAATGTTGCTTCATCCATTTCTACTAATGATGGAATATCTAATCCACTTAACCATCCTGCAAAACCAGAAGGAATATAATTTTCTTTTTTAAACAAAGATATTTGTCTAGATAATTCTTCTGATGTTAGTCGATCATAATTTGTAGCTATATCTATAAAACTATCTCCAAGTACATAACCATAATAATTTTCTAATAGTTTTTCTCTCCCACCTAATAAAGTAACATCTTCATCAAACTCACTAGAATCAATTAATGTTGAAAACTTTTCATTATTTAAAGCAGCTTTATCCATAATTAACTTAACTTTAAACTTAGCTTTATTAGCTTTATAAAGATTCTTTTGTTCTGTATCTGTTAATGATGGAAACTGATTTATAAAAAATTCTATTCCCTGTGGTTTTATATCTTGTGGTCCAAATCCTGGTCTAGCACTAACTGATCTTTCTATAAATAAAGAATTATCTCCTTCAAAGTTACTTGTATCTTTTAGTAAGTTTAATTGATTATCATAAGCTAATTTATCTATTGCTGTTTTTTCAGCTTTGCTTGTTGCAAATCTTCTTTCATTAATATTGTTAATTGTATTTAATGTAGTTACTCCTTTATTAACAATACTATCTATAACATCTTGACCAATAGACTCTCCAACTTCATTTTTAAATACATCATAATTAACACCTCTTACTCCACCTTCATTAAGTGCATAACTATTTAAAAAGTTTGCTGCTTGTCTATCTGCTTCTTCTACATCACTAATATTATTTATATCTATGTTTTGATAAAAACTTTTAACAATAGCATTTACACGTCTTTGTTCTATTTCTACAAGTAATGCTTGTTCTGCTTTATCTCTGTCTTGTAAACTTAATTTATTATTACTTAATGCAATTAATGCATTAAACTTTTCTGCATGACTTCCTAAAAATTGACTTAAATCATTTAAAGAATAATTATTAAAAGCATCTATAACCGCTTGTGGTGATTCAGCAACCTGTAATGTATTATTAATAAAATTATCAAAGTCTAATAAAGCTGAATTTACATTATTTACATAAGCATCATTACCTTCATTAAACTCTATAAGATTCGCTTTCTTTCTTAAAATCTCAAATGCATTTAAATTTTTTTGATTAAAATATGCTTCAGCATTAATACTTAATCTTTCAGGAACATTTGATAAAACACCATTAATATAACCATCTGCTTCTTCCTGGAATCTTGTTAGATCTGGTTTTTCACCAGACTCTAAAATATTATTAACTTTTTCATTAAGATACTTTGTTGTTTCTGTTTCAAAGTTATTTTGCCATTTAGCATCTAATATCTTTATCTGATTCTCTGCTAAAGTATTCATAGTATCAGCAGCTACATTAAACATTTGACTTATGTTGGGAGTATAAACATCTACTACTCCCATTCTTGAAGCAGTACCTGAAGGAGATACTGTTTGTGTTCTTCTTGTTCTTTGTATTTCTCTAGCCATTATCTACCTTGAATTACTCCTTGATAACCAGAATTTGTAGTAGGTGCTTTTGATTT
>Ga0208898_1002972_pt1 | contig 10119 bp, 21 predicted proteins | sample VirMetDEL_Mar_4_FD_184513 | JGI IMG/M metagenome (GOLD analysis project Ga0208898, IMG submission 184513) | Aqueous microbial communities from the Delaware River and Bay under freshwater to marine salinity gradient to study organic matter... | ecosystem: Environmental > Aquatic > Marine >...
ATCCATATGAGAAACGCATTCCTCCTGCTCCTGCACCGCCTGCTCCATTATTTTGGTCATATATTCCACCGCCACCGCCTCCAGCGACAACTAAATAATCAACAAATGCAGGTCCTGCTCCACCTCTTCTTTGTCCAAATCCTTGTGCGGATCCTGCTCCGAATGTACCTAAAATTGGCATACTAAATAGTTCCTCCTATTATGCAAACTGTGTTTGAGAAGCTAACACTGTGAATGTAGCATCTGCAGTCTTTATAACAGTATAAGTGTAAACGTCAAGTGAGCTAGCGTTTCCTGCATCAGGAGCTGAACCACCTTGCCATTCTGGTGTAACACCTGTTCCATCAACTTGTACTGCTGAGTTGTAATAAGCAGTTCCACCTTGTTGTACAATATGAGCTACTGTAATTGATTCACCAGTATCCATAATACTATTTAAAGAATTTGATCCGTCACCTCTAATATTTAATGTCCAGTTACCTGAAGCATCTGTAGTGAAGTTCCACACAGCTTGAGTTAAAACATCATAGTTAACTGTGCCTGTAGCAGCAGTCGCTTCTGTAGTAACTTTTTCAGCTGTTTGTTGAATTTTAGCCCCACCGTTTAAAGTAACTCTTCCAATACCTTTAGGTGTCAAATTTAAATCTACGTTTGTATCTCCACCTGTTGCTGATAATTCAGGAGCATTTCCTGTAGCTGCATTGGTTGCAGTCATTTCGTTTACAGCAGAAGCAGTGGTTGCAAATTTAATTTGTTCGTTATCATTCTCATCATTAATTGAATTACCATTATCAATTAAAATGTTGTTTCCGTTAGCATCTAAGTCACCACCTAATTGAGGTGTAGTATCTTCCACAACATTTGCTAAAAAGAATACATCATTAACGTTTGTACCATCTGAGTAAACTAAAACAGTTTTACCTTCTGGAATTGTAACACCTGTTCCAGAAACAGTTTTAATAGTTAAAGTGTTTCCTGATCTTGTAGTGTTATCTGCTACAATGTAAGTTTTTTCAATTCCGTCTGGAACGTTAACAACTCTTGTACCTGCTAAAGTTCCTGTTAAAGAAAGAACCATGTTTCTAGCATTTGATAAAGCTGCATTACTCATAACAAGAGTTACATCTGCTGATGCAACATCAATAGCTTCAAAACCTGCAATTGCTTGTTGTACTAAGTTTAAGTTTGTATTTGTTTTATCGCCCCATGTACCAGAGTTTTCCCCTGTTACCATTAGTTCGAGTTTTAAATCTGTAGAATAACTTGATGCCATAATTTTTATCCTTTATTAAATATCTTAATTTTATTTTGGTTAAGCTGCCTTGTCAACTACCGTCCAAATTGGAGCTGTTCCAGGGTCAACTAATTCCCATGCGTTTAATCCTATTATACCTGTAGAAGTGGTTGCTGTCACTCCTGTTGGTTGAACTTCTGCACTAATTCCAGCTAAGAAATCACCTATTATAATAGGTCCTAATTCAATACCTGTTACATCAACTTGGGTATTAGGAATAGCATCTTCATTACCTAAAACTGCAGTTAATTCTTCTCCTGTTTGAAGTGTATTAGCATCTGCTGTAATTGTAGGTTGATTATTAGCAAATGAGTTAATAGTTAAATTAGTGTTGTTAACTGGAACTTCAATACTTGGTACAGCTACTTCCTCACCACCTATGCTTACATCTGTTCCAACACCTTGACCCCATTGACCTTCTCCAAAAGGAGCATAACCCCATGGAACTGCAGAGGCTGTAGAAACTTGAACTTCAACTACTTCTCCACCAAAAACATCATTTACTGAAGCTGCGGCTGTTGCAGGATTAGGGAACTCGTAAATGGAAGCTTGTCCTAAAGATCCTGTAGTTGTATTTAATTCTGATATACCAGTAACTTCAACATTAGCACCTGCAGAAATAGTTTCTTGTCCTAAAACAATAGTGACTCCATCACCAACGCCCCACTGACCAGCGCCCCAATACTCAGTACCCCATTCATCATTAACTGGAGAAGTTACTGGAACTTCTATATTAGGTCCTCCAAATTCATCGCCTGTAAATGTTTGTAGTTCTGTTATTCCAGTTAAAAATACTTCAGCACTAGCTCCCGCAACTACTGTATCTGTTGTTGTATTTAATTCTTCTCCTGTAATAGATGCATCTACACTTACAGTTAAAGATGCACTACCGAGGTCAGTATCCATCCCTGTAATTTGACCCCATTCAGCATCTCCCCAAACGTCAGAACCCCATGTTGTTCCTTTGCCTGGTGTCGTAACCTGAATTGTTTGATTTTCAAAATCTTGGTTCCATGTTAAAGAACCCCAAGTAATTCTTCCCCAACCTTCAGTATTAAAGGCGTCTAAAGATCCAATAGTTGTGCTTGTAGAATTGTCTCCACCATAAGATGCAGAACCCCAAGATGAAGCGCCATAAGCAGTGAGACCTGCTGACGATACCTGTACTGTAATATCTGCCATCAGGCCTCCCTGTTAAAATTATGCGATTCTTAAAATAGCTGACGAACTCGTAAAGTTTGGAAATTGAATTGTAAACGTTCCAGAAGTTGCAGTTTTATCAGCACCAAAATCTAAAACACAAACTGCTTTTTTAGCTTCAGTTGTATTATAAATTAAAGCACCTCTCGCAGTTAATGTTACACCTGTGAAAGATAAATCTGCAAAGTCAACAATTGCGACTCCGCCTGTTGCTAGTGAAACTTGTTGTGATTGTAATACACCACCTCCAGCTGCATATTGTCCAGACGCTGCTACTTCACTTGTTGTTGTGTATGAAGTTGTTGCTGCTGAAAGATTAGCTACTGATGTATATAATGCTAATTGAAATGTGTCACCACCAGATTCTAAATCATGAATACCTTGAAGGATTTCTGATTTAAAAGAATTGGTTACTGCTTGTGATATTGCCATGTTGTTTTCTCCTTATTAAAATCTTTAATTATTCGGTGAAGGTGCTTGAATTTTAACTCTTGGCACCCCATCCGTATACTCGTCTCTACGTCTTCTGCCCATTTGCTCTAACGCAAAACTTTGTATAGCTACATTATACTTGTCTGAATAGATTTTGTACATATCCATAGGCCCTTTTAGAAACTCATATGCATTAACCATAACAGCATTAAATAGAAGATCAGGAGCATTTTTGGAGACATAGGTCTCTGTATTCGTAGCTGATAGTTCATCAGGTGAGTAGATATAACTTAACTGAACTTTGTATTGAGCATCTGGAGCTGGAGCCATAATCAATGTAGTCTCCTTCCAATTAGCGTAGTATTTAGGAACTCCTGTCGCTCCTGTTGAATTGTATTCAAATATAAAACTTGTGTCTCTTTTTTCTAAGTATTCTTTTGTAGTAGGAGTTTGAGTAGAATCGAATACTAGTATTGATCTTACAATGATAGATGTTCTAGTCCCTGAAGTTGCAGGTGAACTTGGTAAATCTAAATATGGTGAATTTATGTTTAAATTAGCTGTTGCATATTCTCTAGTGTAATCTGCATCCACTTCTCTAAAAATACGAAGTTCTGCATCTCTAATCATACCTTGAATAATAGAATCTGTTAAAACAGTAGATCCAACTTCAGTATAATCTCTAACTTTTTGTAATAATTCAGCGTATGTCATATTATGTAATTGTTATTGTAACACTCCCTACTCTTGTTCCCAACTGTCTCTTGTTGTTTTCTTCTAAAGGACTTTCAGATGGTTGCATACCATCAGATGTAAACTGACCTGGCCAATATTGTGGATCCAAGTATACTGTTACAGGTGCAGGTCTTTGAGGTCTTGCATTCCATAACGCTACAGGATCTGCCATATGTGGCTTTGGATCTAGCTGAGGATGTTTTGCTTCAAATTCAGAAATATGTACCCATGATCCATTCCATTCTTTAACCATTTCTCTGTATGGAAAAGCTTGTCCCGATCTATCAGATATGGATTGTGAATATTTACCTTTTGCGTAAGCCATTACGATCCTTGTGGGTAATAAACATTAGGAGTGATGTAAACAGATGTTCTTTGTCCATCTTCTTCTAATGCTCTTTTTAATTCATCTTCGTATAATAATTTTAATGCTTGTATTCTATCAGGTGCAATTTTTTGTGATAAATAAAATGCTAATCCAGATACCATACATGGAAAGAATCTAAATGGCATATCTGAAGTATTAGTGTATGCACCTACATCTTCGATTCTTGCAAGATAGTAATAGAATATATTAGTCACTGCGCTCGTATCAGGAGCCAGATATAAACTAATAGTTGGATTGATTTGTCTGTTTACATAATACTGAGAAGGAGTTCCTGTATCAGTTTTATTTGGTATTGCAATATACTCTGATCTAGAAATCTTTGTAAGAGTTTGTTGTGTTCCGCCTGTTGTAGTTACAACAGCTTCCAAAACATCATTACAATCGCTAGGAGTATTGTAAGTTACTTGACCATTTACAAATGTAGTTGTTTCAGATTTAACTTTCCAAAGATTAATACCTCTGTTGCCCCATTCAGAAAATAAAAGATTTAAACTTCTTCTAGCAGATCGAATGTCGTTACCTGAATTAGTTCTTACGCCACATCTTTCGTAAGCCTCCTCGATAACTTCATCAATAGTGATGTTAAAACTTGTAGTTCCTGATGTAGCCATTTCATCCTTACGCTTTTATTGCTTTTTGTAAATGTAGAGGTAATGTTTTTTGTTTTTCAGTTAGCATGCCTGTTTTAGCTCTAATCATACCAGTCATTTTATAATTTTTATGACCACCACCGATTGCCATACCACCTGACATTTTTTTCTTAACATCTTTTCTTATATCTGATGCATCTGGTAAGTTAGATGACTTAATAATTTTATCAGCAGCCTCTTCCATTTTATTTTTTTTATACGGTTTACCCATTATCTTACTCCTTCAAATTTTCCTCCCTTAACAGCGATACCCATACCACCGCAAGAGAATTGTGTTATTTTCATTTTAGCTACAGCTTTTGCAGCTTTATCCTGTTTTTCTTCTTTGACAGAATCCGTTGCTTTTTTTAATGCCTCTAAATAGGCTTTGTATTCAGTTGCTTCTTCCATTATGTATCTATCATACCACCATAATATAATTTAGTAAACGCACCTTTTGATGCCATTGTTTTAACATTATCTGGTTTAGGGCCACTGTTGGGGGCTTGGCGCTTTCGTTTGACAGCACTCGCCTTTTGCGACGCGCTCATCCGTGTGGCTTTTGCAAGTGGGACACACTTTGGATACTTTCTTCCTTTTGAAGAACTCGCTGATTTTCTTCCACATTCTTGATACTTACCTCCCTTTTTAGGTGCTCCTATGTCTACCCATTTTTCTTTAAACCATTTATCTAAGCTCATTTTAATAAATCGGCATAATAATTACCTAGACTTTCATTTGATAACTCAATACCAGCTGAGTCATGTTTTATAAACTTACCTTGATAAGCTGCTGTATAAGTTAATTTACCTTTATTATCATATTCTGATTTAGGGTTTTGAATATTTTTAAGATACTCACGTCTTTTATTAGGATCTCCTGGAATAGGGTTTTTTTTCTTTTTAGTTTCTGCATGAAGACCTTTATTAGCTTTCTTAGGTCCCCAATCTTTTCTTTTTGTACCTGATGGATCTTTTATTTTACCCGCACAAATTTTAGATGCATATGCATTAGCATACGCTGACGGATAAACTTTAAATTTTCTTTTTGCGGCCGCTTTGCCTCTAGCACATAGTTTTGTCATGCTGTTTAAGCCTCTTTCTGTTGTACAACTTCTTAGATTGTACCACTCTTGGTCTAAACAGTAAATGTCCTAGCGAGAGGATTCTTTTTATTGGATTTTTTAGCTTGAAGTTTCTTTTTTTCTTTTTTCTTTTCATCTTTGGCACCTCTTAACTTGCCATCAATCTGTTGTGTCATTTGTGATCTTGTAATTCCCATTATACTAAGTCTACTGCCTTTCCTATTATTGGTTTATATTTTGTTTTTTTATCTTCTCTATATGCTCTCATATACTGGCATCTTGGATTAAATTCAACCCAACTTGCATGGATCCATCCAGAATTAGGTTCTCCTGGGGTATAATATTCAAGAATTAACTGATCTGTTCTAATGTTCTGATTAATCCAATCAGCCACTTCAGCATTATCTACACCAACACATTCGAAATCAACGGCTTCAGCTTTAGCATGCTGTGAATTGATCGAGCTACCAATAGCTAAACATAATTCAGGACTACGATATCCGCTAGTCACCTTAACTCTGCCGAAATGATCCCGGACAGGTTGAAGAACATTTTCACAAAGTCTTTTTAATTTTTCTATTTGATCTGCATTAGGATTATTATCAATCCCTTTACGAATCGCTGTGTCCGATTTAATTAGCTCTTGAAGAGTGAAGTTTCGTGAAAGATTCATTATTTCGGTTGAATAATTTTATCTATACTATAGCTTCCATCTACGTTCTTGTAAAGCTCAGCCTCTACCTCCCCGCACATGAATGTTTTGTTTTGCATTTCCATATTTCTAGTGGCTTCTCTTTTCATCTTTAAACAAGTAGATAAACTATCTTGTATTCTGTGTTCTACAAGTTCACCATTTATGAATAAACACAATGCAAATACTAATTTTATCATTAATGTCCTCCATTACCATTTGCAAACTTGATATCTCTTGTTGCATCCTTTAATTTTTCAATATCTTTTTTTAATTTTTCAATTTCTTTTTCATGACTAGATAACATTACACCTGTGTGTACATTTGCTTCTAACATTTTTTGCATCTTCTCTATTTGTGTTGCCTGCCATTCTAGGATCATGAACTGCTCCTGATCGATGGGTTTTTGAACACTAGCCTCTAATAAATCTTTTTCAAACAACTGATTTTTAGTTTCTAGTTTATTAAGTCTTTCGATAACACCGAAAGCAAACCATGCTCCGACAACTATGGCTGCGATCAGACCAATTAAGTTCCTTAACGGGAGACCGATACTGGTGTTCTCATTTATTTTTATTGACATGATAGGCACTCATCAGAACCAGAATCTAATTCAGCTAATGCCTCCTCTTTACAATCCTGACTACAGAATTGATCCAGCTCATCTTTAGGTTGAAACTCTTTTTCACACTTTTGACACTTCTTCATCTCTTTTTACCTTTTTTCTTTTTGAATATTATACTATCAATCTTCTCAAAGATCGCATCTATAGCGCCAAAAAAACTGTACATCCATCTATCAAACATTTAAATGCCTTGTAATCTAGGATCGTTTGATGTGATATTTTTTTCAGCTTTAGGTCTAGAAATTGACTCTTTACTTCTTTTTCTAAGTTGAGCAACCATAGACTCTTGCTTTCTTTTATCTTCTATTTGTTTTTTTAAATCTCTTATTAAATTCATAATTATTCTTCTTTCTTTTCTACATTATAGAACATTTTGTTACTATCGTCAGTAAGCCAGTCTTTATTTTCGACATTCCATTTTGTAGTTTGGACTTCATAATCAGGTACCCTGTTACCAACAGTGTAGTTAGGAGCATCCCACAAAATACGATTATTAGGCTGAGCTGCATAATTACCGTTATCAAGAGCCAGTATATGTGCACACTTGTGTTCAGCAGGAATTTCAGAATGTTCTGTATCCAAAATATTACTTTCTGGATGAGCCCAATCAATTGTAAATAAATATTCGAATGGATAATTTTTTTTATCTTTTCCATAATATTTTCCTCGTTTTCCTCTTAGAAAACTAAAGCAATGCACACTAGGATAATAACTAAAACTATTCCACAGTTGTAACTGGTCGATCGGCAAATCTGGCACTTCGGATCTATCATAACGTTCTTGGAAAAACGCTGAGATAGGCAAACGCCAAAAGCACGCACCGTTGGGTAGCATGATGTTAAATAAGAGAGCACGGTCTGTGATAGACGTGACACTGAAGATACAGCAGTCTTCACTTTCTCCTTGATGTTTTGATAAGTCATATAAATACTCCTTTCTTATTTTACAATAAATTGGTGGTATGTCTGCATTCAAATAAGCCATTTAACATTTCCACCTTCTCCTTGCAGCACATATTCGCTTTTCTGGAGTTTTAGAACAATTGATATTATGCATGTTCATTTGTCCTTTTGATCTTCTACAATAAGAGGCTCTTCTTTTAGCTGCCTTAGATCCTTTTTTAACTTTACCTGTTACTGCTGTTTTTAGTTTTGATCCAGGGTTCATTCTTCTGTATGCACGGACCCCTGCTGCCGTCATACCTGCTCCAGATTTTGTAGATCTAAAATTTTTCTTGTTCTTCGCAGGCATGCCACCTTTAGCGAAGCCATCGATTTCTATACCTAAGTCAGCATAGTAATCCACGCTCTACCTACGTTGTTAATCCTGGTGCTGAATATTTATCAGTTAATAGTGTGTAAGCTGCAACATTAGTTTTTGTCTTACAGAAAACACCTTTTGGAAAAGGAATACCATCTTCTGGAAAACTAAAGTTAATTACATCACCTTGTGGTACATCAGCAATAAACAGAGTTGTACCTGAATTTGAAGTTGTAGTTAATTCTAAAACACCTGCTCCAACATTATCTGAAGCAACAATAATTCCTCTTAATCTAATTGGGCCTTCTATAATAGCAGTAGCACCTGCTGCTGCTGTTGATCTTGTAGCCTGAATATCACTTTTGTATCCCATAATAAATCCTATTATAAACTTTAAATACAGGGGCGTAAAGTACGCCCCTGCAATGTATTTTATTACGCTCCTGGAGAACCGAAGATTCCTCTAGGGTCAGACCAACCGAAGCTGTATCTTTCTCTAGCTTTGAATCTAACGTTACCAGTGTCGAAATCTCCTTCAATCGCTGTTTTAATTGGCGATCTTACGAAGTTTTTCAAACCGTTTGGCGCATCAGTTAAAATGAAGAACGCGTCAGTATCAGTCAAGAAGTGGTTAACTCTGTAACCTTCTGGAATCATACCCATGTTCATCATAGCGTTGATGTCGTTTTTCGCAAACGCAGCTGATCCACCTGGAGTTGTAGATAAAGGTGATTTCATGATTCTCTCAGCAGTAAATTGTAATTCTTTTGGAATTATCATTTTTCTGCCTTGTAGAGCGATCTTTAATCCTCTTTCGTCTACGAACGCCGCGATGTCAATTAACGCTTGTTCTAACGAAGTTTCTGACAAGTCAGCAGCAGTAGAAAGTTCATTTCTGAAAGTTCCACCATTTGTCAATGGGTGATCAGTAGTCATAAGTGCTTTACCGTCACCACCATTGTATGAACCACTAGTGTCAAAACCGTTGTTCAAAATGTTAGCAGCTGTGATTTGTTTAGATTGCGCCATTGATCTTGCAAGAGCTCTTGTGTATCTGCCTGCTAATCTGTCGTATAAGTTATCTTCGATAGCCTCTTCTGTGATCGCAAAACCTAGCGCCACAGTGTTGTGAGTGTATCTTGAAGTATACGCTTCAGTAGCTTGATCCATAGTGACCATAGCACCTTCTGCTTTAGTAGCAGCAGTACCGAAGCCAGATAGCATTACTTCTTCTTCAAACGCTCTGTCTGAAGATTCAGTTGTAAAGATCTCCGCATGTTCATTGTCGTATCTGTTGTATTCCAGGCCGAATAGTGCATTCAATCCTGGCTCTAGTTCTTTAACTAGTTGTGATCGTGATATAGCCATAATTTATTCTCCTATTCCTATATACCTGTGCCTTGAGCATAGAAGTGGTTATTAATTCTAACCAATACATCTACGTTCACACTTCCAGCAGTGTCGTTTTGCGTATCTTGCGAAACGTCAATTGCTTGAAGGACAGTACCACTTGTTGTTAATCCAGATACACTGTAGTCCAATTGAACTTGTGAAATTCCAGATAACGTGCTACCGCCAGCATTTGTTATTGCAAAGTTTTTGAAGATATCCGCTGTCGCGAATGCTCCATCAGAATCTATTGAATAAACCACATTTGGATCATCAATAATGGTAGCAACGATGTCGCTAGCATTAACAGTTCCAGGATAGTAGTTTTTCCAAGTAGGCTTCTGAGTAGTAGGGTCAGTGTAGAACACTCCGTTAAAAACACCCACAACAAG
>Ga0208898_1002973_pt1 | contig 10118 bp, 10 predicted proteins | sample VirMetDEL_Mar_4_FD_184513 | JGI IMG/M metagenome (GOLD analysis project Ga0208898, IMG submission 184513) | Aqueous microbial communities from the Delaware River and Bay under freshwater to marine salinity gradient to study organic matter... | ecosystem: Environmental > Aquatic > Marine >...
GTTGGTTACATCTTTGATTTCTCGCGGAGTAACTTGTGATGCTGATAATCTTGTTGACTATCAGTCTGACTCCACAAGCACCCACACGAATTGCTTGATTCAGTTGTTAAAGAGCGGTTGGTTAAGATCTTTCGTCTCAACCGAGGCGCGCATTCTACAGCAGCCTCATTTGCTGTCAAGTGATTATTTTCAGAAGTTTTCAAAGTTTCCTTTGTAACTTCAACCACTTGCGCTTCCGATCTCTCGTTAGCGGGAGGCGAATTCTACAGCGTTACACGCTGCTGTCAACACCTCTTTTTCTCCGCTTTCGACCGAGAAGATCGAAACGTTAATAGAGCCAAACAACCCTGCTCTACCAACTCCTTCCAGGCTTCGATGAACTGAAGCAGGCCGCTGTCGAATCTCGTGTAACTCTTTGTTTACCAAGGAGTTTTCCGTTTCGACTGCGCCGGAAGTGGGGCGAATTATAGACGTCCAGGATTTGCCGTCAACCTTTAATTTGGTTTTTCTATCAAACAGCGGAAAACCTCCAAATCCACTCTATATAGAAGGTAGAAAACTGATAATTGAGCAATATATTGCTCAGCGACACACACTTAAGCATCATAGGGCTCTTTGCTACTCAAATATGACCTCGGACGAACACCCCAATGACCACCTCCCCTCGCAGCCTGGCCTCGGCACTGTTTCCTGTCGGCCTGCTGTTGATCGCCATGGCTTCCATCCAGTCCGGCGCTTCGCTGGCCAAGACCATGTTCCCTATCGTCGGCGCTCAAGGCACCACCACGCTGCGCCTGATTTTCGCCAGCATCATCATGTTGCTGATATTGCGCCCATGGCGGGCCACGCTGACGGCCAAATCCCTGCGCACCGTGATTGTTTACGGAATGGCGTTAGGCGGCATGAACTTCCTCTTCTATATGTCGCTACGCACAGTCCCCCTTGGTATCGCGGTAGCCCTGGAGTTCACCGGGCCGCTCGCCGTCGCCCTCTATGCATCGCGCCGCGCGGTGGACTTTCTGTGGATCGCCCTCGCGGTTGTCGGTCTTCTGCTGTTGATCCCCACGGGAGAAACCAGCACCGGGATTGACCTGGTCGGTGCGGCTTATGCACTAGGCGCAGGTGTTTGCTGGGCGCTCTACATTCTGTTCGGCCAAAAGGCAGGGAATGATAACGGCGTGCAAACCGCTGCCCTCGGCGTCATGATCGCCGCCTTGTTCGTCGCACCGATCGGCATCGTTCATGCGGGTACGGCATTGCTGACGCCTGCGCTGATTCCAGTTGCCATCGGCGTCGCCATCCTGTCCACGGCGCTCCCCTACACCCTGGAGATGGTCGCGCTGACTCGCCTGCCCGCCCGTACTTTCGGCACCTTGATGAGCATCGAGCCCGCATTCGGCGCGCTCTCGGGCCTGTTCTTCCTGCAGGAGCATTTGTCGCTCGCACAGTGGCTGGCCATCTCCTGCATTATTCTGGCCTCCGTTGGCGCCACGCTGACCATGCGAAACGAGGCCAAACCTCTAGTACCAGCCGATTAATCATCTTTGACGGTAACTCTGGTATTTGTCGCTCATTTGGGCCATGTTTAGGCCGCAAACAAATGTCATTCATGGAGAGTTTCGACAAGGACAGCGCGAACGCTACAATCGAGAGCGAGTAAAGCCAGCTTCAGGCAATTTTTTCGAAGCGGCTATTAAGGATGGGAATGAAGCGAATTTTGATACTGTTAATGGTCGTGGCCATTGCTGGCTGTGCCGCGACCACCAAGACAGAAGTGAAACGGGGCAAAAAAGGGCTGCATATCAACTGTTCAGGGCTGTCCTCCTCTTGGGACCAGTGCTACACCAGTGCAGTCAACTCATGCGGCGCCAAGGGCTACCGGGTTATCGCCAAGTCCGGTGACAACTCCGAGGAGCCTGGGGACTACCCCTTCGGCCTCAACCCTGCTGGTTACACCAGCCGGAGCATGATCGTCATCTGTAAATAGCGGCCCGAGCAGTCCACTTCCGACTGCTCCGCAGCGCCCACCGAACGCCTCGACCCCGCGCAGCCCTTCACGACGCTGCGACCGGCCGCCTGCGCGTAAATCGCAAGCGGCACTTGCCGAGCAGCGACCGATCAAATAGCCGCGGTGCGTACCTGCAACCACTCCAGCGCAGCGCCACTGAGCAATGGGCTCAAACGCTGACACACCTCGGCATGGTACGCATTGAGCCACTGGCGCTCCTCCGCCGTCAGCAACGACGGCTCCAGACAACGGGTGTCGATCGGGCACAAGGTCAGGGTTTCGAACTCGAGGAACTCACCGAACTCGGTCTTGCCCGCTTCGCGATTCAACACCAGGTTCTCGATACGCACGCCCCAACGCCCCGGACGGTAAGTACCCGGTTCAATGGAGGTGATCATGCCCGGCTGCATCGCGGTTTGCGGCGCAGTAGCGGCCTGGTAGGCGATGACCTGCGGACCTTCATGCACATTGAGGAAATAACCTACGCCGTGCCCCGTGCCATGGCCGTAGTCCACACCTTCGGCCCAGATCGGCGCGCGTGCGATGGCATCGAGCAGTGGCGACATAATGCCCTTGGGAAAATGAGCACGGGACAGGGCGATCACCCCCTTGAGCACGCGGGTGCAATCACGCTTCTGTTCATCACTCGGCGCTCCGATAGGCACCATCCGCGTGATATCGGTAGTACCGCCCAAGTACTGGCCACCCGAGTCGATCAGCAGCAGGCCATCGCCTTCGATCAGCGCATGCTCTTCTTCGGTGGCGTGGTAATGCGGCATCGCGCCATTGGCATTGAACGCAGCGATGGTGTTGAAACTCAGCGACACATAACCGGGACGGCGGGTACGTGCGGCCGTCAGGTGTTCGTCGATGGTCAGTTCAGTGATGCGTTCACGGCCCAGCGCACTCTCCAGCCAGGCGAAGAATTCGCACAAGGCCGCGCCATCCTGCTCCATGGCCAGGCGGATATGTTCCGCGTCGGCCAGGCTCTTGCGGGATTTGGCAAGCGTCGTCGGGTTCAGCCCTTCCACCAGCTTGACGCTGGCATCCAGGTGTTCCAGCAAACCGGCGGTCACGCGTGCCGGATCAACCTGCACACTCGCGCCCGATGGCACCGCGCGCAGGGCATCGGCGACTTCGCTGTAATCGCGCAAGGTCACGCCATCCTGCTCAAGCACCGCCCGCAACGCGGCATCGACTTTGCTCAGCGCCACAAACAACGTGGCCTGTTGCGCACTGATGAGGGCGAAGGACACAAACACCGGGTTGAACGATACATCGGCACCGCGCAGGTTAAACAACCAGGCGATGTCATCCAGGGTGGCGATGAAGTGCCAGTCGGCGCCCTTTTCTTTCAAGCTGGCGCGCAGTGCAGCGAGTTTTTCGCCACGGCTGACGGTGGCCTGCGGTGGCAGGTGCTGGTAGATCGGCTGATTCGGCAACGCCGGGCGGTCGCTCCAGACTTCATTCAGCAGGTCGATGTCGGTACGCAGGCGAGCACCGCGCTCCGCCAGTTTGCCGCCCAAGGTACGCGCCGACGCCACGGCCATTACCGCACCGTCGACCGCCACCACGGCGCCCTGCGGCGTCTGTTCGGCCAGCCACTCCAGCGGGCCAGGTTGACCCGGCTGCAGCTTCACCAACTCGATACCGCTGCCCTTGAGTTCCTTGGTCGCTTGTTCCCAGTAGCGGCTGTCGGCCCAGACACCGGCGAAATCCGCGGTGACGATCAGCGTCCCCACCGAGCCGTGGAAGCCCGACAACCATTGACGTCCCTGCCAGTAGCCCGGCAAGTATTCGGACAGGTGCGGGTCAGCGGACGGCACCAGCAAGGCATGAATGCCTTCGCGGCGCATCAATTCACGGGTATGCGCCAGGCGCTGGGGAACCGTTCCATGGGTCAAAGGCTGCGTACTCATTGTGTCTCCTGCTAACCACGAATAATTGTTATGGATTACGAATGAAGAATCAGACCGCCCAGAACGCCGGCGCACTGGCAAGGGCGGCCTTGATCAACTGCACGGCCTGGTCGATATCCTGCTCGGTGGTGAACCGCCCCAGGCTCAAGCGAATGGTTCGACCGGCGCTGTGGGCATCATGCCCCAGCGCCAGCAGCACATGGGAGGGCGCATTGCTCGCCGAATTGCAGGCCGAGGTGGCGGAAAAAGCAATGCCCGCACTCAAGGCCGCGGCGTTGAACTCGCCTTCACCGAAGGTGAGGCTGAGGGTGTGGGGAATACGCTGGGTGGCGCTGCCATTGAGACGCACACCTGCGACCGACGCCAGTTGATCGAGCAAACGCTGGCGCAAGGCCACGATCGTCGCCTGCTCTTCACTGAACGCCTGCGCCGCCAAGGCGAACGCCGCGCCCATGCCCGCAATCTGGTGGGTTGCCAGTGTACCGGAGCGCAAGCCGCCTTCGTGGCCACCGCCGTGAATCTGCGCCAACACCTTCCGCTGCGCCCGCGGCCCGACATACAGCGCGCCGATCCCCTTGGGGCCATACACCTTGTGCGCGGAAAACGACATCAAATCCACCGGCCATTGCGCCAGGTCGATCGCCACCTTGCCCGCGCCCTGTGCCGCGTCCACATGCAACAACGCGCCGTGTTCACGCACCCGCGCGCCAATGGCGGGGATGTCGTTGAGGGTGCCCAACTCGTTGTTCACCAACATCAGCGATACCAGGAAGGTGTCCTCACGCAGTGCTTCACTCACCGCCTCGGCACTGATCAACCCATCGGCGTCCGGCGCCAGGTAGATCACGGCCACTCCGGCCTCCTGCATCTGCCGCGCGGTGTCCAGCGTAGCCTTGTGCTCGATCTGGCTGGTGATGATATGCCCACCCGCCAAGCCCCGCGCTTGAGTCACCCCCTTGATCGCGAGGTTGTTGGACTCCGTCGCGCCGGACGTCCAGACGATCTGCTCCGGCTCGGCACCGACCAGCTCGGCCACCTGGCGACGCGCCTGTTCAACCGTTTGCCGGGCCGCTTGGCCGAAGGCGTGGGAACTGGACGCAGGGTTACCGAAATTGGCATGCAAGCCCAGACACTCGACCATCACCTGGATGACCCGCTCGTCCACCGGGGTGGTGGCGGCGTAGTCGAAATACAACGGACGTTTATTCATAACCTTAGGGACTCGCAGAGCAGGTTCCCGAGAGCAACGTCTCAGGGGCATCGACCGGAACAGAGGTCGTCAGGTTTACCCGATCGAATGCCATTAAAAAAGGACCACTTGACGTAAATGTGCGTAGGAACGCTCCTGAAATTCAGCTTAACAGGCTGACATAGCGCCATGGCAAACAAAAAGCCCGAGGCTTCTTGAGAAACCTCGGGCTTTTTGCCACTGAGCACCGGCTCAACTGGAGCGGCCATGCAGGGTCACATTACGTTCGGCGTTCATTTCGCCCTGGTGAGCAAAACTGAAAGGTTGTTGTGCCTGACCGGTCAGGGCAGCCCGCTGGCGTTGATATTCGTCAAACGACAAGCCGCGACGGCTCAACGCCTCCAGCGCCAGTTCCCGGGTTTCTTGCGCCGTGTAAGGGCGTAATTCAGGCGAAGGATGGGTCGCACAACCGGCAACGACAGAAGTGACGAGTAATAAGGAAACAGCAAAAAATCGGTTCATGGCGACGGCTCTGCGAAGAAGGTCTCAAGTCAATGAACACAGGTTACTCCCGCCCCTGGACAGTGAAAAATCACCATCCGTGATAGTCGCTATCACCCGTCGCCACACCCTCATCAGCGCCACCCTTATATTCTTTTAAGATCTATAAATATGGAAATACGTTCATTTACGGAATAAAAATAACCCTCTATAAATGGCTCCACGCGAATTCGACACTGTTCGCCAGGCAACTGTTGCGCAGGCAACAGCCATTCAACAAAACACCAGGCAGACAACAGCAACGTTTTTCAGCAGTGAGCCCGCAGCCCAGGCGGATCAAGGCCTGCAGCCGTTGGTACAGCGCTTGCTCAGACCGGCTCACTTCCCCTGCTATGCCACTGTTGAAAAAGGAACTGTTGATGACCCGTCCCCTGAATGTCGTTGCCCTCTCCGGCGGAACCTGGCGCCCGTCCCGTACCCTGGTGTTGACCCAGGCCGTGCTGGCCGAACTGGCAACGTTGTTGCCGATCCAGACGACCCTGATCGAACTCGGTGACATCGCCCGGCCACTGGGCGGCGCACTGTCGCGCGATGAGTTGCCGGCCGAGGTCGAATCCCAACTGTTGGCCATCGAACAGGCCGACTTGCTGATCGTCGCCGCACCGGTCTATCGCGGTTCTTATCCAGGCCTGCTCAAGCATCTATTCGACCTGGTTGGCCTCAACTCGTTGATCGACACCCCTGTGCTGCTGGCCGCCACCGGCGGCAGCGAACGTCACGCGCTGGTACTCGATCACCAGTTGCGCCCGCTGTTCAGCTTCTTCCAGGCCCTGACCTTGCCGATCGGCGTATATGCCACCGAAGCCGATTTCACCGATTACCAAATCACCAACGAAGCCTTGAAAGGCCGTATTCGCCTTGCGGCAGAACGCGCAGCCCCTTTGTTCGCCGCGCACGCCCCCTCACTGTTGAAAATCGCTTAAGGATTCGTCATGGATGTTTTCTGGTTTCTGCCCACTCATGGCGACGGTCATTACCTGGGCACCACCCAAGGTGCCCGTCCGGTCACCCTCAATTATCTGAAGCAAGTCGCCCAGGCCGCTGACAGCCTTGGCTACTACGGCGTGTTGATTCCTACCGGGCGTTCGTGCGAAGACTCCTGGGTAATCGCCTCGGCGCTGGTGCCGCTGACGGAACGCTTACGCTACCTGGTGGCAATTCGCCCTGGCATCATCTCGCCCACAGTGTCGGCGCGCATGGCGGCGACCCTGGATCGCCTGTCCAACGGCCGCCTGCTGATCAACGTCGTGACCGGCGGCGACCCCGACGAAAACCGCGGCGACGGCAGCTTCCTCGACCACCGCGAACGCTATGAAGTCTCCGACGAATTCCTCAAGATCTGGCGCCGCGTATTGCAGGGCGAATCGGTGGACTTCGAAGGCAAACACCTGCGTGTGCAGAATGCCAAGGCACTTTACCCACCGGTGCAGAAGCCTTATCCACCGCTGTACTTCGGCGGTTCCTCCGATGCCGCCCACGACCTCGCCGCCGAACAGGTGGACGTGTACCTGACCTGGGGCGAACCACCCGCCGCCGTCGCCGAAAAACTCGCGGATGTACGTGAACGGGCCGCGCGCCACGGGCGGTGCGCGCTGGAGCGACACCCTGGCCATCGTGCGTGAATTCGCCAAGGTCGACAGCTCCATCGCTCATGTCTTCGGTTTTCACCACCTGATGCTCGCTACGGTACGCCTGTTTTCGCGGCCGGACCAATGGCAGCCGTGGTTCGAACAGACCGCACGCAAAAACTGGTTCTGGGGCAACGCCCTCAACCCGCTGGACACGCGCACGCAGGTCAAGGATTTCGGCGGTTGGCGTGAGTTCTCCGGCAAGAAGAGCTTCTGCTCCGGCGCCAGCGACTCGGAAATGCTGATCGCCTCGGCGGTGGATGAGAGCGCCGGCGGCAAGTTGCTGATCGCCGCCATCCCCAGCGGGCGCAGCGGCATCACCTTGCACAACGACTGGAACAATATCGGCCAGCGCCAGACCGACAGCGGCAGCGCCAGTTTCGAACGGGTGCGCGTCGAGGAGTCGGAATTGCTGCTCGACCCGGGCCCTCTGAGCACACCGTTCGCCTGCCTGCGCCCACTGATCGCGCAGTTGACCTTCACGCACATGTTCCTCGGCATAGCCGAAGGTGCCTTTGATGAAGCGCGCAACTACACCCTCACCGAAACCCGTGCGTGGCATAAATCCACCGCCGAGGATGTGCGCCAAGACCCTTACGTGCTGCACCACTACGGCGAGTTCTGGGTGGCCCTGCAAGGTGTGCGCCTGCTGGTGGAACGCGCCGCCGCGCTGCTCGATCAAGCCTGGGCCCAGGGGCCGAACCTCAGCGAAAACGAACGCGGCCAACTGGCCATCGCCATCGCCACCGCCAAGGTCGCCGCCAGCCGCCAGGGCCTGGAGTTGTGCAGCCGCCTGTTTGAAGTCACCGACGCGCGCTCCACCCATGCGTCACTGCGCCTGGACCGGCACTGGCGCAACCTGCGCACGCAAAGCCTGCACGACCCGGTGGACTACAAACTCCACGAACTGGGGGACTGGGCGTTGAACCAGTCCCTGCCGACTCCTACGTTCTATTCATAAAGAGGTGCCCATGCAGCTTTTAACCTTACCGCCCTCGCCCGCCCTCGCCACCTCGATCCGCGCCACGGCCCAGGTCTTCGAAGACCCGAAATCCCAGGCACTGCTCGACCATATCCAGCAAGTGGCGCCCAGCGAAGCCAGCGTGTTGATCATCGGCGAAACCGGGACCGGTAAAGAGCTGGTGGCGCGCCACATTCATAACCTCAGCGCACGACGCAACCGGCCCTTCGTGGCGGTGAACTGCGGGGCGTTTTCCGAATCGCTGGTGGAAGCCGAACTGTTCGGCCATGAAAAAGGCGCCTTCACCGGCGCCCTCAGCGCCAAGGCCGGCTGGTTCGAAGAGGCCGACGGCGGCACCTTGTTCCTCGATGAGATCGGTGATTTGCCGATGGCGATCCAGGTCAAGTTATTGCGCGTACTGCAAGAGCGGGAGGTGGTGCGCCTGGGCTCGCGCAAGAGCATTCCCATCGATGTGCGCGTGCTTGCGGCGACCAACGTGCAGCTGGAAAAAGCCATCAACGCCGGGCACTTCCGTGAGGACCTCTACTACCGTCTCGACGTGGTCAGCCTGGAACTCAGCCCGTTGCGCGAGCGTCCCGGCGATATCCTGCCGCTGACCCGACACTTCATCGAAGCCTACAGCCAGCGCCTGGGCTACGGCCCGGTCACCATCAGCCGCGAGGCCGAACACAAGCTGAAAAACTACAGCTGGCCAGGCAATATCCGCGAGCTGGAAAACGTGATTCACCACACCTTGCTGATCTGCCGCAATGGCGTGATCGAACGCGACGATTTACGCCTGTCGAACCTGCGTATCGAGCGTCAGGACGACAGCCCGCACAGCACCGACAACAGTGCCGAAGCCTTGCTGGAACGGGCCTTTCAAAAGCTGTTCGAGGAACAGGCCGGTGCCCTGCATGAAAAAGTCGAGGACGCGTTGCTGCGTGCCGCCTACCGCTTCAGCCACTACAACCAGGTCCACACCGCCAACCTGCTGGGCCTGAGCCGCAACGTCACACGCACGCGCCTGATCAAGATCGGCGAACTGGCGGTGAACAAGCGCCGCCCGGGGGAAAACGTTCAGGGTGAGCGCATGCTGCACCTATCCATTTAAACGGCAGTGCAACGCATTGTCATGGCTGCGCTCGAAACTGTGCAGCACCTGGAACGAACCGAAGGTCACGGCCGTGGCCTGGTGGGCGCGTATCAGTGTCCAGAAATCTTCCTCGCCGTGCTCAACGCACTGGAAGGCCGCCTCGCCGTCCTCGCGTGAGCGCCATTGCAGGTAATTGAGTACCCGCCGCCCGTCATCGCTGACCTGCACACTCGCATTGAGAAAGCCGCCGTGCCCTTGGGCCAGGCGCTCGCTCTGGATGGACAACGCCGCGACCAGGGCGAGCTGTTGCTGGGGCTCGACCTGAAACTCGATCAATTGAGTGAAACTGCGATTCTTCTCTGATACCTGCATGAACACTCCCCTTTCTCTGTAGGCAGAATCTTGTGATTCGATACCCCGCAGGGTAAAACCTCTAGTTAAGTCAAGGTCAAGGGTTAATCCGGAGTTTTTCATGGTTACCAAGGAGCTTACTGTTGGCCAACTGTCGGCCCGCAGCGGCGTGGCGGTCACGGCCCTGCATTTCTACGAAACCAAGGGGCTGATCAAAAGCAATCGCAATGCCGGCAACCAGCGGCGCTACCCGCGCGACGTACTGCGCCGGGTGGTGGTGATCAAGATCGCCCAGCGCCTGGGGATTCCGCTGGCGACGATTGGTGAAGCGTTGCAGGCCCTGCCGGATGGACGCACGCCGACGGCTAAAGATTGGCAGCGTTTGTCGGCATCGTGGCGGGCAGA